>Ga0315283_10001429_pt1 | contig 19254 bp, 14 predicted proteins | sample YL17G09_0_MG_FD_204541 | JGI IMG/M metagenome (GOLD analysis project Ga0315283, IMG submission 204541) | Sediment microbial communities from Yellowstone Lake, YNP, Wyoming, USA - YL17G09_0 | ecosystem: Environmental > Aquatic > Freshwater > Lake > Sediment | place: USA: Wyoming | collected... | reverse complement strand
CGCCCCGATCGGGCGACGGGGAAGAACGGATCGCAGTACGCGACCTGGGCCCCGGATTCCTGCAGCAGTTCGATGATCTCGTAGGATGGCGACTCCCGGTCGTCGTCTATGTTCTCTTTGTACGAAAGACCCAGCACGAGCACTCTGGCCCCCCGGACGCTGCGCCCCGCTTCGTTGAGCGCCGTCACCGTCTTCCCGACGACATACTGAGGCATGTGGGTGTTGATCTCGCCCGCCAGTTCGATGAAGCGGGTCCAGATGCCGTACTCCGCCGCCTTCCAGGACAGATAGAACGGATCGAGCGGGATGCAATGGCCGCCAAGGCCGGGGCCGGGATAGAACGGCGTGAACCCGAACGGTTTCGTCCTGGCCGCTTCGATGACCTCCCAGACGTCGATGCCCATGCGGTCGAAGGTCATCTTCAGCTCGTTGACGAGCGCGATGTTGACCGACCGGAAGATGTTCTCGAGCAGCTTCGACGCCTCCGCGACCCGCGCCGATGACACCCGCACGACTTTGTCCACGGCGAGTTCGTACAAGGCGACGGCCGCCTCGGTGGAGGCGTCGTTCACGCCCCCCACCACCTTCGGGATGATCTTCGTGTGGAATTTCGGGTTGCCCGGATCCTCCCGTTCGGGCGAGAAGGCCAGCAGGAAGTCCCCAGGCGTCTTCAGCCCGGTCGCCTCAAGCACGGGCAGCACATCTTCGTCGGTCGTTCCCGGGTAGGTCGTGGATTCGAGCACGATCAACTGGCCGGGACGCAGCCGCGCCGCGACGGCCCTCGTGCTTTCGAGGACGAACGACAGGTCCGGTTCCCGGTGCTGCCCGAGCGGCGTCGGCACGCAGATGAGGACCGCGTCGCAGGCGCGCAGGCCCTCGAAATCGGCCGTCGCCGAAAACCGGCCGGTCCCGACGGCTTTGGCCACGCGATCCGCGCCGATGTGCTTGATGTAGGACTCTCCACGGTTGAGGGCGTCGACCTTCTGCGTGTCCAGGTCGAAACCGATCACCGTGAAGTCCGCTTCCGCGAAGACCAGAGCCAGGGGAAGCCCCACGTAGCCCTGCCCGATGATGCCGACGACAGCCTGACGAGACCGAATGCGATCGATGAGTCCATCCACGGTGATTATTCTTCTCCCTGCTGGTGGTGGCCCGCACAACGCGCCGACGGCACGAACACGCTGGCCGCATGGCGCAGGGCCCGCCTCCGGACAATGTACATCACCTGGGGCGGGTCAGCGCTATCCCAGCGTCTTCTTCGACCGCATGGTGGCGAGCATCAGCACGGAGAGGCCCCAGACGAGCATCAGCAGCGCCTCCCGCCAGAACGACTCCAGGCCGACGCCTTTCAGGAAGATGCCACGCACGATCACGAGGTAGTACCGCAGGGGGATCAGGTAGGTGATCGGCTGAATGATCGCCGGCATGTTCTCGATCGGGAAGATGAAACCCGACAGGTAGATCATCGGCATCATGAAGAAGAACACGGCCGTCATCATCGCCTGCTGCTGGTTGTCCGACACGGTGGACACGAACAGGCCCAGGCCGAGCGTGCAGAGCAGGTAGACCAGCGAGAGGGCGAACAGGAGCGGGAAGCTGCCCCGGAACGGGATCTGGAACCAGAACACGGCGAGCGCCACGACGAGCAGCACGTCGATGATGCCGATGAGCCCGAACGGCAGCAGTTTGCCGACCGTGAGCTCCCACCGTTTCAGCGGCGTGACGTTGAGCTGCTCGAGGGTGCCCAGCTCCTTTTCGCGCACGACCGCCATCGACCCCAGCACGGTCGTGATCACCATGAGCAGCAGCGCGAGCACGCCCGGCACCATGAAGTGCTGGCTGAGCAACTGCGGGTTGAACCACACGCGGATGCGCGCGCTGATGGACCCGATGGAGGGCGCGCCGGCCGGCCGGCGCGCCATACTGATGTCGGCCGCGGCCTCCGCCAGCAGGCTGCTCGCATAGCCGAGACCCAGGCCGGCGGAGTTCGCATCGCTGCCGTCGGCGATGACCTGCACGGTCACCGGCCGCGCGTTCCGGATGGCGTCGCCGTAGCCGGGCGGAATGGACAGCGCCATCCAGGCCCGGCGCGTCTCGATGTCGCGCAGCACATCGCCATCGTCCGAGGTCACGTGGACGACGGTAAAATACGGCGACCCCTCGAAACGCCCGACCAGGTCGCGGCTCACGGGCGAGCGGTCGGCGTCGACGACGACCAGCGGCACGTTTTTCACGTCGGTCGTCGCCGCGTAGCCCAGGATGGCGAGCTGCACCACCGGCGCGATGAAGATGACCGGGAACATGCGCGGGTTGCGGCGCAGTTCCTGGAACTCCTTGCGGATGAGAAAGAGCAGGCGGCGCATCAGCCACGCTCCTTCGCGAGGCGAACCGAGGCCAACCCCAGCACGATGAGCGAGTAGAGGCCGAGCGCCGCGATCTGCGGGGCCACGATCCCGAGGCCCACCCCTTTGAGCACGACGCCCCGCAGCGCGGCCAGGAAGTAGCGCGCGGGCACGATGTAGGTGATGACCTGAATCGGCGCCGGCATGCTGGCGATCGGGAAGATGAACCCCGACAGGATGAATGTCGGCAGCAGCGAGATGAGCAGGCCGATCAGGAATGCCAGCGCTTGCGAGTCCACCAGCGTCGACACCAGCAGCCCGGTCCCGAGTGCGCTGACGACGTAGAGCGCCACCAGGCAGCACAGCAGCAGCCAGGAGCCCCGCACGGGCAGCCCGAAGAGCAGCATGGCCGCGCCGATGATGAGGAACGCCGAGAGCATCGAGATGAAGAAGTAGGGAATCGTCTTCCCGACCACGTACGACACGGTGGAGATCGGCGCCATGCGGACCTGCTCCCAGGTCCCGCGCTCCTTCTCGCGCACGATCGACAGCGACGTCGAGACGACGGCGCTGATCATGACGATGAAGCCGATGAGGCCGGGGACGAGGAACAGCGTGCTCTGGAGTTCGGGGTTGTACCAGATGCGCGGCTCGACACTGATGGGCGGCGCCACGGCGCGCCCCGCCGCCATCCGGATCTGCAACTGGGCCGACACGCCCCGCACGATCGCCTGCGCGTAGCCGAACACGGTGCTCGCCGTGTTGGAGTTGTCGCCGTTGATGATCACCTGCACGTACGCCGTCCTGCCGCTGCGCAGGTCCCGGCTCATCCCCTCGGGGATGACGAGCGCCGCCCGGACCGCGCCCTCGTTCATCATCCGCTCGATCTCGTCCATCGAGGTCGGAGTGGCAACGATGTCGAAGTAGGTCGAGTTGGTGAACGACGACAGCAATTCGCGGCTGTCGGCATTGTGCTCGCGGTCCATTACCGCGAGCCGCACGTGCCGGATGTCGAAGTTCAGCGCGTAGCCGTAGAGCACCAGGAAGAACGCCGGCACGAACAGGAGGATCAGCAGCGTGCGGCGATCGCGCAGGATCTGCGCGAGCTCCTTCCGGCCGACCGCGAGGGCCTTTCTCATGCGGCAGTCCCTCCCGCCCGTTCGACGACATCCATGAACACGTCCTCGAGCGACGGCTGGACGAGTTCGGCGCCGTCGACGCGCAGGCCGAGCGCCGCCATCCGCTCGAGAATCGGCGCGGTGGAACGCTCTCCCGGTTTCAGCCACGCGTGGATCGCCGTGCCGAAGAGGCTGGTCTTCTCGACCGACGGCAGGTCGTCGAGCGCGCGCACGGCCTCCATCGGCGAGGACGTGCGGACCTCCACGACCGCCCGGTCGGCGAACACGCTCTTGAGCTCGCCGACGGTGCCCATCGCGGCGATGCGGCCGGCGTGCATCAGCGCGAGCCGGTGGCAGTGCTCGGCCTCGTCGAGATAGTGCGTGGTGACGAAGACGGTGACGCCCTCGCCAGAGAGCCGATCGATCAGCTGCCAGAACTGCCGGCGAGAGACCGGGTCGACGCCGCCCGTCGGCTCGTCGAGGAACAGGATGCGCGGCTCGTGAAGGATGGCGCAGCCCAGCGCGAGTCGCTGCCGCCATCCGCCGGCCAGATCCCGCGTGAGCGTGCGCCCGCGGCCCTCCAGGCCGGCCATCGTCAGCGCGAAGGCCCGTCGCTCGGCGAGTTTCCGATCGTCGAGGCCGTAGAGGCCGCCGAAGAAGGTGATGTTCTCCTCGACCGTCAGCAGTTCGTAGAGCGAGAAGCGCTGCGACATGTAGCCGATGCGCTGCTTGACCCCTTCAGGATCCCGGGCCACGTCGATCCCGCCCACCAGCGCGGTGCCCGAGGTCGGCTTCAGGAGGCCGCACAGCATCCGGATCGTCGTCGACTTCCCGGCGCCGTTGCTGCCGAGGAACCCGAAGATTTCCCCCGGCTCGACGTCGAACGACACGTGGTCGACGGCGAGGAACGCGCCGAAGCGCCGGGTCAGCTCGCGAACGGTGACGGCGGACATCATCTTACCGTCCCACGGCCCTGTCCAGCCGCGCCTGGGCGAGCCGCGCGGCGGCCTGGGCCCGCGTGCGCTCGAGTTCCGCGACCAGCAGCGCCTGCTGGGCGTCCAGCACCTCGATGTTCGGCACGAGGCCGGCCTTGAAGCGCTCGGCCACCACGCGGCGCGCCTCGGCGGCAGCCGCGACTTCTTCCCCGGCGGCGACAATCGAGGCGCGCGCGGCCTCGAGATCCAGCCGGCGCTGGCGCACCTCGAACGCCAGGTTCGTGTCGAAGTCGGCAAGCCGTTCGTCGACGGCGCGCCTGTTCGCGGCCACTTGCGCCACGTCCGCCTTCACGCGGCCGCCGTCCCACAACGGCCACGCGACGTTGACGCCCACGTCCCACGAGTCCATCCACGCGTTCGATCGCGGAAAGATCTTCGGATTCGGCCTGGCGTAGTCGTAGCCGGCGCCAAGCGCAATCACCGGCTTGAGGCCCGCGGCGACCGCGGCTCGCCGCTCGTCGAGGCCGGCGGCGCGCGCCTGGAGCGACTGGCGCTCGGTCCGGCCGGCCTTCGCCTCCGCGAGGAGGGCGCTGACCTCGGGCGCGACTCCTGGCGCCTGGGCGAGCGAGGCGTCGATCACGATGGCCGTCTCCGCGGAAATGCCCGTCACGCGCTTGAGGTCCGCGTCGGCCACGTCGCGCATGTTGTGCGTGTCGATGAGCAGGACGCGTTGACGCGCCAGCCGGGCCTCGACGCTCAGGACGTCGTTGGGCGCGACCAGCCCCACCGCGAACATGTTCTTCACATCGCGCAGGTGCGCGTCGACAATCGTCATCGCCGCTTCAACGACCCGCACGGATTCGTTCGCGGTCACCAGCGCCCAGAACGACCGCGTCGCATCCAGCCTGATGTCGGCCCTGGCCGTTTCCACGTCCTTGCCGGCCGCCGTCTCGTCAGCCTTGGCCGCCCGCTCGAGCCCCTCGATCCGGCCGAAGGTGTAGATGGGCCACTGGAGATCGATCCGGGTCCGCCAGTTGTCGGGCACGTCCGGATAGAGGATCGCGGTCGGGTTGCTCGGCGGGATGCCGAACGGCACGACGTGATTCGTGCGGGTGTAGCCGGCGAGCAGGCTGATCGTCGGCCGATCCGCCGCAGCCTTCGACGCCACGTCGGCGGTGGCCGCGTCGCGCCGTGCTTCCACTTCGCCGACGCGATGGCTGGTCGTCAGCGCGCGGTCGACGACGTCGGCGACCGTCAACCGAATCGTGGGCGACTGCTGGGCGGACCCAGCCGCCGCGCCCCAGGCAACGCCTGCCACCACCAGCGACCACGCAAGGCTCCGATGCATGAGTCCCGTCTTCATACGGCACCTGTCACACGCGTCGTCACGACGCGGTCGATGAACACGTCTTCGAGCGAGGCGGGCACGACCCGCAGGCTCGTCACCTGGACGCCGGCCTGCCGGAAGGCGGCCGAGAGGTCGCGCAGCGCGCGGTCCGTCGCGCCCCGCGGCACCCGGACGTGCAGCCGCTCGCCGAACGCCTGGATGTCGCCGACGTACGGCACGCCGCGCACGCACGACTCCACCACGGCCGGCGGCTCGGCGAGCACTTCGATGATGTCGTCCGGAAACGACATGCGCATCTGCGACGGCTGGTCCACCGCCAGCACGCGGCCGTCACTCATGAGCGCGATGCGCGAACAGCGCTCCGCCTCGTCCAGATAGGGCGTCGCCATGAAGATCGTGATGCCCTGCGAGAGGAACTCCGAGAGCAGGCGCCAGAACTCCCGGCGCGACACGGGGTCGACGCCGGTGGTCGGCTCGTCGAGCAGGATGACGGCGGGCTCGTGCACGAGCGTGCAGGCCAGCGCGAGCTTCTGTCTCATGCCGCCTGACAGGCGGTCGGCCAGGCGGCCGCGGAACGCCGTCAACTGCATCATCTCGAGCAGCCGGTTGCGGCGCTCCTGGTAACGGGAGACGCCGTGAATCTCGGCGAAGAAGGCGATGTTCTCGTCGATGGTGAGGTCGCCGTACAGACTGAACTTCTGCGAGAAGTAGCCCACGTCGTTGGTGATCGCCGCGTGCTGCGACACCGGGTCGTGTCCGATGACCCGCACGGTGCCGCTATCGGCCTTGAGCAGGCCGCACAGCAGGCGGATCGTCGTCGTCTTGCCGGCGCCGTCCGGGCCGATCAGGCCGAACATCTCGCCGCGGTTGACGGTGTACGACGCCTCGTGCACGGCCGTGGTCGGGCCGAACCGTTTCGTGACGCGATCGAGTGCGAGCGCCGCGTCCATGGCTATTTCCTGAAGAGCATCTCGGCCTCGACGGGCATCCCCTGCTTGAGGACGCCGCTGCGGTTGTCGACCGCGATCTTCACGCGGAAGACGAGCTTCGATCGTTCCTCGGCCGTCTGCACGTTGCGCGGCGTGAACTCGGCCTTGGGCGAGATGAAGGTCACCTTTCCGGTGATGCCGGCGCCGCCGGCGTCGGTGAAGAGCGTCGCCTCCTGGCCCAGCGTGACGCGTGGGATGAACGGCTCGTCCACGTAGACGTTGGCCCAGGGCGCGTCGAGGTCGGCGACGACCACGATGGGCGTGCGCGGGGCGATCAGTTCGCCCTGGTCGACGAGCTTCTGGGTGACCAGGCCGCCGGCGGGTGTCAGGACGGTGGCGTCCTTCATGGTCTTCTCGAGGGTGGCGATCTGCGCATCGACGCCCGCGAGCCTGGCGCGTGCCGCATCGATCTCCTCCGGTCGCGCACCGGCTTTGAGGCGGACGACGGTTTCGGCGGCGGCGCGCACGCGCTCGTCGGCGGCCCGCACGCGGTCCTTTCCCACGTCCCTGCGCGTCGCAGCATCGTCGCGCTGCTTCTGGGCACCGGAGTTGGCGGCAATGAGGGCGTCGAACCGCTGCAGGTCGCGTTCGGCCGAAGCGAGTTCCTGGCGTGCGCCGGCCAGATCGGCCTCGGCCGCGGCGCGCTGGGCCTCGGCCTGGCGGATGTCTTCGGCGCGTGCGCCAGCCAGCAGCAGGCGCAGTTGGGCATCGGCGCCGGCGCGCTCGGCCGCGGCGCGGCGCAGCGCGAGCGAGATGTCGGCCGTGTCGAGCTGGGCAATCAGGTCGCCTGGCTTCACGCGGTCGCCCTCGGCGACGGCCAGCGTGAGCAGGCGTCCGCCGACCTCGGAGGCGACCTGGACCTCGGTGGCTTCGATGTAGCCCGAGACGCGCACGCGGTCGGCTGGAGGCTTCTGGCGGCATCCGGTCAGCAGGCCAGCCATGGCCGCGATCGCGGCGAGGACGGCGGCGGCGGTGGTGATTCGGCGGGCAGGATGGTGGGTCATGACGAGACTCCGGTCGGGCTCTGACGGTGCGCGGTGACGGGCGCGAGGGCGCGGCGATTGATCTGCTGGAGGTGCGCGATGAAGCGGTCGGGGTCGAGGCGGTGGGCGTCGAAGCGGGCGACGCGCGCGATGGCGCGGCGAATCGGGGTCGTGGCCAGGTAGACCATGATGGGCCAGACGGTGGTCAGGTACAGGAGGATCGGGTCGACATCGGCGAAGTGCCCGGCGGCGCGGCCTTCGTCGACGATGCCGGTGACGGTGCGGACGATGCGGAGCATCAGCGCGTAGGTTTGCTCGTCGAGGCGTCGGCCGCCCTCGGCGACTTCGCGGAGGACGATGGGCGCGAGTTCGGGGCGTGCGGTGCCCTCGGTGACGAAGGCGGCGACGAAGCGGTCGAGTTTCTGGTCGGGGGGGAGGGGTTCGTCGGCGATGCGGACGAGGCGGTCGCCCATGGTGGTGAAGATGTCTCGGAGGACGGCGCGGTAGAGGCCCTGTTTGCTGCCGAAGTGGTAGTAGATCATCGCCTTGTTGAAGCGGGCGTGGGCGGCGATGCGGTCGACGGTGGTGGCGGCGAAACCGCGGAGGGCGAACTCGGCGGTGGCGGCGGCGAGGATGCGGGCGCGGGAGTCCTGGGGTGGGGGGGGGGCGGAGGCGTGGCGCGGGGCGGGGGTGCGGGGTGCGGGGCGGGGTGCGGGGCGGGGCGTGGGGCGCGGGCCTGGTCGCGGGCGTGTGGCCATATGTAACCAACCGGTTAGTTTAACTAACTAGTTAGTATAACGAGGCCGCTGGTGCTGTCAAGGCCTCCCCCGTTCCCGCGGCTCGAGCCGCCCCGCCTCACGCAGGCGCTGAACTCGTCTCCGATGTATCCTCTCTCCCATGCGCATCCTCATCGCCGGCGGCTCCGGCTTCCTCGGCCAGGCTCTCGCCCGCCGCCTCGTCGCCGACGGCCACCGCGTCCAAATCCTTACCCGACAGGCTGTCCGCCCCGCCGCCACCGACCTCGCCTCCCCCGTCGAGCGCATCTCCTGGACTCCCGACGGCGACATCGGGCCCTGGGCCGCCCCCTGCCGCGGCACCGACGTCATCGTCAACCTCGCCGGTGAGTCGCTCGCCGCTGGCCGCTGGTCCCTCCCGCGCAAGGCCCAGCTCACCGTCAGCCGCCTCCATCCAACGCGGTCGCTCGCGACTTTCATCGCGCAGACGGATCCAAAGCCCGCGCTGCTCCTGACGAGCTCCGCCATCGGGTTCTACGGCGACCGCGGGGAAGACGTCATCACCGAGTCCGCGCCGGTCGGCACGGAATTTCTGGCGGAACTCTGTGCAGGGTGGGAGAACCAGGCCGTGAGAGCCCGCACGTTCGGCACCCGCGTCGTGCCGCTGCGCACCGGGCTGGTGCTCGACCCGGCCCAGGGCGCCCTCGCGAAGATGATCCTGCCGTTCCGCCTTGGGGTCGGCGGGCGGTTCGGATCCGGCCGTCAATACATGTCGTGGATCCACCGCGACGACTGGGTGTCGCTCGTCCGGTGGGCCGTGGCGGAGCCCGGTCTCGACGGGCCGCTCAACGCGACCGCGCCACACCCGGTGACGAATGCCGAGTTCGCCCGCGCGCTCGGTCGCGCGTTGCGCCGCCCGGCCAGCCTGCCGGTGCCGGGCTTCGCGCTCAGGCTGCTGATGGGCGAGATGGCTGACGCGCTCCTGCTGTCGGGCCAGCGCGTCACACCGCACCGGGCGCTCACCCTCGGATTCCGCTTCGGCTACGATCGCCTCGACGCCGCCCTCGCCGCGCTGCTGGCCTGATCACTCAGGAGTGATTCGGTCTTGAAGCAGCCCGGCGCCGTGATGATGCGCGTCACGGCCGCGCCCGGACCAGGCCGGAATCCGGCCTGTTGTCCGCGAGACAGCGGCGGAATCAGTAGGCGGCGAGTCTCCGGATCGCGTCGACGATCTTGTCGGCGTTCGGCAGGTTTGCCTGCTCGAGCACGTGCGAGAACGGGCAGTGCGAGTCGGGGTAGGTCACGCGCATCACCGGCGCGTCCAGGACGTCGAACTTCTCCTCCATGATGACGGCGGAGATCTCGGCGCCCAGGCCCAGCGTCTTCACGTCCTCGTGCACGACGAGGAGCCGGTTCGTCTTGTCCAGGGAGGCGAAGACCGCCGCCTTGTCCCAGGGCGAGAGCGTGCGCAGGTCGATGACCTCCACCTCCACGCCTTCCTTCGCCAGGCGGTCGGCGGCCTCGAGCGACGGCAGCGCCATCGCGCCGTAGGTGACCAGCGTGATGTCGCCGCCCTCGCGGCGGACGGCGGCCTGTCCGATGGGCACGATCTCGTCGCCCTCTGGCACGGGGCCCTTCGCGCGGCGGTAGAGGTACTTGTGCTCGAGATAGATGACGGGGTTGTCGTCCCGGATGGCGGCTTTGAGCAGCCCCTTCGCGTCCCAGGGCGTCGAGGGCGCCACGACCTTCAGGCCGGGCCGGTGCACGAACCACGACTCGGGGTTCTGCGAGTGATAGAGCCCGCCGGCGACGTTCCCGCCGACGGGGGCGCGCACGACGATCGGGCACGACACCCGGCCGCCGTAGCGGTAGCGCAGCGTCGCGGCCTGGTTCACGATCTGGTCGAACCCGCAGGTGATGAAGTCGCCGAACTGCATCTCGGCGACCGGCCGGTACCCGCGCAGCGACGCGCCCACGCTGACGCCGATGATGCACGACTCGGAAATCGGCGTGTCGAGGCAGCGGTACTCGCCGAACTCCTCGTAGAGCCCCTTGGTGATGCCGAATGCCCCGCCGTACACGCCCACGTCCTCGCCCAGGACGAACACATGCGGATCGCGGGCCATCTCCTCCCGGAGCGCCTCGCGGATGGCATCCATATACGCAATCTCTCGCGCCATGAGTCGTGTCCCCTGCCGTCAGTCTCTGACGTCTTCCCTACGCGTACAGGTCCGTCGCGGCCTCGCTCGGGTCGGGGTGCGGGCTGTCCTCCGCAAACGCCACCGCCTCGTCTATCTCGCGGCGGACGCGGGTCTCGATCTCGAGCAGCAGTTCGTCGGTCAGCACGTCGCGCGCCCGCAGGTAGGTTGTGAACGTCGGCAGCGGGTCGCGGCTCTTCCACATCGCCAGCTCTTCGTCGCTGCGGTAGAACGCCGGGTCGTGCTCCGAGTGGCCGTGCCACCGGTAGGTCTTGCACTCGATGAGCGTCGGACCGTCGCCCGCCCTCGCGCGCGCGATGGCCCCCTGCGTCGCCTGGTAGACCGCCAGGACGTCGTTCCCGTTGATGGCGACGCCGTCGAACCCGTACCCTTCCGCGCGAACCGCGACGTCCTCGATGGCCATCGACTTCTCGATCGGCATCGAGTACGAGTAGACGTTGTTCTCGCAGATGAACACCACCGGCAGCTTGTGGACGCCGGCGAAGTTCATCGCCTCGTGCACGTCGCCGGTGTTGGCCGCGCCCTCGCCGAAGTACGCGAGTACCACGTTGTCGCGCTGCTCGAGCTTGTAGGTCAGCGCAATGCCGGCCGCCACGGGGGTGTTCGCCCCGAGCATGCTCGTGTTGCCGAAGATGCCCAGCTCGGGCACGCCGCTGTGCAGCGCCGAATCCCGCCCCTTCGACAGCCCGGTGGCCCTGGCGTACATCTGCGCCATCATCACGCCCGGGCTCACGCCCTTCATCAGGAACGTCCCGAGATCGCGGTGCAGCGGGGCGATGTAGTCGTCCTTCTGCAGGCCGAAGCAGGTCCCGACGACGATGGCTTCCTGGCCGATGGAGGAGTAGACGCCGCTGCGGACGCGGCCCTGCCGCACCAGGATGCTCAGCCGCTCGTCGAACGCGCGGATAAGTTTCAGCCAGTAGAGCATCTCCTGGAGCTGCTCGGTGGTGAGCTTGAACTTGTGTCGCTTGATGGACGGCATGATCTGGAACCGTTAGTCTACCAAATCCGCCTCGTCCTCCCCGCGCGCCATTCGGGGTCAGGCCTAAAAAGGCGCGTTTCAGACGACAGAACGCGCCTTTTTAGGCCTGACCCCGAAAGGCGCGTTCCGCAGGGTCAGGCCACGGAGGGTCAGATGAAGTTCAGGGACGGCTTGCGGAAGTCGCCGCCCAGGAGCGCGACCGAATTGGCGCCGAGCCACTGGTCGAGGATCCGCGCGTAGACGGACCGGAAGTCGTTCTCGTAGCGCACGTCCCCGCCGTTGTTCTCGAGCGTGGGGTTCTGCGGATCCGGATTGAGGGAGGCCGCCGTGCCGTACAGGCCTCCGCGCACGGCCCCGCCGAGCGCCATCATGAGGCCTCCGGCGCCGTGATCGCACCCGGTGGACCCGTTGTCGTACACGCGCCGCCCGAACTCCGAGAACGTCACGAGCATCGTCGAGTCCATCAGGCCCTGCGCCTTGAGGTCGGCGTAGAACACGGAGACCGCGTCGTTGAGTTCGGTCATCAGCCGCGGGTACGTACCGTTGGTGCCCACCTGGGACGCGTGGGTGTCGAACCCGCCGAGCTGGACCCAGAACACCTTCGTGCCGACGCCCTTCGCAATCGCTCCGGCGACGTTCAGCAGCGTCTGCCCCAGCCCGCTGGTCGGATAGGTGATCGTGGGCTTGTACGCCGCGACCAGCGCCACCTTGTCGAGCGTGTTCATCGTGGCGTCGATGGTGCCGTTCACGTAAGCGAGGTGCGGCCGGCCGACGGGCACGTGCGACGAGATGCGCTGCGCGAAGGTCCGCTCGATCGTCGCCTCGGCGCCGGTGTTGGGGCTCGCATAGGTGTAAGACGCCGCCGACACAATGGCCGGCACCGACACCTTCTCGCCCACCAGCGCCCGCGGTATCTCCCGAAGCGAGTCCCAGGCGACCAGGGGGTTCACGGGCGATGGCAGCGTGTCCAGATAGCGCCCGAGCCAGCCCAGCGTGTACGGGTTGATCGGGTTGGCCGACCCCCAGATGTCCTGTCCGGTGAAGTGCGAGCGGCTCGAGTTCTCGTACCCGGTGCGCTGGATGATCGCCAGGCGACCCTGGTTGTAGAGGTCCCGCAGCCCCGTCAGCCGCGCGTGCAGGCCGAGCGGCACGCGATTGAGGTCCGACCCGATCTGCAGCACCTCGCCGGCGGGCAGGGCGATCGACGCCCGGCGGCTGTAGTAGAACGGGTCCGTGTAGGGCACGAGGGTGCTCAGCGCGTCGTTGCCGCCGCCGAAATACAGCACGACCAGCGCGCGGGCCGGCACGCCCTGCGCCTGCGCCAGCTCGGTGAGAAACGCCGGCGCCGCCAGGCCGACCGTGAACGCGGCCGCGCCATTCCGGATGAACTCACGTCGACTGACAGCCATGACAACCTCTCGTCACACCACGAGCCGGGTCTGAAGATCCGGCCTCCATCATGTCGTCGCCCCGCGTCGTCAGGATGGAGCCCTGGGTCCTCAGACGCCGGGTCCCCGCACCGTCTCTACACGAACACGTATTCGCCGGAACCCACGATCAGGTGGACCAGCCCTGGCACCTTCGCCCGCAACTGCGCGTCCGACCCGGACCACGGCCCGCTCGCCAGCAGGTACGACCGCAGGTCGCTGTAGGCGGCGTTCCCGAACGGGGACGGCGACAGCCGGTCCAGGGTGGCCGACAGCACCGCATCGGCCTCGCGCGCGTACGGCTTCGCCCACGCCGCCAGGCCGTTCACCTGGCTCTTCGCCAGCGCCGCCGCGAAGTTCATCCGCGCCAGCATGCCGCCGGTCGAGATCCACCCCGGGCCCTGCTCCCATCCCGCCACGTCCGGCGGTTCGTAGAGCACCTGGCCCATGTTAATCATCTGGCTCACGGCGGTGTCCACCGAGAAGCCGGCCCAGCCCACTTCCTTGATGGACCGCGCGATGAACTCCGCCGGCCACGAGTACTTCGTGAAGTACTGCCGCTCGTCGCGGAACTCGGGCGACCGCAGCATCATGTCCAGCACGCCGCGGATGTTGTAGTCAGTCGTCAGGTACTGCCGCGTGGCCGCCGCCAGGAGCGCCTCGGACGGATCGTTCATCTCGCTGACGAGGAAGTTCCACAGGCGCCCGACCAGGCGGCGCGCCGTCTCCGGATGGCGCACCACGGCCGTGATCAGGTCGATACCGTCCCGCAGCCCGGCATCGGCCGATCGCGACGGGATGGTGCGGCTGCCGTCCGTGTAGATCGGGAAGCTGAGTGTCTTCGCCGCGGTCTCGTGCAGGGAGGCGTTGTAGGCGAACTTGTACGACGGGTACGGATCGGTGGCGGAGGTCGCGGTGCGCGTGAGGTTCCAGCCCGTGAAGACGCGCGCCGCCGCGTAGACGTCGGACTCGGTGTAGAACCCGACGCCCATGCTGAACAGTTCCATCAGCTCGCGGCCGAAGTTCTCCTGCGGCTTCGTCTTCGTGTTGTACCGGCCGTCGAGCCAGATCAGCATGGCCGGGTCCTTCGCCATCGCGATCACCAGGTCGCGGAAGCTGCCGACCCCGAGCCGCCGGATCGTCTCCACCTGGCCTTCGAGGCCCGCGGGATCCTCAGACGGCTTGGCGGCCATCAGCCGCGTTCCATCGGCGGTTCCGTAGGCGCCCGCCAGCTTCGAGTAGGCGGTGGCGAAGTGGTTGTGCCAGAACAGCGTCAGCTTCTCCTGCAGCGGGCGGTTGCTGTGCACCATCCGGAACAGCCACCGCTGGCGCGCGTCGTTGATGACGGTGTTGGGCTGGAAGCCGCCGCGCACGGTGACGCCCGCGTACGCCGCGTTCCCGATCTTCCCGTCGACGTCGTCGTCGATCTGCTCGAAGTCCACGAGCAGCCGCACGGCGTCGTCGAACCGGAGCTCGCCGTAGTAGCCGAGATCTTCCTTGTTCGCGCCGAAGCCCGCGCGCCTCAGCAGATGTTTGACGCTCTCGTCCACGAAGTAGGCCATGGCCCCCACTCCCCGCCCGCCAGGTACGGATCGCGATCCGCTGTCCGCGCGGCCAGGGTATGGCCGGCGCGTGGGACGTCGCGCCCCTTCTGTTGTTCCCAGTATTGGACAGGCGCGCCGGCGCGCAGGTTACGTGGCCGTGCGCGCGCCGCCACCGAGCAACCGCTGCGTGATGTACGAAGCAGCAAGTCTCACGCCAACGGCGGGAAATTGCAAGAGGAAGCGCCTGCTGACGCCGCGATACGTGTCCGCCCCCGTCGCGTAGTCGACCAGCAGCCCGGCCAGGGACGGGAACGCGCGCACGGCGCGGACGAGGCGGTCGACGCGCGCGAGATCGGCGTACACGAACTGGCAGAGAAACCGCGAGTCGCGCAACTCGGCGCCGACCTCGCGCCGCCAGAGCCGTTCGTACGCACGCGCGGCCCGGGACGGGCCGGCCAGGATCGCCCGCCCCGCCAGATCGCCGGTGACCATCGCGAAGAAGATCCCTTCGGCCGAGAATCCGTTGACGAATCCCCCGGCGTCGCCGGCCAGCAGCACGCGGCCGCGCGCGGTTTCGCGCAGCGGGCCGCCGATCGGGATCTGATAGGGGGTGAACCGATCCGGGTCCGGCGCACCGTGCAGCAATCCGCGCTCGCACAGCGCCGCCACGTACTGCGCGTGCACGTCTGCGGGATGCCCGGCGATCTCGGATCGGTACGACGACACCACGTATCCGACACCGACGTTGACGTACCCGTCCTTCGGGAAGATGTACCCGTAGCCGTGCGCGCGGCCCGGCGAGAACGACACCCACAGCGTGCGGTCGTCGGCCGCGCGCAGGCGGTCGGTGGGCGTCTCCTCCATCATGTCGAGGGCCACCTGCTCGCGCGGCCAGCCCGGGTTCAGGCCCAGCCGCCGGGCGACGACGCTGTGCACGCCGTCGGCGGCGACCACCATCGGCGCCTCGAAGACGCGGCCGTCGCGGGCGTCGAGCCGCACCCGCGCGCCCTCGTCGGTTGCCCGCACAATCTCGGCGCCTTCGATCACCTCCGCCCCGGCCTCGCGCGCCAGCGAGACCAGCCGCGCGTCGAACTCCACGCGCCGCACCATGATCACCGTCGGCTGCTCGGTCTCGATCACGACCGAATCGCCGGCGGGGCCTTCCATGTAGAGCCGCCGGATGGCGTGCGTGCCGATGCGCGACAGCGCGGCCTGCAGATGGGGAAAGCGCACGAGGGCCCGGGACGTCAGGCCGCCGCCGCAGGGCTTGTTGCGGGGAAACGTCGCGCGATCGAGGACGACGACGCGCGCGCCGCCCAGCGCGAGCGTGCGGGCGGCGGTCGCGCCGGCCGGCCCGGCGCCCACCACGATGACATCCGCGCGGGGCTCGGCCACCGCTACCGGGCCGCCGCGGTCATGGCGGGGGCCTTCGCCGCCTTCGGCGCGCGGCCCAGGCTCAGCAGGTTCGCGAGCAGTTGATAGGCGCCGTCGGTGCCGGCCGGCAACTGCCGCCACAGCCCGAGGCCGAGATAGAGCCAGCGCCCTTTGCCGACGGAGGCTTCGACCAGGGCGCCGCGCTTCGGCCCGGCGTTGAACGGGAACGGGTCCTCGAGTTGCACGAGATCCGCGTAGCGCGGGTCCTTGTCGCCGAGGAAGTAGAGGCCGCGTTCCTGCACCCAGTGCCGCCACGCCGCCTCGCCGATCGCGTTGGGCCATGTGAACGCGGGATGCGACGGCGCGATCACCTGCACCGGCGCGCGTTCGTCGGTCACGCGATTCGCGCTGACCTTCGCGGGGTACGGCCCGTACTGCGCCTGGTTGAACTCGAACTTGTTGTACTGGACGATCACCGTCCCGCCGTTGCCGGCGTACGCGATCAGCCGATCGTTGTTCGCGCGCAGGTCGGGACGGCGCTCGTAAGCGCGCACGCCGGTGACGATCGCGTCAAGCGCCGCGAGGTCGCCGAAAGCCAGCGCGTCCGCGTCAAGCAGGGTCACCCGCGCGCCGAGCTGCTCGATGGCGGCCGGCACCTGGTCGCCGACGCCCATCACGTAGCCCACGTGGAGGCCCGCGGGCACCGTCACGTCGACGATCTTCACCGTCGCCACGGCCTCATTGGTGATGTGGCGGCGGCGCGTGTGCGGGTACTCGACGGCCTGGTACCCGGCGGTGTCGCGTGCGGCGCCCGATCTGACGGCGGCCGTGATCGCATACGCGCCAGGCGTCGCGTTGAACGGCACCGCCAGGGCGAAGCGCACCTGCGCCGCTTCGTCCTGGCGCTCGAAGCTGACCGGCGCGCTCCCCGGGGTGACCGTCCACCCGACGGGCAGCTCGAGCGTCACGTCGCCGCGCGCACCGCTGCGGCTGCCGTTGACCACGGTCACGCGCAGCTCACGCAGGGTCGGCCGCACGGATCGATCGCGCCGCGCCGGCACAATCGCGATGCCCGGGGTGAGCGTCACCGAGAAACGCGGCACCACCAGCAGATCCATGCGCTTCTCGCCGCTGAAGATGTTGCCCTCGTAGCGGTACTCGACGGCGCGCTCGACGGTGACGGGCGTGCCGGCGATCTCGAGGACGAACGAGGCGCGGAACGGCGTCGGGCGGAACGGCAGGCCGAACGGCGCGTCGGGCTCGACGGCGTAGCGCGCGGCGTCGGGCAGGCGCGCCCAGTACGGCGCGGTGAGCCGCACCTGCTTCGAGACCTGCAGCGGCGCGTTGCACCGGTACACGCCGCCAGGCGCCACCGTTCCGCTCGCGCAGAGGCCCGCGTCGCCGTCGAGCCCGCGGAAGCCGATCTCCTTCACCGCGACGGGCACCTCGCCCCGATTGGCCGCAATGAGCGTGACGTTCACCGGCTGTCCCCCGACCACGAGGCCGTCGTCCGAGAGCACCTCAAGACGGAGGGCGGCTGCCGTGAGCACGGCGTCCCCGAACTGCCGCTCTTTGAGGCCGAGACGCGCGTCGATCTCGAACCGGGCGTCGTCGGGCATCCCCGTCGGGCCGGTGCCGAGCGTGGCGCGCAGCGCCCGGACGGCCTTCAGTCCGACGAGCAGCGGCGTGAGGGCGGCCGACGGCCCGCTCGCGGCCAGTTGTTGCGACGCGGCCGCGACCTGCGCACTGATGGCCGCGAGGCCCCCGGTGAGTGCCGGCGGAGGATCGCCCGGCACGTAGCGCGCGAGGGCCGGGATGCTCGTGTCGATGCCGTCGAAGAGCGCGCGATCGCCCTTGTCCGTCTGGCCGGCGATCGTGGTCTCGGTGAGCAGGTAGCCCGCGCTGGACGCGCCGGGCAGCGCGAGCAGTTGCGCCATGCCCTGCGTTTTATGAAAGCTGCGCGCGCGGGCGCCGATGTCGGCGTAGGTCTCGCCGAGCAGCGGATCGTAGACGTTCAGGTCGACGTCGGTCAGCGTCACGCCGGCCGGCGGCGGAGGTTCGCCGGGGAACCCGAAGCGCCCTGTGACGTAGAACTTCTTCGGCTGCCAGGGGCGCAGGCCCTCGCGCAGTTGGTCGGGGAACGTCGCGGCGTCGCCAGCGGCGAGGTACGCCTCGCGGGCGAGGATGGCGGACGCCTGGTGGTGCTGGCCGCCGCCGGCGCCGTCGGGCCGCATCGCGACGATCACGTCGGGGCGGAGAGTCCTGATCATCCGCACGAAGTCGCCGAGAATCTCCTGGCGTCCCCACTTCTCGAACGTCTCTTCCTGGCTGAAGGAGAAGCCGAAGTCGACGGCGCGGAGGAAGTACTGTTCGGCGCTGTCCATGCGATGCGCCGAGAGCAGTTCCTCGGTGCGCAGCACCGCGAGCGCGTTGAACAGCTCTGGCCCGATCTCGTTCTGCCCGCCGTCGCCGCGCGTCGCCGTCACGACGGCCGTGCGGATTCCCTTGCCCCATCCGAGCGCCGCCAGCATGGCGTTGTTCTCATCGTCGGGGTGCGCGGTGGCCTGCATCAGCATGCCCGTGGTCGCGAGCTGGCGAAGGAGCAGGCCGAGACCGACCTGACCCTTCAGGTCGGCGACCGGCGGCATCTGCGCCCGGGCGGGCGGCATCGACACGGCGGCGGCGCACGCAAGCAGCACGAGGACGAACAGTCGGCGCCACATCCGAGACTCCTCCTGGAGATGTCGTCACGGGGACGGGGTACTCGAGTGTAGATCACAGAAGGCGCCGGCTAACCAGCCTTCGCCAAGGCTACGGCGGTCCGCCGTAGGTCTTCCGAAGGCGGAAGCCGACGCCCACGAATGAGACTGACGCCGTCCCGTTGCCGCGTGACCGTCGTGGAATCCGGCTTCAGCCGGATTCGTGGTTGGCTACAGGATGCGCGGGAAGCCGAACAGGTCGTCGCCCTTCTCGGGCGCGCCGAGGTGGTGGCGCAGGAGCACGCGCGCGGCCATACAGGCGGACGCGACGCCGTTGTGCCCCGATCCGAGCGCGAACAGGTGGTGCGGGTAGTTGCGGTGCGGCCCGATGCACGGGTAGCCGTCCGGGCTCGTCGCGACGGGCACGCTCCACCCGTAATCGGGCTGGATGCCGGAAATCGCCGGGTACAGCTTCGACAACTCGTACATCAGCTGGCCGGTCCGCTGCACGATCAGGCGGTCGCGGGAGCGCTCGGGCACCGGATCGGAGTCGGCGCCCA
>Ga0315283_10001428_pt1 | contig 19255 bp, 18 predicted proteins | sample YL17G09_0_MG_FD_204541 | JGI IMG/M metagenome (GOLD analysis project Ga0315283, IMG submission 204541) | Sediment microbial communities from Yellowstone Lake, YNP, Wyoming, USA - YL17G09_0 | ecosystem: Environmental > Aquatic > Freshwater > Lake > Sediment | place: USA: Wyoming | collected... | reverse complement strand
GCGTGTCGTTTCCGGAGTCTCCGTTCACGATGTCGCTGCCGCTACCGCCATTCAGGATGTCGTCGCCCGATCCGCCGACCAGGCGGTCGCTTCCTGCCCCGCCGAGGAGCGTGTCATTACCTGACCCGCCGTCGAGCGTGTCGTTGCCGGTCCCGCCATCGAGGAGGTCACTGCCCGACCCGCCGGCGAGTTTGTCATTGCCCTCGCCACCATAAAGGGCGTCTTCTCCCGACCCACCGCTGAGCGTGTCGTTGCCGGCGCCCCCGTAAAGGGTGTCAGCGCCCGAAGTGCCATTGAGTTCGTCGTTGCCGCTGGTACCAGTAAGGGTCTGATAGGCGCCGGTATCGCCGGTCGAACCGCTGGTGCAACTGGTGGTCATGAGAACCGCTCCGTGGCGCGAAAATGCGCCTGTAGCAGCGGATCCTAAGGGCCGGCCCGGCACGGTCTATCCGACCGTGGTCCCCCTGTACTTTGGTACTAGGCCGGCCGGCGATGGGTGGCAGAATTTAGTGACGTACGTCACGCGGAGCGGCCATGCATGTCACAGTCGGACAAGATCTGTCACATGGAATCGAGTGCAGCCACACGAAGCGGCAACCGGCGCGCGCCCTGCGTCGAGGGCTGCGCATTGCGCCGCAGCAGGAACTCAGTGCCGCCGGGATACCAGCAGGGCGAGCTTCACGCGGTCGTCGGCGCCCGTCTTGCGGAAGATCACCGTAAGGTGCGCCTTGACGGTCCGCTCGGTGATTGCGAGCTGCCGCGCGATGCGCTTGTTGCTTGCGCCTAGCCCGATCAGACGCGCGATTTCAATTTCCCGTGGCGTCAGAATCGCGAATCGGCCCGTCACCCCGGTCGTGGAATCGCCGTTCCCCACCGTCAGGCTGTCCATCAGCTTCGGCACCAGCGCCCGTCGGATCCAGAGTTCTCCGCGCACCACGGCCGCCACGGCTTGCTGAAGCACCGCCGGCGTGGCGCCGAGTGGACAGATCCCGCGCGCGCCCGCCAGGAACAGCGCCAGTTCGAACTCATCGTCGCACTCGTCGGTGACAGCGATGATGCGCGTCTCGCGCCGCACCTGGAGCAAGTGGTCGACTGCGCGTGCAATACCGGTTCGCGCGAGGCGCGTGTCGAACAGCACGAGTGGCGGCCGCAGCTGGGCCAGGCATTTCGGCAACGACTCGAGGCTGCGGACCTCGACCAGCGACGCGCCTTCCTCGAACGCGGCGCGCCAACGTTCAAGTGTCTCGGAATCCGAACTTGCCAATACAAACATTGCTTCGTGCATCATCGCTCACGCAATGCCGTCTGCTTCGCCCGCAGGATCGGCTTCAAAAGGTACTGCAGCACGGTCTTCCGGCCTGTCCGTATGTCCACGGTGGCCTGCATGCCGGGAATGATCTTCAGGTACCTGTCGCCCGCGCCGTGACTGCCGTGCCGCGTGCGCACACGCACGAGGTAGTAACTCTCCGCCCGCGCTCCCGGGCGATCGTCAACGATCACGTCGGCGCTGATGTGCTCGACGGTGCCGTCGATGCCACCGTAGATCGAGAAGTCGTAGGCGCTCAGCTTGATCATGGCCTCGAGGCCCGGCCTGATGAATGCGATATCGGCCGGCCGGACACGCGCCTCGACGAGCAGCGTCTCATCGACAGGGACGATCTCGATGAGATCCATGCCCGGCTGCACGACGCCACCGACCGTGTTGACTTTGACCTGCTTCACCGTCCCTGCGACGGGCGCCCGGACCACGGTCCGGTCGAGCCTGTCCTCGAGCGCAACCTTGGACGCGCTGACCACCGACTGCTCCGCACGGGCCTCGCTCAGTTCGCGGCTCGCCTGCGCGCGGAATTCCGCGGCAAACTGCTCTGACTTCTGCGTCACCTCGCGCTCGGCCGTGCGCAACCGCGGCACGCCAAGCCCTGCAATTTCGAGCTCGCCCTTGAGATCGTTGGCCTGCCGCTCGAGCCGGATCAGGTCGACCCTGGAGATGACGCCTTTCTCCGCGGCCGGGCGGGTCATGGCGAGTTCCTGCTGCACCAGAGCGTAGCTCTCCTGCAGCCGTGCGACGCGGGACTCCATCTCCGTGAGTTCCTGCCGCCGCTGCTCCGCCTGGCGGCGCAGCACAGCGAGCCCGGCCTCGAAGTCGCGGTGCCGCGAATCGTAGAGCTCACGCTCCTGCAGCACGAGCTCGGGCTTGTCCTTCTCGAGGTTGGCTGGCGCGGTAAAGGGCATGAGGTCTGCCTCCGCCGACAGGCGCGCGATGCGCGCTCGCAACGCCGCGTCCCTGGCGTCCCCTTCCTGGTACGACGATGAAAAGCGCTTGTCGTCGATGCGCATCAGTGCCTGGCCCTTGGTTACCATCTGGCCCGGCTCGACAAATATCTCGGAGACGATTCCGCCTTCCAGGTTCTGCACGATCTGGACCCTGCCCGACGGAATCACCTGTCCCTGCCCGACGGTGACCTCGTCCATCGTTGCCAGGCCTGCCCAGGTGAGTGCGACGGCCAGAAACGCCAGGGTACTCCAGAGGATCCAGTGAGCTTCGCGGCGTGCTCCCTGCAATGCGGCCATGCTCGGATCGGTCATGAACGCGCTGTCGTCGTGGCGTGAACCCAGGGCACGCATCATGCGAGCGAGCGGGCTGCGGACAGCAGGCGCCGCTGGCTGCGCCGTTGCGGATTCCCCGAGCAACAGAAGCTGTTCAGCGGGGTCCAGCACTGACCTTGCCTCCTGCCAGCGCCGCGAGCACCTGGTCGCGAGGACCATCCGCGGCGACGCGACCTGCCTCGAGCACGATCACCCGATCGACCAGTGACAGCAGCGACGCGCGGTGCGTGATCAGCAGCAGTGTCCTTCCGTCGAGTTGCTCCGCGAGTCGCGCCTTGAACTGCTCCTCGGAGCGGTTGTCCATTGCATTGCTCGGCTCGTCGAGCAGCAGGACGGGTGGCTGCAACAGGCAGGCCCGCGCCACGGCAATCGCCTGCCGCTGCCCCCCCGACAGCCCGTCGCCGCGCTCGCCCACCTGCATCGCGAACCCGCGGGGGTGCCGGTTGACGAACTCAGTGACGCCAGCCTGTTCGGCCGCACGCAGCACCATCGCATCGTCGGCGCCGGGCGTGCCGAGCACGATGTTGTCGCGCACGCTGCCGAAGAACAGCACGATATCCTGCGGTACGTAGCCGATGTCACGCCGCAGCTCCGCTGGATCCCATTGCCGCGATTCGACGCCGTCGATCAGGATGCTGCCCTCGGCAGGCTCGTACAGCCCGAGCACCAGCTTCTCGACCGTCGTCTTGCCGGAACCGATGCGCCCGATGAGCGCGACCCGCTCGCCGGGCGCGATGCGGAAACTGACTCCGGCCAGCGCCGCAACTTCCTGTTCCGGGTAGCCGAACGTGACGTCCCGAAACTCGATGCCGCCCCGCAGTCGCGGCCGGCTGACAAATTCGTGCTCGTGCGGACGCTCGACCGGCAGGCTCATGATCCGATCGATCGACGTCAGCGCCGTACGCGCCTGGTGATAACGGGTGATCAGCGACGCGATCTGCGACAGCGGTGCCAGCACCCGCCCGGTCAGCAGCGCGCAGGCAATCAGGCCGCCGACGGTCAGCCGTTCGTCCCCGATCAGGTACACGCCAACCACGACCACCGCGGCGTATGCCAGTTGCTGTACGAAGGTCGCGAAATTCACGACCGCGGTCGACAGGAATCGCGCACGCAGCCCCAGCCGCGCGATCTGGCCAATGGCCTGCTCCCAGCGCCGCTGCGCGGGACCTTCGGCGCGCTGAGTCTTGATCGTCTCGAGGCCCGCCAGCGATTCCACGAGCGTCGCCTGCCGCTGCCCGGCGTGACGGTAGGACTCCTGCACTACGCGCGACAGTGGTGCCTGCAGCGCGAGCCCGAATCCGACGATGACCGGAAACGCAATCACGGGGACCCAGGCAATCGGACCGCCGATCCAGGCCATCACGACGATGAACAGCAGCGCGAACGGCAGGTCGACCAGCGTGGTGACCGTAGCCGACGTGACGAAGTCGCGGAACGACTCGAACTCCTGGACGTTGTTGGCGAACGCGCCGACCGATGCCGGGCGCCCGGCCATGCGGATTCCGATCACCGTCGCAAAGATGTTGGCGGAGAGCGTGACGTCGACACGCTTGCCGGCGACGTCGATGAAATACGCGCGCAGCGTGCGCATCAGCAGGTCGAAGCCGAAGACGATAGCCGCGCCGATCGTGAGCACCCACAGGGTCTCGATCGCCAGGTTCGGCACGACACGATCGTAGATGTTCATCGTGAAGAACGGTGTGACCAGCGCAAACAGGTTGATCAGCAGGGACGCGACCAGCGCCTCGCCGTAGATCGGCCAGCACTGCGCCATTACGCTCCAGAACCAGTGGCGTGGCCGGGGGATGGCGCTGTGCTCGCTGCGCGCGTCGAGTCTCGGTCGCGGCTGGACGAAGATCACGTGGCCGCTGTAGTTCGACTCGAGGTCCGTCAGCGTCGTCGCGCGAACCCCGCCGGACTCCGGCATGAGGAGTTCCAGGCAGCCGGATTCGTCCCTGGCGGTCAACACGCACGCCTGCTGGTCGTTGAGCAGCAGCACGGCGGGCAACACCAGCGGCGAGATCTCCGCGAGGGGCCGTTGCACGACTCGAGCGGACAGACCGGCGCGTTCGGCGGCGCGCACGAAAAGGTCGGGTGTCAGGCCGTCATCCGCGACCGGCAGCCCCGCGATCAGCGCAGTTGGGGACCACGGTTTGCCGAGCAGCCGGGTGATTAGAGCGAGGCAGTCGAGCAGTGGATCGCATCGATGAGAAGCTTCCGGGGGAAGTTCCCAAGGCTCGGCGATTGCGGCGGCTGTCATTGTCGTCATGTGTTTTGACGCCGCTCGCCTGGGGCGCGGCGGCGTGCTTTGGCCACGTTATGTGGCAAAGGCCGCCAATTCCGAGAGCCCGGTCACGAACCTCGCATTGGGACGAGCTGGCTGCTGGTCTGCTTAGGTCAGTGCACGCGGGGAAGCGTCACGCACACGGAGCGCCCGCCCCGGCTCTTGAGGATACGAACCTGCAGACCTGCGCGGCTGGCCTGCAATTCGATGCGCAACACGGCCGGCGAGGGCTGCTCTGCGGCCTTCACCGGCCGGAACAGCACGGCCAGGCAACGCGCCTGCTCCGCCGCCAACTGCAGGCGGCGCAGCACCGTCATCGCGCGGGGATTCGCCCAACCGAGCACGGCACTGCACGCCTCCGAACGCAGTGCCTGTTCCATCGCCCATTCCGCGGGTGCAGCGGCACGCACGACGAGGACACGTCGCACGTCGATGCCGGAGGCCGCAAGCGCGGGTGCATAAGGCTGGTACGGCGGCGCCACCCAGGTGAGCCAGCCCCCGCTATTGCCGCGCCCGTCCTCAGTGCTGCGGCAAAGTGTGGCGAGCGCAGGCATCAGCAGGCTCAGTTCGCCGATGCCGTGACGATCGGTGAGGATTTCGATGAGCCCCTGCTGGGGCCAGCCGCCGCCGGGCAGGCAGCGATCGAGCGCCGCGAAACCCGTGGGCAGTCCGGGCGAAGCGAAGCCCGGCCTACCCTGCTCCCGCGCGCGCCAGAGCGTGGGGTGCTGACGCAGGAGATCGTCGAGGGACATGTCCGCTATCCGCTAGTCACTATCCCCTCGCCTCACGCCCTGCCTCCCTCCTGCCGCAGCACGCCGACCACGACGCCTTCGATGGTCATCGATTCCTCGCGCAGATCGACGCGGATGGGTTCGAAGTCTTCGTTCTCGGGCAGCAGCCAGGCGATCGAGCCTTCCTGCCGGTAGCGCTTCACGGTGACCTCGTTCTCGAGACGGGCGACGACGATCTGGCGATTGCGCACCTCGGGCGTGCGATGCACCGCGACGAGATCGCCGTCGAGGATGCCGGCATTGCGCATGCTCATGCCGCGCACCTTGAGCAGGTAGTGCGGCCGCGGCTGGAACAGCGCGGGATCGATCTGGTAGCGCGCCTCGATGTTTTCCTCCGCGAGGATGGGACGACCCGCGGCGACGCGACCGATGAGCGGCAGGCCGAACTGCTCGCGCAAGGAGTCTTTGAGCTGGATGCCGCGCGAGGCGCCGGGCATCAGGTCGATCACGCCCTTGCGCTGCAAGGCGCGCAGGTGCTCCTCGGCCGCATTGGCGGATTTGAAACCGAGGGCCTCGGCAATCTCGGCACGGGTAGGGGGCATGCCCCGCTCATCCAGCTTGTCCTGGATGAAGCGGAGAACCTGGTGTTGGCGCGGAGTGAGTTGGTCCATGTCGAATCCTGTATGTACGTACAGTTGCTGTTGTTATATACAGGAAGCCACTGGGAAGCAAGCCCTGCAGCCGTATTAAGCGCCCAGACCAATTAGCTTTAACGAACATTTCGAATCGGTTACCATAACGAGGCATTGCATTTGGCTGCGTGCCGAAGTGTATTCGTGTGCTTCGGCCGGCCGCAGTCAGCAGCCCTCGTTTGCCCGATTTATAACCATCTTAAGGATCAGAAACAATGAAGACCGCGATCGTGAAGACGTTGAGCGTGGCCACCCTGGCCGTCATGCTGATTGGCGCCAGCGCCTGCACCGACAAGGCGACGCTGGCTCGCATCGACGCCAACGCCGCTGCCGCCAAGGCCGCCGCGCAGGACGCCGCTGCCGCCAAGTCCGCTGCCGACGCCGCCGCCGCCGCCGCCTCGAGCGCCAGCAACGCTGCCAGCGCCGCGCAGAGCACCGCCAACCAGGCACTGCAGGCTGCCCAGGCTTCGCAGGCCTGCTGCGATGCGACGAACGAGAAGATCGATCGCGCGTTCAAGAAGTCGATGGGCAAGTAACAGCCGCCCAGTCGATTTCGCTTCGAGCGAAACAGGAAGACGCCGCGGCCATCCGCGGCGTTTTTCTTTTTGGGCCGGCGTTGCGCGCGACTACTGCGCGCTACCGGCTGGCAGCGTCGCGGCATCGGCATCACGCGTCGCCTGCGCGAATGCTTCCTTCCCCGCCGGCACCGGCACGCCGCTCGCCTGATCGAAGGCCCGCCGCGCGCCATCCCAGTCCACGTCGACATGGCGGCCCGCGACTGCGGCGTTCACGATCCGCGTCAATTCGGCCGGGTCCATGTGCATCGGATCATTGGTGCCCTCCAGGGGCGCCTGCCGTTCGACGAACAGCGTGCCGCGGAAAAAGCCCACCTTGGTCGTCTGGTCGATGAGATTCACCTTGGTATTCACGGGGATCAGCGTGAAGAACTCTGCGATGTCCTCCGGGTACATGCGGATGCACCCGTGCGTCACCTGCATGCCGACACCGGCCGGGCGATTGGTGCCGTGTATCAGGTACGAGCCGCCCGGGATGCCGAGGCGCATCGCGTATTCGCCGAGCGGATTGTCGGGCCCCGGCGGAATGAACGGTGGCAACGGGTCGCCTTTTTCCTCGTGCTCGAGCCGCACCGATTTCGGCGGATACCAGTTCGGCCGCTCCTGCTTCGACGCCACGCGCGTCACGCCAAGCGGTGTCTTCCAGTCCATCTTGCCCGTGCTGATCGGGTACGTACGCACCACGCGGCGCTCGCCCGGCCTGGCGGGCGGGTAGTAGTAGAGCCGGTGCTCGGGCAGGTTGACGACGATGCCCTCGCGCGGCGCGTCCGGCAGCACGAAGCGCGACGGGATGAGGATCTCAGTGCCCGCGCCAGGCAGCCAGGGATCGACGCCCGGGTTAGCCGCGATGATTTCCTCGTAGCCGACCCCGTAACGGCGACCGATGTCGAGCAGCGTATCCTCATGCTCCGCAATCGCCGTCGTGACGGAACCGATCACGTTATCGCCGTTCTGCGGCAGCAGGTACTCCGCCCCTCCGGCACGGGCTAGCTCGCCAGCGAGCATCGCCAGGGCGGCGGCGAGCAGCGTTCCAATCCAGCGCAATCTGCGGGGCATGCAACCTTTCCTCTTGCGGATGCATCTCATTGTAGCGATGCACTGACTTGCATGTCCGGCCCAATCGCGCATCTTGAATGGTTTGACCGGGCTGCAGGACGGCATTAGCCTTGCCGGCGCAAGGGAGGCCCATGCCATATAAATTGACCATCAAGCTGTCCGACCGGGACCTGCAGCACTTTCGCCGTGAACTGCACAAGGCCCGCGCGGCCGTGGGCATTGCGGAGGACGAGGAGATCCTCGGCGCTGCCAGCGTGCTCGTGCAATCCATGCGTGCCTCGGAGCTGCCCGATTTCGTCAGCGAGCGGCTCGAGAAGCTCCAGACTGCCATCGCCATGCTGACCGATCCGGATTGGCTGCTGGACGACCGTGAGCGCAGCCCGATGCTCGGTGCCCTGGCGTACCTGTGCGATCCGGAGGACATCATCCCGGATGACATTCCCGGCATCGGCCTGCTCGATGATGCCGTGATGATCGAACTCGCGTTTCGCGAGTTGCACCACGAGATCGAGGCCTACGAGGATTTCCGCAAGTACCGCAAAGCCCTGCCACGGCTGCTCGGGCGCAAGCGCGATGAAGCCGTGCTGGGGAAGAAACTAGCGATGAGGCGCGACCAGTTGCTGGCTCGCATGCGGCGCCGGCGCGCTGCCGAACGCAAGTGAGGACCGAGAGCCCTCACCCGGCCGGTGGCCGACCTCTCCCGCTGCGGCGGGAGAGGTAAAGATCTGCGCCCTCTCCCGCAACAGGCGGGAGAGGTAAAGATCTGCGCCCTCTCCCGCAACAGGCGGGAGAGGTAAAGATCTGCGCCCTCTCCCGCAACAGGCGGGAGAGGGTTGGGGTGAGGGCTCTTTATCCTACCCGACGACTTTCTTCAGCAGATCGCCGATCTGCGCCGGCACGCCGTTGCGAGCCTCTGTGAGCGCAACCTGCACGGCGCTGGCAAACGACACCCGGTCGGCACTGCCATGGCTCTTGATGATCACGCCCTTTAGCCCGACCATGCTTGCGCCGTTGTAGGCGCGCGGATCGAGCCGTGTCTTCAACGCGTTGAGTGAAGGCGCGGCGGCCATCGCGCCCACCTTGCGCACGAGGCTGCGCGTGAATTCCTCGCGCATCGCGCCGCCGATGAAGCGCGCCAGACCTTCCATCGTCTTCAGCGCAACGTTACCGGTGAAGCCATCGGTGACGACGACGTCCACTTCGCCCGCGAAAATATCGTCGCCTTCGACGAAACCCACGAAATTGAGCGCAGTGCCCGTGAGTCGGCGATTGGCCTCGCGCAGCTCCTCGCTGCCCTTGATGTCTTCCTCGCCGATGTTCAACAACCCGACGCGGGGGTTCGTCACGCCATGCAGGTCCGCCGCGATCACGGCGCCCATCACGGCGAACTGCACGAGGTTGTCGGCGCTGCAGTCGGGGTTCGCGCCGAGATCCAGCATGACGGTATGACCGTGCACGGCCGGCACGGCAGAGACGATGGCGGGACGGTCGATGCCGGGAACCATGCCCAGCACGAAGCGGGCCGTGGCCAGCAGCGCGCCCGTATTGCCCGCAGAAACGCAGGCCGCCGCCTCGCCCTTCTCGACGAGATTGATCGCGACGCGCATCGACGAGTCTTTCTTGCGGCGCAGCGCATCCTGCGGCCGCTCGTCCATGGTCACGACCTCGGACGCCTCGACGATGGAGCAGCGCGCGAGGTGCGCCCCGTGTCCAAGCAACGGACGCACCGCATCGCCGCGGCCGACGATGATCAGCCGCAATTCAGGATCGGACGCGAGGACATCGAGGGCGGCCGGCACGGCCGTCTCGGCACCATGGTCGCCACTCATGGCGTCCACGGCGATGGTGAGCCCGGCGTTCATGCGCGGGCGAGGCCGGGAGCGCTACTCCTGGCCTTCCTCGGCCGCAGGCTTCTCGATCACCTTCTTGCCGCGGTAGAAACCGTCGGGGGTGATGCGATGACGCAGGTGCGTCTCACCGCTCGTGCGGTCGACCGACAGCGCGGGGCCCTTCAGGTGATCGTGCGAACGGTGCATGCCGCGCTTCGAGGGCGACTTGCGGCTTTTTTGAACTGCCATGGTCTTCTCTCCTGAGTGCGGGTCAGTGCTCGCTGTTGCCGAGCAAGTCCCGCAGATTCGCAAAAGGCATCTGCGTGTCTTCGGGTTGCGCCTCGGCTTCCACCTTGGCGACCAGTTTGCCGCTCGCAGACTTGCGGCACTGCGCCGCGTCTTCGTGCAACGGCACCAGCGGTAAGCCGAGCAGCACCTGTTCCTCGATCAACGCCGCGAGCGACAGGCTCTCGACATCGCCGATGAACGGCTCGTAACCACCCTCCACCTCGTCGGTGGCGTTCGCCATCACCATGATCAGCTCGGCTTCATCCAGCCTCGTCTCACACGGCTTCAGGCAGCGCTGGCACACGAGGACGACGACGCCCTCGATGTGCATTTCCACGGTCGGCCTGCCCTCGAAGATCGCGAAGCGCAACCGGGCGTGCACCTGCGTACCCTTGCGGGCTCCGGCTTCAACCACGCGCGGGAGCTGGCGCAGATCCAGGCTGCGCTCGATGGAGGCAGACCGGCCCGCCAGTTCCTTCGCATTGACTAGATCCGCCAGGGCGGGCGACATGGGCCGCGTATAATAGTGACGCACCCTCCCCGTGTCAAAACGAATGCGAGCTTAAACCGTTGTTTTTCAAGGGCCTGATTCTGGCGTCCACATCGCCTTACCGCCGGGCCCTGCTCGAGCGTCTGCGTCTGCCGTTCGAGTGCACCGCACCGCACACGGTTGAAGCCCAGATCGCCGGGGAGTCGCCGGCGCAAATGGCACTGCGCCTCGCCCGCTTGAAGGCAGAAGCAGTGGCCGCCCAGTACCCCGAGGCCGTGGTCATCGGCTCCGATCAGGTGGCCGTCCGCGGCAACGACCGGCTGGGTAAACCCGGCTCCGTGGAGATCTGCCGCCAGCAACTGCGGCAGTCGTCCGGGCAGGAGGTGCAGTTCCTCACGGCGGTGCATCTCATCGACGGCACGCACGGCCGCACCGAATCCCACGTCGATCGCACCACGGTACGCTTCCGCGAACTTACCCACGTCGAGATCGAGCGCTACGTCGCTGCCGACAATCCGCTCGATTGCGCCGGTGGCTTCAAGGCCGAATCGCTGGGGATCGCACTGTTCGAACGCATCGAGTCCGAAGACCCGACCGGCCTTACCGGCCTGCCGCTGATCTGGGTATGCGGCGCGCTCCGCCGGGCCGGGATTTCGGCGCCTTAGCGAGATTGTCGATCACCGCGTGCAGGTCCGCGCCGAGCGGCGCGCTCACGTTGAGCGGCTCGTGCGTGCCCGGGCGCAGCACCTCGATCGAGGCGGCGTGCAGGAACATCCGGTGCAACCCGAATCCCTGCATGCGCGTGTTCTCGTCCCGGTCGCCGTACTTATCGTCCCCCGCCACCGGATGGCCTGCATAAGCGGCGTGCACGCGAATCTGGTGCGTCTTGCCCGTGTCGATCATCACTTCCATCAGCGTGGCGATGTTGCTGAAGAACTGCACGGGCTTGAACGTGCTCACCGCCATCTTGCCGTGGGTGCGCACCGCCACGTGCCGCTCGCCACTGCGACGCTCCGAGGTGTCGAGCGCCAGTTCGATGCGCTTGGTGCCGAGGTTCCACTTGCCACAGACCAGCGCGAGGTAGCGCTTCTCGGTCGTCCCTTCCCGCAGTTGGGCGTGCAGGTCGCGGAGCGCCGAACGCTTCTTGGCGACGATCAGGCAGCCGCTCGTCTCGCGATCGAGCCGGTGCACGAGATCGAGTTCGGGCAGGTCCGGACGGGCGCTGCGCAGAGCCTCGATCACGCCGTGCGACATGCCGCTGCCGCCGTGCACGGCCACGCCGGCCGGCTTGTTGATGACGATGAGATCCGCATCCTCGTAGACGACCGCGTCCGTGAGCAATTTCTGCAGCGACGGGCTCGCCGGTCGCGGGCCGCCTGCGGCGACCTCCGGACGACGGATCGGGGGCAACCGGATGCGATCACCCGCCACCACGCGCTGGTCGGGCTTGGCGCGCTTGCTGTTGACCCGCACCTCGCCCTTGCGCAGCAGCCGGTAGACATGGGTGCGCGGGACGCCCTTCAGCACCCGGATCAGGAAATTGTCGAGGCGTTGCCCGTCATCGCCCTCACGCGCCTCGACGTACTGCACGCCGCCGGGCCTGGCCTCGGGCGATTTCTCGCTCTCCGTCTCGGGATTCTCGTAAGCCATTGTTTTGTCGGCGTTCGCTTGTTACAGTCCGGCTCGCGCAGCGGGTTCGACACCCCCGGGGTCCGGGCCGCGCGCATCTTAGTTGGTTCTGAAGTTTCAGACCATCGAACTGCCGTGAACACGCGCAGGTGCCGCAACCCCGGCGGGCTGCGGACCTGGCGCGATCATCGGCGGGAACGATGCCCGACAGCACCAGGATTCGGTCGGGCCTCGAGCGCCAGATTGGCGCGCCGGGGCCGTATTACAGCAGCATGAATCAACCACAAGCCGCTGCAAGACCTCTCCGCAAGGCCACGGCACCACCCGTCCGGTCGTTTACGGCCCCAACCTCCGTTTTAGAGAGGGCCGATGAAGAGAATGCTCGTCAACGCAACCCAGGAAGAGGAGTTGCGAGTCGCGCTGGTGGACGGCCAGCGGATTTATGACCTTGATATCGAGATCCCGTCCCGCGAGACCAAGAAAGCCAACGTCTACAAGGGGCGCATCACCCGCGTAGAGCCGAGCCTCGAGGCCTGCTTCGTTGACTACGGCGCCGAGCGCCATGGCTTCCTCCCCCTGAAGGAAGTCTCCAAGGTCTATTTCAAGGAGAAGCCGGCGGGCCAGGAAGGTGGCAGCGGCGCCCGTGCCATCCGCGACGTGCTCGAGGAAGGCCAGGAAATCATCGTCCAGGTCGAGAAGGAAGAGCGCGGCAACAAGGGCGCGGCCCTGACCACGTTCATCAGTCTGGCCGGGCGCTTCCTGGTGCTGATGCCGAACAACCCCCGGGCGGGCGGCGTCTCCCGCCGCATCGAGGGCGAGGACCGCGACCAGCTCCGCGAGGCGATGGACAACCTGCAGATCCCCGAGGGCATGGGCGCCATCGTGCGCACCGCCGGCGTGGGCCGCACTCCGGAGGAACTGCAGTGGGACGTCAATAACCTGGTCGACGTCTGGAACGCCATCCAGCAGGCCTCGGACAGCCGGCCCTCGCCGTTCCTGATCTACCAGGAGAGCAAGGCGATCCTGCGTGCGTTGCGCGATTACCTCTCCGACGACATCGGCGAGATTCTGATCGACAACCGCGAGATCTTCGAGGAAGCGCAGGAGTACATGCAGCGCTTCATGCCGGGGAACATCCGCAAGCTCAAGTTCTACGACGACCACGTCCCGCTGTTCACGCGTTACCAGATCGAGAGCCAGATCGAATCGGCGTTCTCGCACAAGGTGACGCTGCCCTCGGGCGGCAGCATCGTGATCGACCACACCGAGGCGCTGGTCTCGATCGACATCAACTCGGCGCGCAGCACCCGCGGCACCGACATCGAGACGACCGCCTGCAACACCAACCTCGAAGCGGCCGATGAGATCGCCCGCCAGCTGCGTCTGCGCGACGTCGGCGGCCTGATCGTCATCGACTTCATCGACATGGAGTCGACGAAGAACCAGCGCGCCGTCGAGGACCGCCTGCGCGACGCCGTGAAGCAGGACCGTGCCCGCATCCAGCTGGGCCGCATTTCGCGGTTCGGCCTGATGGAGATGTCGCGGCAGCGCCTGCGGCCGTCGATCAGCGAATCGACCAACATCGTTTGCCCGCGCTGCAACGGCATGGGCGTGATCCGCAGCGTCGAATCGCTGGCGCTCGCGGTGCTGCGACTCATCGGCGAGGAGGCCCGCAAGGACCGCACGGCCAAGGTGATCGCGCAATTGCCAGTCGATGTCGCGACCTATCTCATGAACGAAAAGCGCGAAATGCTGCACGACATCGAGACGCGCGGCCACATCGACATCATCCTGGTGCCGAACCGCTACATCGAGACGCCTGCCTACGAGATCCGCCGCGTGCGCGACGACGAGGCCGGCCTGCCCGAGAATTCGGTGATCAGCCACCAGATGGCGATCGAGCCGAAGGTGGACATGGATGCGATCGCGACGGAGGAAGAAACCAAGGCTCCGCCGCCGCCGCAGCCCGCCGTGACGACGATCGTGCCAAGCACCCCTGCTCCGCCGCCGGCACCGGAACCCGTGGCGGTGGCCCCGCTCGCTGCGGCACCCGTCGTGATGATCCAGCCGTACGGTCCGCGCGACGGCGTCGTCGTGCGCGTATGGCACTGGCTCGTCGGCGACAAGCGCGCCCCGCTGCCGGAGGCGCCGCCCGTGAAGGCCGAACGTCTGCAGCGCGAGATGGAGCGCGACCGGCACAATCGCGGCGACCGTGATCGTGGTGGACGTGACAGCCGTGGTGGCACGCGCGACAGCCGCCGTGACGGACGCGACGGTCGTGACTCTCGCGGCGCGGGTCGCGGCGACTCACGTAGCCCTGGCCGCGACGAGAGCCGTCGCGACGAGCCCAGGCGCGATCAGCCGCGACGTGACGAGCCGCCGCAGCAGGCACAGCAACAGCAGCAGCGCGCGGGTCAGCGTGACGAGCCTCGCGGCCGTCGTGATGGCCAGCAGCAACGCGGTGAGCGCCGGCCGGACGGCCAGCAGCAGCGCCAGCCGCCACCGCAGCCCCAACAGGCTGCGCAAGCTCCACGGAACGAGCAGCAGCAACCGCAGCAGCAGCAACCGCAGCAGCAGCAAGCGCCGCGTGGCGACCAGCAGCAGCCCCAGCAGTTTGCGCAGGGGCCGCGTAACGACCAGCAGCAGGAACCTCAGCAGCAGGCGGGCGGCGGCCTTGCGCCGCGTCCCGAGGGCCAGATGGGCGGCCAGGACGGCGTAAGGCCGGAGCGCGCTGACGGTGAACGTGGCCCACGCCGCTCGCGTCGTGGTGGCCGTCGCCGTCGTCGCGAACCGGGCGAAGGCTACGGTCCGTCCGACCAGCGTGGCGAGGCTGGTGCGCCCGAGGGCGGCGGATCCGCGGGCGGTGATGTGGCGTCCGAGGGCAACGCACCGTTCGACGCTCCGGCGGCGACACCGGCACCGGCGCGCGAGCCCTACGCGCGATCTTTCGATTTCGAGCGGCCCACGCCCGATCCCCAGGCGTCTCCCGCGCCACCTCCCCCACCTGCTGCGGTGCCGCGCGAACCCGCGCCGCTGCCGGTCGAGCCGCGCCAGGAATGGACGCCAGGCCCGGTCAGCGACGTCAATCGCGAGGGTCCGCGCAGCGAGCCCTGAGGCTCGCGAGAGCGAGGGACGAGCGAGACCCCGGCAGGGTGATCAGGCCTGCCGGGGTCTTTGCATTTCGAGCACGTGCGCGAGCAAGCCAATTGAGGCTTCCTCGACCAGGTCCAGCACCTGATCGAATCCCAGCGGGCCGCCGTAATACGGATCCGGCACATCCAACGTCTCCGCAGCGGCGAATTCGAGGAACAGCCGGATGCGATCATGGTGTTGCGCCGGGCTGCGCTCGAGCAGCGTGGTGAGATTGAGGCGGTCCATGGCGAGGATCAGGTCGAAGCGCTCGAAGTCCGCCTCCTCCACTTTGCGCGCGCGGAGACTGCGCAGATCGATGCCGCGTCGCGCGGCTGCCGCAATCGAGCGCTCGTCCGGAGGATTGCCAATGTGGTAATCGTGCGTGCCCGCGGAATCGATCTCGATGTCGAGGTTCGGTGCGCGTTCACGGACGAGCGATCTGAAGACACCCTCTGCCGTCGGTGACCGGCAGATGTTGCCCATGCAAACGAAAAGGATTTTCATACCAGCGCTCGCGATCCTAATGCAACGAGAGCAACCTGTCCCACGATAACCTGTACGACCTGGTCGATCAGGCCGCGAACACGATCTCGGGGAATGCGCGGCGCGACTTGGCAATGATTTCGTCATCGCCGCTTCGACCATCGTCACGGGGGACGGCAAGCAGCTGCAGCCGCCGCCGGAGTGCCGCCCGATCGTGATTCCCAGCAACTGGCGCAGTCAGTTCGCCGAACTGGTCGGCTGCCTGAAATAGGGGCGGGCTACCTTTCTCGGCACGTCCGGCGGCCATAGCGATGCTGTGCTTCCCGAACCTTGTCATTTTTCGCCGTAAAGGAGCCGGGTATTTTCGGCGTAATGGCGCCACTGAGCGTGGGCCTCCCGGTGGTTCAAGCCTGAGGGTTCTTGGCGCCGTTGGCAACCTTGCCGCGTGAGGCGCCGGGGGCGAGCCGTGGCGCGCGGAACGACTCGCCGTCGAGCACCAGGCAGTAGGCGTTGTGGCGCAGCCGATCGAGTGTCGCTGAGGCGAGCAGCCGGTTGGCGGGGAACGCCTGGTCCCACTCGGCGAAGTCGAGGTTACTGGTGACGACGGTGGCGGCCTGCTCGTAGCGCTCGGCGATCAAGTCGTGCAGATCCTCATCGGCGGGCGGTCGCAGGGGCTTCAGGCCGAAGTCGTCGATGATGAGCAACGGCACGCGCGAGAGAGTGGCGAGCTTGCGTTCGTAGCTGCCGGTGGCGCGGGCGGCGTTGAGGCTTGCAGTGAGCTGGGCGCAGGTCATGAACAGCACGTCGACACCCTGGCGGATGGCGCAGTGGCCGAGTGCCTGGCCCAAGTGGCTCTTGCCCGTCCCGCAGGGACCGACGATGAGCACCGGGGCGCGCTCGGCGAGGTAGCGGCCGGTGGCGAGCTCGTGCACGAGCGTGCGGTTGAGCTTCGGCAGTCGTTCGAAGTCGAACTGCTCGAGGGTCTTGGTGGCGCGGAAGGTGGCACGCCTGAGGCGCATCTGGAACTTCTTCTGCTCGCGGCGGGCGACCTCGTCCTGGATGAGCAGCGAGAGGAACTCGGTGTAGGCGAGCTTGCCGTCGAGGGCTTGGCGGTTGCGCGCATCGAGCGAGTCGAGGATGCCGGAGAGGCGCAGCTGCTTGAGTTGCGGAGCGAGTTCGGGGATCGGGTTCATCGTGAGTCTCCTTCAGGGTGACGGGATGGCAACGAACAGATCGAGCGCCAGCGAGGGCGTCTCGGGATGGAACCGGTGATGGGCGGGACGGGCGAAGCGCGCGGTGCCGACATACGGTTCGGTGCTGGGCGCGGCGGTGCTCGCGGTGAGCCACGCCGGTCGATGGACGAGCAGCGTCTTGACGGTGCGGTAATGCGGGGAGTCGTGCTCGAGCGCACGACGACAGGCGGCCTCGAGGCGTGCGGGCTCGAAGCGTTCGGCGAGTCGCCGCACGCCCTGTGCCGCGCGCAGCCGCTCGACGATGCGATCGGCGAGCAGTGTGTCGACGAGCTCGGCGCAGGCCGGGCCGATCTTCGCCGCCTCAGCGACGCACCAGTGGCGGTCGCGCAGGAAGTACGCCTGCGCCTCGGGCGGCAGATGCTCACGCACGGTGCGGCGCGTGCCGGGGACGGTGGCGCGCAGGTGCTGGGCGACGAGGCGGTAGTCCTCGAAGATCGACATGCTGGTATCGGTGGCGCGCAACCACAGCCGCCGCCCGATCAGGGTGAAGGGGGCGGAGTACAAGCTCTTGGCGAACTGCAGGTGGCCATCGCGGTGCAGGCCCGCCACGGCCCAGATACCGAGATCCGGAGCGATGACGGGCAGCGGCCTGAGCAGCGGCCGCTCGCGCGCGAAACGCTCGAGCGGCGCTTCACGGGTCGTGCCATGCAGGCGTACTCCTGCCACCCCAAGCACCCAGAGGCGCGCTGCACGATCGGGTCGCGGGCGCAGGCGCGGGTGATCGCGCACTTGGGGTTGTCGATGAGCAGCCGGCCCGGCACGCCGCCAAACCACTCGAACGCGCGGCGGTGGCAGCCGAGCCAGGTGGCGACACTCTGGTCGAAGACGAACTCGACGTACTGATGACGCGAGCAGCACAGCGTCATCACGAAACCCCAAGTGCGGCGCGTCTGGCCGGTGCGTGGATCGGTGAGCAACGGCCCGGCGCCGAAATCGACCTGGGCGGCCTCGCCGGGCCCGAAGTCGAGCCGCACCGTAGCCTCGGGCGGCCGGCTGCGCATCAGCGCCGCCACCATCCGGTGCACCGAGGAGTAGCTGCCGCGGTAACCGTGCTCGCGACACAGCACGGCGTGGATCACCACGCCCGAAACCCCGTCGGCGAGCCAGCGCTCGACCACGGCGCGATACGGCTCCACCGAGGAAATCGTCGAGCGGGCGCGTCGTGCCCGGCCGACCGCCGCGGCGAGCGCGGCATCGTCGGGCAGCACGGCGGCCGGATCGAGCCAGCCCTGGGCCAGGGCGAGCGCGCGGAACGCCGCGACCTTCGGCCGGCCCATCAGGCGGCTGCGGGCAACGTCCCGGTCACTGTCCCCCTGGCGCAGCCGCGCCAGCACCTGTCGATAATGATGCATCTCGAATCTCCGGCGACCCACCGCTCTCTCCCAGGACCGAAAAGGTCCGAGGGTAGCGGTGGCCGCGTGTTCGAGATGCCCGCGCTCAGTCTGGCAGTGGCTCCTTTATGCCGAAAACTGCCTGGCTCCTAAATGCCGAAAACCCAGTGGCTCCATTACGCCGAAAGACGACAAACCTGCGTTGTGACAAGATTCACATGATGCCAGCCCAGCCATCTGATAGTCTCATTCAGCAATACTCTGCAAGGTACTGTTCTTGCGAGATAAACGCGCAGCTGCGAACGGCGGGCTGCCTCGAGCCGCTTGCCGTGCCTGTTGCGCCCAGTGGTCCCGGTGGCAATCAAGCAAGTTGCTGACGAGGTTAAGTTGCGACGTCCGGCCCAAGCGTGAAGTTGCTCTTTCTCAACTATGAGTTCCCACCGGTAGGTGGGGGTGCTGCGCAGGCGTCACTTGCGACCTCAAAGGAACTCGCGGCGCTCGGCCACCGCGTCGACTTTCTGACGATATCAACCGAGGGGTCGTGCGCCGACCACGATATCGACGGCGTGCGTGTACGCCCGGTACGCGGCTATCGACGCGGATTGCACGACGTCAGCATGACAGGCGCGCTCAGCTTCCTGTCGGCGGCAGGGCGCCGCCTGCCGCAGCTCGCGCGCGAGCAGAACTACGACCTTTATCACTACTATTTCGGCCTGCCGACAGGGCTGTTGAGCTTCGTGCCGGGTCCGCACCGTGACCGGCCCTACGTGGTCTCGCTGCGTGGCTCAGACGTCCCGGGCTATGACCAGAGGCTCGCGACCTATCACCGAGTAATGATGCCCATTACGCGGCGCATCTGGCACAACGCGGCGCAT
>Ga0315283_10001427_pt1 | contig 19256 bp, 20 predicted proteins | sample YL17G09_0_MG_FD_204541 | JGI IMG/M metagenome (GOLD analysis project Ga0315283, IMG submission 204541) | Sediment microbial communities from Yellowstone Lake, YNP, Wyoming, USA - YL17G09_0 | ecosystem: Environmental > Aquatic > Freshwater > Lake > Sediment | place: USA: Wyoming | collected... | reverse complement strand
CCCCTCACCCTTCCCCTCTCCCCCGCAAACGGGGGAGTGAAAAAGGGGACGTTTGAAAAAGGGGGCGTTGGTGTAAAGACAACTTATTGCATGTATTGGTCCACATTAAAGCGCTCCTCCGCATTCGCCACTCGATTCAACAACGAACCTCTTACCCCCGATAACCGAGCCATAGAGGCTTCGGAATAATAAGTTCACTTTGAACCAACGTCCCCTTTTCACACGGGCATCGCCGACGCGACGAACTGAAACATAAGTAAAAATCTCGAAGACTTGAAGAAACACCACGGAAATGCAGATGAGGAAGAGAAACCAATCGGTACCAATGATTGATTTTCCATCCTTGAGGACAAAGCCCAGAACTCCGAATAAGCCACCGACCAACGTAAAGAAAAAGGTGAGATGGCGGGAGCGCTCTTGCTCCAAATGTCGATAGTGTGCATAGGACTCTTTGAATTCGTCGTGGTCGAATTGGTTATCAATCATTTTCTATCCTTCCGCCGAACGTTCCGCTTCAGGCGCGGCGCAATAGCGGCATCGCCTGGAAGCGATTGTTCGGCACTTCCCATACATTTCACATACCGCGCTTCTCACGCACTTTTGCGAGGGGAATGTCGCCGGCCTCCTTCGACCTGGTATCGAGGAAAGACATGAATCTCTCACTGCCGCCCAGTGCGGCCGCTTCCCGATCCAACTGGTCTGCGTGTTCGAGAAGAAAGTCCTCCCCCGAAGCCGAGTGAATAAGAACCGCTTCAGACTTCGCCAGTGTGAGTACTTCGCTTAATGAGTGCTGCTCTCGTGTAAGATCTATTCTCTTCATATCTCAACCCTCTCACCTCGGATGAACAATTCGTTATGGGCCTTGTGGCCTATGGCCAACACCCTGACTAATCCCTCTCCTCTGATTTCGTAGAAGACTCGGTAGTCTCCAATTCTCAGCTCCCAGGGTGCAAGTGGATTCGGTCCGAGTTGTTTCCGCCTCTTGCTCTCCACATTCGCATCGACCTCGAGAAACTCCCCAATAGCGTCAAGGATGATCTTTTGCTCTCGGACTTTGTAGAACTCCAAATCTTCGTCGGCATTTGGGACGATCTTAACTTCGAATTTCATAGCTCCAAGTTACCATGCTGCCGCCAAAATCGCAAGGTGCGGTATCTCCATCTTGGTGTCTCCTCATCCTCTGCGCCGAACGGAGAATTCAGCCGCCCGACCGTGGCAAGTCTCAAAACACGATGGTGTTATTCCGGGTCGGCTGCAATGTCTTGTTCAAGTAAGCCGCTAGGCGGCAGATTTCTATCTTTGCAATCCCTCCTGAAAATTCTCCCCAGAAGCCCAATTGACGGGCCATATATCACTCTGTCAAGTTTGATACCTCACAACCCCTGCTCATGGGAAGGGGAAATCCATCTTTAGGGAAAAAGGAGAAGTATCATGAAGACAGAGTGGTATGACAGAATGATCAAGGCCCTTCAGCTCAACGGCAAAGGGGAACGCACGCAGGAGGCCTATGCACGGGCCTTGCGCATGCTCGTCGAGTTCTACGACAAGTCTCCCGATCTCATTACCGAAGAAGAGCTTCAGGACTATTTCCTCCACCGCAAAAACACTGATCACTGGTCGCCCCCGGCGCTTCTTACAACACGTGCTGCCCACCGGGTTCATGAAAGTCCGTTACTACGGATTCATGAACCCCAACGGCCATGTTCTCCTCGATCGCGTCAGTACCCTGATCGAAATGTCCTACGGCTTCAATCTGCCCTTACCCCAAACCGACATCGAACCCTGGCCGCCCTTTCCTTGTCCAACCTGTGGCGGTACCCTCAGACTCCGTTCCTTACTGCTGCCTCGCAAAATTCTTGTGTATTCGGGATAGGAGGGATTCCGTACCAAAAAACAAAAATATGTTCCTCTTGCTTCCCACCTGCGCTCTCCCGCTCAGGTGGCCTCGCTGAGGTGCGCCCCCTTACCAAAAGTTTCAACTCCACGCCCTCAGCTTAAGAGCAGCAGACCGGATAAATCGCTCCGTTCGATCATAACTGGTGCCTCAAATCCAATTCTCCGCCATCCGGCCTCGGCCTCTCATGTCTCACAGCTTCCCGCTATAATCAAGCAGCAGAAGCATTACCCTTATATGGATAGGCACTGCCGTTCCGGGCTTCTTGAACAAAGGATTGAAACGACCTTTCAGATCGTCTCAATCCTTATTGGTTGTGGAAAAAGGGGACGTTGGTGTAAAGACAACTTATTGCATGTATTGATCCACATTAAAGCACTCCTCCGCATTCGCCACTCGATTCAACAACGAACCTCTTACCCCCGATAACCGAGCCATAGAGGCTTCGGAATAATAAGTTCACTTTGAACCAACCTCCCCTTTTCCTTACTTAGCTTGGTCCGACCCCGTCCGCCGTCCCCGGCGGATTTACCAGTCCGAGTTGATGCGGTTGTTATGGAAGATGTTCTATGTCCTCTAAATCCTTATGTCTGCCTACCGCCCGTTTGTTTGACTTCAGATCATCCAACGAAATAAAGTTTACCGGGATATCGTCAATTTCTACGATTTCGCGGCGCGAGTAACATTCATCAAATTCGACGCCGGACGCTCCGGTTATCACTTCAATCCGAACCGGGGGAACACCCATACGGACAACCTTGTCTTTTTCAGTGAAGAGCCATTTCGTTGTTTCCAGTGCTGGCATCCCAAAAGCCCGGAGCGCCTGTGCTGCCCTTTCGGCATTCGCCTGGCTGACTGCAATCCAAATATCCAGGTCTCCAGTCGCACGAGGGTAGCCGTGGTACCCTACGGCATATCCGCCGACCACAAGGTATTCAACGCCGTGAGAGTTCAGCAATCTCAAGAAGTCTTTGAAGTCTGGATGAAATTCGATGGACGCCATAAACCATCCTCCGATTGTATTCAATTGCATTCAAGCGCTCGGCTATCGTTCGTGAAAGCCAATACTGCTTTTCTTCACTGTCATCACCGAGATGTGTGACCATCAGTACTGCCTTATTTATACGAGGTAGTTCGTTTCCCATCAACGTTGCTCCTTTCGTTTTATCCATAACTCCCCGTTAAAGCTCTCTCCATGATCTTCAAAGCCAAGTTCCGCGATGCCATGAAGGATGCTGGCCTCTTCGAGGAAATCCCCCCGGAGGTCTGGCAACTCGACTGGAACATCAACTCCCAAGCCGTGGGTTCCAGCGAAGCAAGCCTCAAATACCTCGCCCCTTACGTCTTCAAAGCCGCCATCTCCAACTCTCGCATCTTGAAAGTCCAGGACCGTACCGTCTTCATCCGCTATCGCAAACCCCACAGCCACCGCTTAAGAACCCTCACTCTTGAAGTCATGGAGTTCATCCGGCGCTTCCTACAGTCCCGCCGCGGCGGGACTGCCAACCGGGTTCATGAAAGTCCGTTACTATGGATTCATGAACCCCAACTGCAATGTTCTCCTCGATCGCGTCAGTACCCTGATCGAAATGTCCTACGGCTTCAATCTGCCCTTACCCAAAACCGATATCGAACCCTGGCAGCCCATCACTTGTCCAACCTGTGGCGGTACCCTCAGACTCCGTTCCTTACTGCTGCCTCGCAAAATTCTTGTGTATTCGGGATAGGAGGGATTCCGTACCAAGAAACAAAAATATGTTCCTCTTGCTCCCCACCTGCGCTCTCCTGCTCAGGTGGCCTCGCTGAGGTGCGCCCCATTACCAAAAGTTTCAACTCCACGCCGGTGGCAATCAATTCGATCCGGCAATTCATCTTCTTTACGCCGTCCCACTCGCCGGCATAAAGGTCCCCTTTCATGAATTGAATGATCGAGACCTTCATGTCGTGGCCGCAGGCGCGAACGGCGATTCCCAGGGCGGTTGTGGTCTTTCCCTTCCCGTGGCCCGTGATCACGACCACGAGCCCTTTCTTTTCTTTGGGTACTAACCGGGTAATCTCTACCATATTTTTATTTTAGCATCTTGCCGGGCATGAGTAAATGCTCCGAGGGGCGAGGTTGAACGAATCCTTTTTAAGGAGTCTCAGAGAATTTTTTGGTGCAGGAACGTAAAAAGGATCAAACCCGGCCGGAAAAATTGAAATTCGGAGGGCGGCGGCTCTTTGACTTTTGCGATCATCTCGGCCCGGCCCCAAACTTCCTCCCCCGATCGCGCGATCTTGGCGCCGGCGGCCTCGTAGGATGAATTCAAAAATCCGCTCTCCCGTCCGGCTTGATCTTCCACGATCACCGTGTGGCCCGCATGGACCAGGGAGTCTACCCCTGCCGGAGTGAGCGCGACTCGATATTCCTGCGTCTTAATTTCCCGCGGCGCCCCTATGATCATGATCCCTCCATCCCCCATTTCCCCCTACAGAACCCGCCTTCTCTCCCTGCTCTATCGCCTCTCCCGCTTTCCGAATTCGCCGCTTACGGATCGGCAGAAAGCCCCCTCTTTCAAAGTGGTATCCGGCCCGATTCCCAGTCGGAGAGCCGCCAATTTTAGGGGATCGTCGAATTCCACGTTGGCGATATTCACCTGGGGACCGAAAGCCTCCAGTAGCCACTGCCACATTTTATAGCCTTCATAGTGGTGAACTTCCTGGACCGACACCAGGGGGATTTCAAAGATCAGCTTGGAGATATCCACCGCATCCGCCAGTTGCTTAATCAGGCCTTTGTTGAGCTCTTCCCCGAAGATCTCCTTGGCCTCGACGAAGATTTTCCAGGCCCCCGCCTTGAGCATGTTCTGAATGTCTGCGATCATCTCCCGGATGTCGGTGGTGGCGACCTTCTTCCCGGTCTCGCCGATGACCCTGAGGCCGGAACCGATGGCCTGCCGGATGATCCGGCCCTTCTCCTCCGGCGTGACCGTGATGGCATTGTCGGAAACCTCCACGTATTCGTATCCGATCTCCCTGGCGGCGGCGCAATATTCTTCGACCCGCTTTTGCAGCACGGCAATCTCCAGGAACTGCCCGCCCGGAAAGGGTTGAATCTCATTTTCCTTGTATAACTTTATCTTCTGCGCCAGGACTTCGCGCGGAAGAATCCTCGACAACCCCACCACAATCTTGGCCAGGTCGATGAAATATCCGCTCGTTTTAATTAAATCGGTCTGTCGGCAGATTCCCACACCCCAGTCGGCGACCATGGTGATGCCCGACTCTCTCGGTTTAGCCGGCCATTCGGGAATCACGATTTTCCGGAAGGCCGCTTCCAAGGACCCTTCTTTACCCATCTTCGATTCCTTCTTTCTTATAAGGGGACCCGACTTCTTCATCCCCTGAGATTTTTTTCTAAGAAACGGAGGCTGCGGAAGTCGGTTTTTTCTTATCTCTCACCCGCCGGATGACTAGGGGAACGATAAACGTACAAATGACCGCCAGGTAAAGGGCCAGGCAGATCGGCCGAAAAATCAGGCCGCCGATACTCCCGCCGGTTATCTTCAGGGATTGCCGCAGGGAGGTTTCGATCATGGGGCCGATCACGGTGGCCAGGATTAATGGGGCCGGCTGGAAACCCAATCCCCGCAAGGCATATCCGACCAGGCCAAAAATAACCAGAACCATCAAGTCCACGTAGCTCGCGTTGACGCTGTACACCCCCACCAGGCAGAGGAGGACGATGACCGGCAGAAGGATCTGCCGGGGGACTTTCAGGATGCTGACAAACAGATTCACCAGCGGAAGGTTCAGGACGAGGAGCATGCAATTGCCGATATACATACTGGCGATCACGCCCCAGAAAAGTTCCGGCTTTTCCGCGATTAGGTTCGGACCTGGGGTAATGTTGTGGAGCAGCAGCGCTCCCAGAACGACCGCCATCGCCGGGGTGAACGGAATGCCCAGCGCCATAAGGGGCACGTAGGCCCCCCCGACGGCGGAGTTGTTGGCCGCCTCCGGACCGGCCACGCCTTCTATGGCTCCCTGTCCAAATTCCTCGGGATGGGGGGACAGCTTTTTTTCCGTAAAATAGGAAACAAAGCTGGCGATCACCGGCGAGGGCCCGGGAATTAAACCGATCAAAAAACCTAAAAAGGACCCCCTTAGAATGGGGCCCGAAGACCGCTTCCATTCCCGCCGGGTCGGCAACAGTTCCCGCAGTTTTACTTTGAGGATCCCCTGTACATGTTCTCTTTTTCCGGCGGCCTCCAGTACTTCGGCGATCCCGAATAAACCCATGGCCACCGGTAAGAATTCCACCCCCTGGCCGAGGTCATAGATTCCGAAGGTGAACCGCTCAACTCCCGTCACAAAGTCCAGGCCCACCGTGGCCACCGCCATTCCCAGCAGGATCATAATCATCGATTGGAGGGGCGAGCCTCCGCTCAACCGAATTAACAGGACCAGGCCACATACTCCGATGGCCACAAATTCCGGGGGACCAAACTGCAGAGCCACATTGGCCAGCATGGATGCCGCCACCATCAGCCCAAAAATGCTGACGGTCCCGGCCACGAACGACCCAACGGCCGCAACCGTCAGGGCGGCTCCCGCCCGGCCTTTTTGGGCCATTTTATATCCATCGATACAAGTTACAACGGATGCGGCTTCGCCGGGAATATTCAGCAGGATGGAAGTGGTTGACCCCCCGTACATCGCGCCGTAATAGATCCCGGCAAACAAGATCATCGCCCCGGTGGCATCTAGATTGAGGGTGAAAGATAGGAGAATGGCCATCGCCCCCAAGGGGCCCAAGCCCGGGAGAACCCCCACGATGGTTCCCAGAATCGTTCCCAGCAAGGCGTAATAAAGATACGCCGGCTGCAACGCCGTTGAAAAACCGCTCAAGAGACTCGGCCAAAGGTCCATGGAACTTCAATGTCCGATCCGGAAGATCAGCTCTTCCAGCACGCCGGTGGGAAGCGCCACGCCCAGCAATCTGGCAAAAATCACAAAAGAGATCACCGTAATCGCGACCGCTGTCAAGAAAGAAAGAGCCAGATTCTTGAATCGAAGGAAAACCAGCATCCCGAAGACGGTGATCAGCGTCGTGACTATAAATTTCAAATACCCAACCAAGAATATGTAAAAGATAATGGAACCCACAATTCCGCATACGACCCGATAATTACTTTCTGTTTCCGGTGATTCTTCTGTTGTGTCCTTTCCCGATCTTTTCCCCCTGAAAACCCGGTAGAGATAGGCGCCCGTGCAGAGAAACAAGAGAATCCCCACGAGGGCCGGGATGAATCCCGGCCCCGGGTTGTCTGCCGTACCCAATTTCAGGCGCAAGCAGCCGTATAAATAGACCAGGGAAAAGACCCACAAAACAGAGGCGGTAATTTTTTCTTTTCGCAGAGTACCTCTCTCCACCCTTGGAATGCCTCCTCCCCTTTCAAAAATGTTGCGGTCTGCGCCTTCGCGCCGGTCCCCTCTTTAATCGGCGGCGGCTGCACAATTCGCGCGGCGCCATGAGGGGGTTCCTTCTTATTCGAGAAAATCCTTCTTCCGCTTTTCTACTCTCTTGGCAATTTTTACACACATTTCCGTATAGTATTTTTCGAGCTCCGGGCCGAAACTGGCTTCGTAGATTTCTCCCATCCCCTTGATCTTATCCACAAAGCTCGGATCTTTGTCCAGTTCCATCAGGGTGGCCAACAGTTTCTTCACGATGGGTTCCGGCGTCCCTTTACGAACGCAATAGATCCTGCGCATCTCGTAGGAGATATCATAGCCCAGTTCTTTCATCAAGGGAGTGTCCGGCCATTTGTCGAATCTTTTCTTTCCTCCAGTAATGGCCAGGGGTACAAAACCCTTCTCCGGCCCGGGAATCACGAAGTGGCCGCCGCTCATCGTGGCCATGACATGCCCTCCCAGAAGGGCATTCACCGCCTCCCCGCCGCCTTTGAACATGATGGGGTTTAGATCAATGCCCAGGGCGTCTTCGATGTCAAACACATGCAGCAGCCAGGTCTGTGAGGAAACCGAAACCGTTAATTTTTTGGGATTCTTTTTGGCAAAGTCCACAAAATCTTGTAGCGTCTTAAAAGGACTGCCCTTTTGGACCGCCAACGCACCGGGCGTGGAGGTATAAGTCGCCAGAACGAGAAAGTCTTCATTGGCGAACCCAATCTCGGGTCCTTTTACAGCAACCTGGACGGCGTTATCGGGAAACATCGAACAGAGGACTTTGTAACCATCGGGTTTGGAATGACTAATCTCCCGGTGCGCGATGGCCCCGCCGCCTCCGGCCTTGTTCTCGACTACGACCGGCTGCCCAAGCTTCTTCTCCCAGAAAGCGGCGAGGAGACGGGCCTGCACGTCGGTTCCGCCGCCCACGCTGTAGGGAATGACCAGCGTGACGGGCTTTGTCGGAAACTTGATCTCTCTCTCGCCTCTTCCCTGAGCAAACCCGGGCACTGGAATCAACAGGAGCGTCAAGAGCATTAGGCCGCATACTTTCCCAATCTTTCCTTCCTTTTTCAACATGGTTCCCCTCCTCATTTTTTTTCTTTCTCCAACGACCCCAAATCTTGGGGAAACAGATACCTTCCCGCTTGGGCGCCGGCACCTGGCACAATAACAAAAATTCGTAACTGTTTACCCATTTAAAATCCCTCCCACCCTCCCTTTAATAAAGGGAGGAGATTAAAATTTCCCCCTTTGAAAAAGGGGGATAAAGGGGGATTTCTGGGGGTTCTTTGTAATTTTTGAACTTTATTTTTCATATGGCTAAACCGTTACAAAAATTCCGATTCCGGTCTTTTTCACCCCCGGGGAAAACATCCAGCCGATTCAAGGTACGGAGCCCCAGGGAAGCGCACGGGACGCTTAGAGGACGGCGTCCGCCAGCTCCTTGAAGTCTTTGACAACGACATCCGGCTGGTAGGGTGTATCTTCATAGGGAAGCCCGTACCGGTTTACAAAGGCACCCCGATATCCGCAGGCTCTTGCCCCCATCACGTCGAATGAGTTAGCGGAGACCATCAAACATTCGTCTGCCTCCAGGCGGAGAATAGCGGCGGCCCGGAGATAAACGCCCGGATGCGGTTTGAAGGCGCCGACGACCTGAACCGAGATGACTTCATTAAATTCCCAGTGGATCCGGTTCTTCACCAGATGGTCCAGGAAATGCGGCTCCCCGTTGGAAAGGGCGACAAGTCGGTACCTGCTTTTGAGCCTCTCCAGGGCCGGTCTTACTTCCGGAAAGGGGGATAACTCCTGCCAGGCTTTCATGAACTCCTGCACTTCATCTCGCGACGCCGCCACGCCGTTGAGGCCCAGCGTATAAACCAGGGCCCGGCGGGCCGTCTCCAGGTATCCGCTGTGTCCGAGCATCAGGATGTTGTCTTGATACTGCTCAATCCGCTGCCGGTACCGCCACTGCTCCCAGAAACGGGGGGGAGTGACCGTCGCTCCCTTGGCCTGTAGGAATTTTGCAATGAACGGGGTCAAGCTCCCGCCCAAGTCGAGAACCGTACCGAAGAGGTCAAACGTAAGCGCCTGGATGCCTTTCAAACTCCCCATTGGAACCTCCTTTTCTCCGCCCTCAAGCCGGATTTTGGCGGGTCGCAGGTTGTCAGATCCAGTAGTCCGGGATGTTGGATGAATCGGAAATATGCAGCTTTCTCTCGTTCGGGGGTATGTAGATCTCCTGATAGTACACGGGGTTCTTTGCCCCGGAGTTGGCTACGATGCCGAAGGTCAGACCCATGGTGCCAGCGGATACCCCGATGGCCCGGCAAATATCCCCCGGCAGGGGCTTAACCTTCATGACGTAAGACATATGCGTGATGGGAACCTGGAACTCCCGGCGCAACAGGGTCTTGAAATTTGTCCCCTCCAGCTCTTTCTTGCCTTTTTTCAGAAAGGCCGCAAACCGGTCGCCGTCGAGATAGAACTTGCTGTAGACGGAAAATTCATCGCCGATTCCGATGACCCGGTCGATTTGAATAAAGTGGGTTGCCTGGGGGTTCAGAAGGCGGGCCCATGGCTGGGATCCCGGTACGCGCCGGCGGAGGACCACCTTTGGATAAACCGGCAAGAAGCTCCCTTCGGCGTCATCGGCGAAGCGGCAATGCCAGGGCCGGTCCATCTGGACCTTTTTTTCGGCTACGAAGGTCCCCCGCCCTTGCTGGCGGACCATCAGCCCCTTCTCGACCAGGGCGCCCATGGCCTTCTGTACCGTCCCTAAACTGAAAGGGGTCGACCGCGCAATCTCCATCTCCGGGGGTAGCTTTGCCCCGGGCTCCCAGTAGCCGGCGGCGATGGCGGCAGCAAGGGCTTCTCGCAGCTGGACATATTTGGGTAAGCCGCTGATGCGCAGGGTCCCGAATTTCTCCAGGAAGTCCTCTCCTAAAGGCCGTGCCCGATGGTTTGCGTTCCGGTTGCGTTTCATGGTCTCGGTGGATCTATTCGGCTTCCGGGGCGGATCAACCATGGAAGCGGGCCAAGACGTATGCCCGGTTGCCGTTCCGTGAGCCGGAGCGGTTCTCCTGAATACTTTCGCGAAAAAATTCTTGCTATCCGGCCCGCCCTTCTGTATGCTATGTAGCTATATAGTATTTCGTGGCCCCGGTTGTCAAGTTAAAAATCGATCCGGGGGCTGATCTTTGGTTCCATGATTCTCCAGGGAGGTTCCAGCTTTCATGACAGATGACGTGAAAAAAATTGTCGTCTTGTTTTTCCGCTCTCCCGCCGTGGAGCGGCTCTACGAAGAAGCCCGGGGCAGCAACCTGCCCGCTTTTCAAAAGCTTCGGCAACAGGGGGCCTGGGCTTCCTTAACGGCTTCGTCCGATCCCCTGACGGCTTGCCTGACGACCCTGACCACCGGGGCCTCTGCGGAAATCCATGGCGTGCGGGAAGAGGGCGACCCCTGCGAGGCGGAATACCTGTGGGAAGCGGCCCAACGGTCGAGCAAGCGGACCCTTCTTTTCGCCATACCCGTTGAGCGCCCGCCTAACCCTGGCGTCCCGTCTGCGGCTGACAGCCCTCAGGCCATTTCTTCTTTTCTCCGGACCAATCCGGATTGGGATCTCTGTTTCGTGGGGATAGGAGCCAAGGAATCCATGGCGTCTGCGGATCGAGAGATCTCCGAGCTTCTTCAGGTGGCCGACCCGGAGACGCTCTGCATCGTGATCGGTCTGCCCGAAAGCGGCAGCCGGGGGGTCGTCATCCTGGCCGGACCGAAGATTCGCAACGGAGCATTCCTCAAGCGGAAGGTGAGGCTGGAGGATGTGGCTCCCACCCTGTGCTATCTGGGTGAACTTTCGGTTCCCCTGGATTGCACGGGAGGCATCATCTACCAGGCTCTGGAAGATCCCGATATGAAAATGAAAGAACTGCGGTCCTGCCGGCGGAACTACGACCGTCTGCGCCGCAGCACCGGACCTTCGGCCATGTGCTGAAAAAAAGGGCTTGGGCACGAGGGGTTGGGCGATGGGCTCCCTGCGAAGCGATCGGCAAGGGGAGAAGAAAGGGTTTAACCATGGAAGGAACGGTTACATTTCTGGAGAAGGTGCGTTTCCAGGCAAAGGCGGAATCCGGGCACGCCGTGACCATTGACGGGCCCCAGGAGGCCGGCGGGGAAAATGCGGGTTTCCGGCCCATGGAGCTGATGCTCCTCGGGTTGGGGGGTTGCATGGCTTTCGACGTCCTCATGATTCTGAGGAAGATGCGCCAGGAAGTGACTTTTTACACGGTGAGCATCGCAGGGGAAAGATCCGAGGATCCCCCCCGGGTATACACGGAAGTCCGTATGGAACATGTCTTCAAAGGAGCTGGTTTGAAACCCCAATCGATTCAGAGGGCCATCGACCTGGCGGAAACGACCTATTGTTCGGCTTCGGCCATGTTTGCCAAGACGGCCAAGGTTATGAATACTTTTCGCATCCTGGAAAGCTGAAATCATCAGTCCGGATCAGATGAAGGAGGCATGATGAAAAGACCCGCGGCAGAGGCCAAGCGCGCCATCATCCTGGGAATGGATGGCGGACACCCGGAACTTGTCCAGCGCTTTATTAAAGAGGGCAAGCTGCCCAACTTTGAACGCATGCTGAAGGAGGGCGTTTTCAAAGAAGCTCTGGAACCTTTCCCGACCATTACGCCCCCCAACTGGACCACGATCGCCACCGGGGCCTGGCCCGGGACACACGGCATTACCGATTTCTTTCTGCCCCACGAACCGGGGCAGGGGCTGGAGCAAATCCGGTTCGCCTTCGATACCCGCAAATCCAGGGCCGAGTACATCTGGCAGGCTGCCGAGCGCGCCGGGAAAAAATCGATATTGATTAAATGGGAAGTCTCCTGGCCGCCCAACCACAAGGGGATTCAAGTCGAAGGCTGCGGACCGGGGCTCGTGAACCTGCACGAATTGGGCCCGGTGCGCCTGCATACCTTGGAGCCGATGCCCATGACCAATCAGATCGACCTGGAGCCGGCTTCGGGATGGAAGGGCCTGCCCGCCGATGCGGACGCTCGGGAGGGGAAAATCTCCCTCTTTCTCCACGGGGGCGGCGAAAAGGCGTATGACCTGGCGGTGATCAAGTCCGGACGCGGGGGGTATGACCAGGTCCTGATCTGCAAGGACAAGGACGCCGGGAAACCGGTGGCCCGGTGTACCCCGGGGCAGTGGAGTGACTGGGTTCTGGATGAATTCAACCTGGCCCCGGACCCCGAAAGGATCAAGGCCCGGGAAGCCGAACGAGGGCGGATTCGCCAATATTCCCAGAAGGAGATCCATGACCATCAGGCCCTGACCACGGCGCAGGCCCGCGCCGCCGGGTTGGGGCTGGATGCGCCGAGGCCCGTCCGGAAAGGGACCTTGCGCTTCAAACTGCTGAACCTCTCGGGCGACGCTTCCGAACTGGAGCTCCTTTCCACGCAGATCTGGCCCGTTTCCGGCTACACTCAGCCGGATGAACTCGGGGAGGAGCTTTTGGAAAAAGTAGGACCATTCTTTACCAATCCGGCCCGAGATGCCCTGCACTACGGCTGGATCGACGAGGGAACATTCTACGAGCTCATGGATTACCAGCACCAGTGGCTGGCCAAAGCGGCCAGGCATTTGAGCAGCACCCGGGATTGGGACCTCCTCTTTGTGGAAACCCATTGCTGCGATTACCTCAGCCATTTTTATCTCACCTCTTTCCAGCCCGAATGCGGGTCTTCGCCGGGCGACCAGCGGAACGCCCTTTCCTGGTTGACCCGCCATTACCAGAGCATCGACCGGATGCTCGGAGAGCTGCTGGCCCTGGCGGATGAAGAGACGCTCTTCCTGATCGTTTCCGACCATTCCGGAACGGGTTCCGCCCGGCCCCTCCTGGATTCGCGGAAAGTCCTGGAGCAAGCCGGCTTGCTGACGTACGAAGCCGATCCCGCCACGGGAACGCGCAAGGTAGACTGGTCCCAGACCAAAGCCTTTCCCCAGCGCTCCATCCACGTCTACCTGAACCTGAAGGGACGGGACCCCCAGGGGATCGTGGAGCCGTCGGATTACGACGCCGTCGTGGATGAAGCCATCCAGGCCATGATGGACTACAAAGACCCGGCCACGGGCAAACATCCGTACTCTCTGGTTTTGCGCAAGGAGGACGCCGCCCTTCTGGGGCTGTGGGGCGATCAAATCGGGGACATCGTTTACGCCGTCCGCCCGGAGTACGATATGGAGCACGGCTCCGAACTGCCCACGGCCCGCGTCGGAGAGTTGACCATCCGCTCGCTGTTTTTCATGAGGGGGCCGAACGTGAAGAAGGGCGTCCACCTGGAAAGGCTGGTGCAGCTGACCGCGGTGGCCCCCACCATCGCCTATCTTCTGGGATTTCCGATCCCGGCCCAGGCTGAGGGCGCGGTCCTGTGGGAGGCCCTGGAGGACCCGGATTTCCGTATGAACCAGATCAAGGCCCTGAAAAAAGAACTGGACCGCTGGAAGAAATTATACGCGGGACTGGCGGTGGAGTACGACCTCAACCCCCGCCCGGAGATCGAAGAATAAAAGAAGCGTGCGCCTTGCGCTTTCTATCTGAGCAGGTACGGGATCTCCACGTAGAGCGCCTCTTCCGGGCACTCGATCTCGCAGGGCAGGCAGAACCAGCAGGTGCGCAGGCCGAAGGGGACCCCGCAGTTCAGGCAACGCTCCGCTTCGGCCAGGGCCTCTTGTGCGGAGTATCCCCGGGCTACCTCCTTGAAATTTTTTCTCTGGGAAAGGGGGAGAGGGGGCATCTTGACCCGTCCGCCGGGTTTGGCCCGAGAAAGATCCGCCTCAAAATGCATTTCATAGGGACTTCCATTTCCCCGGCCGTAATATAAGTCTTCTCCCCGCAGGAACCGCTGGATGGATAAAGCCGCCTCCCTCCCCTGCGCCATGGCCTCGACGATCGTTCTGGGGCCGCTGGTGCAATCCCCGGCGGAGAAGATCTTGGCCTTCGGGGTCTGGAGGGTCAGGGGATCGCAGAGAATTCCCCCGGAGCCGTGCAGGGAGGGATCCAGCAACTCCAGCTCTGCCTTTTGTCCGATGGCCACGATGACTGTGTCCACGGGCAATTCCAGGCTAGTTTTTTCGTCGTAGGCGGGGCAGAAGTTGCCCCGGGAATCCATTGCGGAAGAACATTTCCTGAAGCCCACGCCCGTCAGTTTTTTCCCCTCCAGGCGGAACTCTTTCGGCCCCCAGCCATTCTGGATTCTGACCCCTTCTTCCTCCGCCTCAGAAATACTCCAGGGAAAAGCAGGCATCTCCTCTCTTTTCTCCAAGCTGACCAAATGAACCTTTTCGGCTCCCAGGCGTAAGGCGGTCTGCGCCGCGTCCACTGCCGCATTCCCCCCGCCGATGACGATCACCTTTTGGCCCAGCTCGGGGGATCTTTTCTGGCTCACTCTTTTCATGAAATCCAAAACCGGCCAAACTTCCCGGCCATCCTCACCCGGAACTTGCAGCCGGGCCTGCCCATAACTCCCCATGGCCAGAAGGACGGCGTCGAATTTCTCTTCCAAAGCCTGAAGGGCAAGATCCTTTCCCAGGATCCGGTTGGGTATGAATTGGACGCCCATGGCTGGAAGGATGGCGAGCTCTCTTTCCGTCACCTCCCGGGGCAGGCGGAATTCCGGGATGGCCCACCTCAAGAGACCCCCGGGCAAGGATTCTTTATCGTAGAGGGTCACCTGAAACCCCCAGGTCCTGAGGTAAAAGGCCGCGGTCAGGCCGGCCGGCCCCGCACCAACGACGGCCACTTTCATCGGGAGCTCCGGAACCACGACTGGCTCCAGCGGTTTGTCCTGATCGACAAGAAAACGCTTCAGGTCGCGGATGGCCACGGGCTGTCCATCGACCTGGGTCCGGTTGCAGACCACCTCGCAAGGCCGGGAACAGACTCGCCCCAGAATTCCGGCGAAAGGATTCGCCTCCCGGACCTTTTCCAGGCCATCCTGGAGCTTTCCCCGGACGAGCTGCCGGATGTAGCCCTGACAATTCATGCCGACGGGGCAGGCCTGGCGGCAGGGCGATAGTTGCAGGCGAAGGTTGTCAAGAACGCATACCTCCAGGCATCTGCCGCAGGCATTGCATTTCTCGCGATCGATGCGGATGTTATCATTCAGGCTGGTCAAGATGTTGATGTCCACAGCTCCTCCTTCACTGCATCCTGGTCAACGGTCGATGAGACACCCGAATTTCCCCAGGTTCCTCCCCCTGCTGGAGCATGATGTGCTTGCGCCACTGTCCGTCATCTTTCTTGGGATAATCGGAGCGGAAATGCCAGAAACCCCAGCGGCTCTCCTTTCGCTCCAGCGAGGCAGTGGCTGAAAGCTTAGCACAAAGAATAATATTCTCTACCTCCAGGGCTTTGAACAGGTCGTGCATACCCCGGATGGAGACCTTTTCCCGGATCTCTTTCTGAAAACGATCCATCCACCATAGGGCCATTTTTAACTTGTATTCATTCTTGGGAGGGGTTACGTAGTCGTTAATCAGGCGGCGCACCTTGTATTCAAACTCCTCGATCGTCACCTGCCCATCTTTCTGCTCCATCCTCTGTTCGAGATCTCTCTTCAGACCGCCCAAGACCTGGGCATCAAATCTTCCGGGAGAATTCTTTCGCGCATATTCGGTTGCTTCCTCGGCGGCAATCTCTCCGAAAACAAAGGCTCCACTCAGATGGCCGCGGGCAACCAAAGAGACATCCCCGGCGGCATACAGGCCGGGCAGAGAGGCGGCCGCCCTCTCATCCACGAAAATACCGGTCAGGCCATGACCCCCGCAGAGGTAAAACTCCGTGGGCCAGAGTTCAATGTCGCCGGTGCGAAAGTTGACTCCCCGTCCCTCGTAGAACCTCTGCTGCACCGGGCGCTCCGTGGAGAAAAGAATATCCTCAATCTCTCTGATTTTGGCCTCTGGCAGATGTTTCATCCGGATGCGCAATGGCCCCGCATCTTTCCGATGTTCCAGGACCATGGACTTGATGGAAGGGTGGTTGTCCTCCAGGTGGACATCCATGGCGGTCAGCAGTTGGGCCCCCCGGGTGAGCGTAATGTAAAGCAGGGGGGCATTGATGTCTTTGATGATGTAGTAGTTCAGGGTGTATTCGAAACCCGTCAGTTGAGCGCCCGCCTGGAAGGCCATCGCATAGCCATCGCCGGTATTGCCGGGAAAATCATAGACTCCATAGAGGTAGCCGCTGTTGGGAAGTCCGAAGCGGGCCGTCCCTCCGGAACAGAGGATGACCGCCCCGGCCCGGCAGACGACCAAATCACCGGTGTGGATATTCATGCCGATGGCCCCGGCCACCCGCCCTTCTTCCACGATCAACTGCAAGCCCATCACCCGGTTGAAGACCTGGCACCCCAGACCGAGCAATCTCTTCGCCAGGATCGTCTTCAGCTCCGGTTCTTTCATGGCCAAACAGAATTTTCCCTTGGGGTGAACCTGAAGAAGCTCGTAATTCCCATCTTTGTCCTGCGGGAAAAATACTCCCCACCTTTCCAGCTTTTTCATCAAGGGGTAGCTGCGCTGCGCCATGCGGTAGTTCACGGGTTCATCCATGATTCCTTCGCAGGCCATGCCGTTGGATTCTACGTACAGCTCGGGAGTGGTGATCCCGGGCACGGCCACGATGTTCAACGCATCCATTCCCCGCGCAATGCACCCGCTGTAGAGAATATGCCCCTTCTCAAAAACGACCACCTTCTGAGCCGGATTGACTTCCTTGGCCCGGATCGCGGCCATGGCCCCGGCACTGCCTCCGCCGATAATCAGAACGTCCGCATAAACCTGGGATTCTCGGAACCCCATAAAAACCTCCTCAGGCTACTCGAATAGATGAGTAAGCAAAATGGCCTGGAATAAGCATGATGGCTTCGTAAAAAGCCCGCAAATTCGCTTTCCGGTCATTCCCGTGAAAATGGGAATCCAGTCTTTTCAATTAATTTCACGAATTCTGGATTTTCGCCTGCGTGGGAATGACGACTTTTTACGAGATCATCCGGAATGATTGTAAGCCGGTATTTTCGCTGGCGTCAAGGTAAATCAGCCGGGTCAGGTGGAGTCCGATCAAAGGAGAGACTTACTGGCACAGTTTAGGCCGGGGGCAGGGAGGAACCCCGTCGGCAATACGGAAACATCCAGGATGCCCAGGCGCTTCTCAAGGACTATTCGAGTGCACTCAACGAGACGATTTAGAAAAGGGAGGTCTCTTAGTTGCGGGACGAGAAAAACTTGAACCACGACTTTTCAATAACCCAAAGAGCAGGGATGGGTGCAACGAGATTCAAGAACGGCAATCATCTCAAAGATGAGATAGCGAACGCAGCTCTTCCTATACCTTTACTTGAATGAAATAGAAATTATTGATCTTTGCCCATTCGCCTATAATAAGCCTCCCCCACTTCTTGACTGATTCCTCGGTTATGCGTTCTGGGTTTTTTCTCCTCTCTGGAAGTGTCCCGAGAAAATGTTCTCTTCCCTCATGATCTTTCCAGTAGAATTCATAAGCCGTCATAGGGCAAGTCTCCTTTCTGATATTTGAAGATGCTGGGTTTCGGAGCCTCACGCATCCGAGATAAAAGCTTCTAAACAGGCCGATTGAGGGATGACCCTCCTTTTTCCCTCGTTTACCGAGTACGCGGCAAAGGTTCTCTTCCCACCGGGTATATCGGTTGTTAATGCGGGAGACCAGCCACACCGATGAATACGCCAGAAGAAAACCAACGACCAGAGATAGGGTAAGACCGTGCATGTGCTCGATCACTCCTTTCGCCTACGTTCGCCCAAAAAGTAGCCCCAATAATAAACGTTTGGTCATCCATATTCAAAAGCAAAAAGCGAGCCAATTTTTCCTGACATCTAATCGATGAAATTTATTGACTTTTTAAAAACCCCCATCCAAGACTCTCCCGGAAAAACGGAAAAGGATTTCCCTTTTTTCCCAAATTTTTTCCACTTTGGCCTGAAACAACCGGAGCCGAAGAAGATAAAAGCTGTGTTTTCTCACATGACCTGGGTGGGAAGGGGAGAGTACTTGAGAGATGCAGATAGACCCTATGTCTTCAATGCCGAAGGGCATTCCCCACAAAAAGTACTGAGGGAGTAGAAATTGCTTTTGACTGGAGCTGCTGTTATAATGCTCCAGATTTTCCCGGGTGATTCTTCGTGTCAACGTCTAAAAGACTCTGCAGGATGCTGGCCGTGGATGCGCCAGGACGACCCGAAAATAGACAATTTCTTTGGGTTCTCTGTGGTTAGATTTTGACAATCCCCTGGTGGAGGGAAAGAGGAAAGCAATGGAAAATGAGTACGTGGGGAAATCGGTACCCCGGGTAGAAGGGGTAGAAAAGGTCACGGGGAGGGCTGTCTACAGCGTGGATGTTGCAATTCCCGGAATGCTTTTTGGGGCCGTTCTGCGCAGTCCTCTACCCCATGCCCGGATCGTGGAGATCGACATTTCGGAAGCCAAAAATGCCCCGGGGGTTAAGGCCGTCGTTACGGGAAAAGATTTTCCCTTCCTTTTCGGCGGCATGATCCGGGATCAACCTTTTTTGGCCATCGATCGGGTCCGCCATGTGGGAGAACCGGTAGTGGCTGTGGCGGCCACCACGGAAGCCGGAGCCCAGGAGGCCCTGGAAAAAATCAAGGTTCGGTACGAAGAGCTGCCGGCAGTCTTCGACCCCCGGGAAGCCCTCGTCGAAGGCGCACCCCTGATCCATGAAAATCTTGGTGAATATGCCCGTACCGGCCCCTTCCAAAGCGTATCCGGAACAAACATATGTACCATTCGGACCTACTCCTTGGGAGACGTAGAAGCCGGATTTGCCCAAGCCGACGAGCTTTTTGAAG
>Ga0315283_10001425_pt1 | contig 19286 bp, 32 predicted proteins | sample YL17G09_0_MG_FD_204541 | JGI IMG/M metagenome (GOLD analysis project Ga0315283, IMG submission 204541) | Sediment microbial communities from Yellowstone Lake, YNP, Wyoming, USA - YL17G09_0 | ecosystem: Environmental > Aquatic > Freshwater > Lake > Sediment | place: USA: Wyoming | collected... | reverse complement strand
GACGGGAGCGCTTCAACCTTGCGGGATGCGGCATTCGCAATTTATCCCCGACGCCTTGCTGTTGGCGCGATTGACGAAACGCCTGTGCGGTTCGTTTCGGTTGACCGGGCAGGTGGGGAAGATTCGGGCGGGCGATGCGACCCGCTCGGAGAATTTGCTCAACCGCAAAAGGCGAAGGTGTACGACCTAATCAACGCGGGGCCGCGCCATCGGTTCACGGTTGAGGGGAAAATTGTATCGAATAGCTACGGCCTTTCTCCGGTCGGCTTTGCGCGCCAAGTGCATGTCAGTCGGGACGAGGCAGAACGTCATTTCCAGAAATTCTTTGAGCGCTATCGTGGAATTCCGGAATTTAGTGGCGTGTTTTGGGCGCAGGTTCGGCGGCAAAAGGGCTATTTCCAGAATATTTTTGGGCGCCCTCGAAGAATTCGGGGTATGAACGCCCCGGACAAGTTTGAGCGCGGAAAGGCTGAACGGGAGGCCATTGCCAGCCTCATCCAGGGCACGGCCGCTGAACTGACCAAGGAATCGTTGGTCCGAATTGCACGTTTCATTAAAGAGCACAATTTGCCAGCTAAGCTCGTCTCCACCGTGCATGATGAAATCCAGCTAGATTGTGCGGTGGGGGCGCTACCCGAGGTCGCTCGGGGGGTAAAGCACTTGATGGAGAACTATCCGGAGTTTTCTCCCATCCCGATTCAGGTTGCCGGGGATTACACCATACAGAGCTGGTCGGATAAACAGAAATTGCCCAAGGCATAGGAGGTGTCATGGTACTGAACAGGACAGAGCAAAAACGGAGGGAGGTACTGGAGAAAGAATTGCGGGAGGCGGAGAAGGTTTACACCCAACGCCGGTTGACCATCTCCGATCAGATCGAGTCGCGCAAGAGCGCTGCTACGCGAGAGAGTACTGACAAGGTCACGTTGGTCCACCGGGAGTTTCATACCCAGAAGGAGCTGGCTGAAAAGTGGCTGACTCGGGAGCGAAAGAAATTGGAGAGTGAGTTCGCCGACAAAATCGGAGCGCTGAGTGGGGAGAAAAATAGGATCTGCCAGATGATCGAGCAGGACATGGCCCAGGCCCTTCAGACTATCGGGGCAGACGAGGGGGAAGCCATGGCATTGTGGAACGCGGAGCGGGCGGAAATGCTACGGCGCCATCGAGATGTGCTGGACCCGCCAACTGAGCCGGAATTACCGGTAGAAAGCGAGGCAAAGTGTGGAGAGGAAAGCTGAGAAAATGACATTGGAGGCAATTGTTCAGCGGCTGACTACGATCCAGCCAATAGATATCCATGAGGTGACTGAGGCTGGCGATACAGCGCCTTGGTTGATAGTAGACGGATCGGTGATCAATACGCTGGTGATCTGGGAGGCGGGCCTTACTGAGCAGGTGCAGGTGATTTCTGCTCAGATCATGCGTTGGGGGCGATTGGCTGCGCAAGCCAAGCGGATTTGGGAGATCGAGGAGCGCAATTACCGCATATGGCGTGATGGATTCACCGTCGCGCTAGTGCATAGCATCGCGGACGAAAAGAAACGCCCCCCGCAGTACATGATAGAGGCCCAGATGCGGGTTAGCCCGCTCTACCCACTCCACCAGAAAAAGTTGGAGCGGGCCGAGGAGGCCTACAACGTGGCTCAGGCTGTGCTTGAGGGTTTCCGCGCCAAGAAGGACATGTTGCGCTCGGCGGTGGTTCGGTCGCAGGAAGACGCGGCACCGCGACTTTCTATCTAAATTTTTTTCGTGGCGGTTAGCAAAACAGCTAGATTGCCAGTATTTATCCCATGGAGGTTAATCATGAACCAATTTGGAAATCCCGGTAATTTTCCGAATCCGTACCCGTACCCCCATCCGTTCCAGGGCAATCCGGCCGCGAATCCTCCGGCTCCGTTTGCGTGGCCTAGTTATGCTCCGGTACCCGCTCCTACGGGTCCGGCGCCTTACCCCGCGATGGCTCCCAGCTATCCGCCGACGATACCTTCTGGGTACCCAGGAGGGGCGTCATTTCCTGCCCCGGTAGCTCCTCCAGGATACCCCGGGGGTGCCCCGTTAGGGTCTCCGGCGCCGAATTTTACGGCTCCTGGAGGAGTGCCGGCCTTTCATATGCCCGACGAGGAAATGGTGCGAGCGAGTTTCCGTGAGTACCAGGAGGAGGCGGAGCGATCGGGAGGTTCGCGGGCGCAGTACGTGAAGTTTCCCGGCCCGGGTGGCCAGCCCAAGTGGGGGAATGACGTGCCGGTCGGCTACGAGGTGGCGCTTCAGGTTTACCTATTGCCCGCCTGGGCGTCGGGGAAAAACATTCACCGCAAGGTGCGGAGCCATTTCTACAAATCGCACCAGCACCCGCGCGGATCGAGTTTGAATTGCCCAGGGCCAGAGAGTTGTCTCATTTGCAAGGCGAGAGATCTGGGCATCAACTCGGCGGATATGATGATGCAGACGAGGGCCAAGGATTACGGGAGGGTGCGAACCCAGTTTCTCTACAACGTGGTGATCCTGGACAACCCTCATGGGCATATCGATCGCTCGGGGGTCATGCGCCCGTTCATCTTGGGGGCTGGGGCGACTCTGCACGGGGCTATCCAGAATTACATCGCCGAGCGCGGGCTCATCAACATCGTGCATCCTCTGAGCGGGCGGCCATTGCGGATCAAGCGGCGAAAGACGGGCTCGAATGAGATGGATGTAGAGTATTCCGTAGTGGACATGAACCCGCAGCCGCTACCGCAATATTTTTACCCGGCTCTTTCTGCGCTTTGGGATCTCGATGGGGAGGACAAGGTGGCTACCGTCGAGCAGCAGGTGCGCGCCCTGCAAGAGATCGGGTTGCCTATCCCGGCGGAGGCTGTGGGGGGGTCGATGGGAATGCCCGCGGTGGGAGCACCGATGCCCCCGGTTGGCCCAAACCCCTATGCTAGTCCGTATCAGCAGAATTTTGCTCCTCAAATTGGAAATTGGCCGCTTCCCGGGTCGTCTCCGGGCCCAGCTCCTGCGGGTTCTGGCTTCTACCCGCAGCAGCCGGTTCCCCCGCCGGGCAACTTTGCTCAGGGATTTTCTGGAATGCAGCCCCCGCCCCCGCCCCCGCCCCCGCTCCCGTCTCAGGGGTTTTCTGGAATGCCTCCCCCGCCTCCGCCCCCGCCTCTTTCACCGTCCATGATGGGGGCTCCGCCGATGATGCCGATGCCTCCACCGGTACAATCGACTCCGCTCATGAGCGGAAATCCCTATGTGCCGCAACCCGGGCCGGGAGGTTTTCCGGGGATACCCCCACCTCCGTCTCCGATGTCTAACGTGGGCGTCCAGGTGGGCGGGGCAATCCCCTACCCAGTACCTGCAGGAATGGTGTTGCCGGGAGGGCGGGAGCGTTGTTTCGGTAAATGCTCTGCCCAGGACCGCTATTGCCAGGAGTGCATACCGGATATCCGGGAGCAGTGCGCAGGAGTTGCTCAGCAGATGCAGGGGAGCGCGCAATCGGCAGCTCCGGGAATCCCGCCGCCTCCGGCTACAGGGGCCCCGCCGAGCCTAGAGGCGCTCTCGCGCCAGTTGCGTGGCGGTTGATCAGTGGGAAACCGATCGAGCAAGGTTCCGCGGAATAAGCCGCGTAGATCTCCAGTTCGCGCTCCGGTGAAAAGGGAGAGCCGTGAACCGAAGATCAAACGGGACGTGCTAGCGGACTATGAGCAGGCGATCAGCAAGGACGGTTGCGTGGAGGTGCTGAGCTTGGCGGACGAGGGATGCCTCGCCAACGTGCCTTTGCATATCTCCACCCAGTCGGTCGAGTTGGATCGCCTTCTCAATGGGAGGGGCATTCCCTGTGGGCGGACTACCGAGATTTTCGGGCCGCCGCACATCGGCAAATCCACTTTGCTCGATCATCTTTTCGCTTCCGTGCAGAAAATAGGGGGCATCGGGATTCTGATCGATACCGAGGGGGCGCGCGACGTGCGGTACTCCCAGAGTATCGGGGTGGACCCCAAGAAGCTGCGCTATCTGGAGTTCGGCCGTGATGAGCTGCACATCGAAAATATCCTGATCAAGATCATCGACACCATAGAATTTTGGACGGCACGGTCCCCCGAGACGCCGATCGTCATTGGCTGGGACGCCCTCGGGGGCACAGCGACGCGGGACGAGTTGGCGGGTAAGCTGGAGAAGGGGGAGCGGCCAGCGCAGGCAGCGCGGGTGATGCGAACGGCTTGCCGACAGATCCCCGGCCGGTTGGGAAACACCAAGATCGCGCTCGTGGTCTGCAACCACGAGTACGAGAATATTCAGATGGGCTTCATGGTTGGGAAGGTCGGCAAGAAGCGTGAGACCTATGGCGGAGCGGCTATCAGGCACATGTCCACCCTGCGCATCCAGCTTTTTCCTTCCGGATGGATCAAACGTGCTGACGGGGCCATTATCGGCCGCGAGGTGGGCGCGAAGCTGGTGAAGAACCGCCTTGGCCATCCTTGGGGCGAGGCCCAGGTGGCATTGCTCTCTGGGATTGGGGTGGATAATGTCTGGAGCATCTATCAACGACTGGCTACGGCGAAACTCATTACCGTCGCTGGTGGCTGGGCGGCGATCAATTTGGATGGGAAAGGGATGAAGTTTCAGGGTTGGAGTGGGTTGGCCGCTAAGTGTCGGGAGGACAGCACGCTCTTTCCGCGGCTGTTGTCGGTCTATCAGTCGCTCGGGTGATAGCGGGCAGGTGGTTAAGGAGGCTACGGAAATTGGAGGCGGTTTACTCAGCATATGTCGGGCACAATGACATAATCTTTGAGAAGATTTTATCTTTACATGTGCCTAAAGGGGTTGTTGTGGCGGATGTGACGTATGGAAGGGGCACTTTCTGGAAGAAAGTTCCGCAAAATAAGTACAAGTTGCTTACGTCAGATTTGCAGACCGGGGTAGATTGCCGTTATTTGCCATATGCGGATAATTCTGTGGAAGCTGTGGTTTTGGACCCTCCCTACATGGAAGGGTTGTACAGGAGAAAGCACCAAAAACCTATAACGCACGGTGATTTTCGGGCACGTTATTCAGATTCAATGCCGGTGATCGGGGGGCCTAAGTATCACCAGGCTGTTTTGGCACTTTACCGCGATGCGGGAAATGAGGCGGTTCGGGTGCTGGTGAAAACTGGGATTCTTATTGTGAAGTGTCAGGACGAAGTGAGCAACCATAAGCAGGAGTTAACCCATGTGCAAATAATAAATGATTATGAGCGCAGGCTTGGGTTGTCCACGAAGGATTTGTTTGTTGTGGTGCGCCCGGATTTTCCGTCAGTGGGCCGGATTATAAAACAGCAGCACGCGCGAAAACGACATTCTTATTTTTTGGTATTTTGTAAAAAATAAGGATGTCGGGTGGGAGAGGCAATGCCGCTTTATGATTTTAGGTGCCGGGATTGTGGGTTCATTTCGGAGCACTTGGTGGCGATGGAGCAACGAGATACGGCGACGGTGCTCTGCGGGCATTGTTTGGGCGGCAACATGTCTCGGGTGATCGCCCAGGCGCCGGTGCTGGGGAAGGAGCGCTACCAGATGAAGGCGGTGCTCAATGACGGGCAACATGTTGCGGGGCACTTCGGAAAAAGTGCCCCGCTCTACAGGAAGGGGAAAGCATGATCGTCTTCTCTGATCTGCATCTGCGCGAGGAGACCGCGGAGACGGTGTTCGGCCAGGTGTTGCCGGGAATTCTGGAAGCGGGAAAGGACGACGCCGATCGGGTGATCGCTTGCCTGGGCGACTTCTACCATGTCCGTTACAAGATCTCGGTCGCCATCCAGAACCAGGTTGCCGCCTGGCTGCGCCAGCTGCGTCTGGCGGATCTGAGCCTGATCTTCCTGCCCGGAAACCATGATCAGATCAATGAGGCCGGGGAGCACGCGCTGGAGGTCTTCTCCGATTCTCCGCTGGTGCAGGTCATTACTCAGCCGGCTTGGAACCGCTACGGGCTGTGGATCCCCTACCGGAAGGATTCGGTAGATGTCCTGGAAGCGCTGATCGCCCCCAAGCCGACGTGGCTGCCGGCCGCCCCGCCCCAGGTGCTCTGGATGCACCATGGGGTCAAGGGGGCGGAGATGGCTCCCGGGGTGCTCGGGGAGATCGGGCTGGACCCCCGGCAGTTTGTTCCTTGGCAGGTGGTGCTCTGCGGCCATTATCACAAGCGCCAGAAGTTGGGTAACATCGTCTATGTCGGTTCTCCTTATCAGGTGACTGCGAGCGAGGCTGGGCAGCCCAAGGGCTACGCGCGTTGGAATCCTATCACTGGGCAGTTCTTTTGGATCGATACTCTGTGGGGCAAGCGCTACCACCAGTTTGACTCTATGGGGGTGACTGTGGCCGGGGCCGCGTACATGCAAGACTACGCCCGGGATCTGGGTATCCGCGCCGGAGATGAGGTGCGGGTGGCGTCGGGGGCCGGGATGGACGCGGAGAAACTCACCCAGGCGTTCCAGAATCTAGGAGTGCGGTGTATTGTTGCTCCAGAAATTAAAGATATGGAGGTCCGGCTGGAGGTGGCGCCGGCGGCCTCGATGGCGGACTACGCTCAGGCCTACGTGAACAAGTTGGCCCCGGAGGCGGATCGCGAGGCGCTGCTCGCCGTCTACCGGGAGATCAGCGGGGTGCGGCCATGCGGGTAAATCGTATAGTCCTTTGCAATTACGGTCCTTTTTTCGGGGAGCACGTCTTCGCTTTTTCCAGAAAAGGGCTTGTGCTGGTCTCTGGGCGGAATCTGGACGACCCCCGCTGCGACTCCAACGGGTCGGGAAAGTCTAGCCTATTTGACGCGCTAGATTGGGGACTGTTCGGCAAAGTGCCGCGCGGGGATCATGTGGATTCGGTGGTCAACGAGGAGGCCCGATCCTGCCAGGTGCGGGTGGAGCTGGTCGATGACGCGGGCCAGGCGGTGATCATCGAGCGTAGCCGGGGGAAGGAGTCCAACCTGCGTTTTTGGGTTGGGGCCGAGGATCGCCAGGCGCTTGACGTGAAAGAGACCCAGGCCTGCATTGAGCGGGTGCTGGGACTTGATCGGGACACTTTCCATGCGGCGGTCTATTTCGGGCAAAATGACCTGGTACGCTACGCCGATTCGACAGACAGCGAGCGCATGGAGACCCTGACTCGTATTCTCCAGCTCGACGAGATCGATTCTTTTCTGGAAACCACCAAGGTCTTGCTCGGCGGGCTCCGGGATCGTGAGGGGGAGCGGGTTGCCCGGCTGGGCTACCAGCAGGGAGAGCTGGATGGGCTCAAGACCCAGGACTTCTCGGCTCAGGTGCGGGAGTGGGAGGAGCGTCGCGCGGGGGAGTTGGCTACTTGGACCGCGGACTTTTCTCGGAGAGAGGCCGAGCGAGCGGCTCTGGAGCAGCAGTTGCGGGGGAGCCTGTCAGTGGCCAAGGAGGCGTTGGAGCGGGTGCGCGCGGAGCTGAACGGGGCGCTCGTGCCGCCCAAGGTGTTGCCGGCCTACCGGGAGCAGCTGACCACGGCGCAGAAGGCCCACGAGGTCACCCGCTACCGCTTGCAGCATGCTCAGGAGGCGCTCAGTCGGCACAAACCGCTTGGGGAGATGTGCAGCCAGTGCGGCCAGCCGGTGCCGGAGAGTCTGCGCCAGGCAGCGCGCCAGCAGCTGGAGCAGGACGTGCTGGCCATGCAGGAGGCTTACAACATTTCGGCGGCTCAGGTGCAGACGGCACAGGTGGCTCTCAACAGCGAGGAGACCCAGGTCGCGCTCGCTGGCGCGGAGGCGGCTCAGCGGCATTTGCAGATACTCCGGCAGTTCGAGGCGACCCAGACTCACTACACCCTTTTGGGTGGGCAGTGGCTGGCGGTGGAGCAGGAGCAGCGGAATCTGGCACAACTCTGGCAGTCGATTCAGCAGCTCACGGGGGAGGTGAATCCCTTCGCCGCCCAGGTCGCGCAGGTGGCTCAGCGTATCCGGGAATTGGATGCGAAGATGGCCGCGGAGCGCGTAGAGCTGGCCCGCATTATCGAGCGTCGGCGTTTTCTGGAATTCTGGAAAGAGGGCTTCGGTCCGGCGGGGCTCAAGAGCTATGTGCTCGACGCCCGGCTGCAGGAACTGACCCAGGCGGCCAATCGCTGGGTGCGTTTGATCACTGGCGGGGTATTCTGGGTGCAGTTCCAGAGCCAGCGCCAGACCCGCGGGAAGAAGCTGGTCAACGCCCCCGAGGTGCGGGTGAGCCGCTGGAATCCCGACGGTACTATCACCGAGCGCAACTACCGTTCGCTTTCGGGGGGCGAGAAGCAGCGCATTTCCTTCCCGATCGACTTCGGTCTTTCTCACTTGCTCTCCAGTCGATCAAAGCAACGCTATGATCTGTTGCTTTTGGATGAGGTGTTCCGTCATCTGGATCGGACAGGCAAAGAGGCTATGGTGGAGATGTTGGGGCAGTTGGCCCAGGAAAAGGGTGCGGTTTACGCTATCGAGCATGATGCTGAGATGCAGGGCCTTTTTGAGCAGCAAATAATCATCGAGAAAAAGAATCGCCGCAGTGCGATCAGAGAGGAGATCCATGCCGTTGCACAAAAAAGCCAACCAGCTCCAGCGCAAGCTCCACACGGTTTACCAGCTGGTGCCCTTGGCGAGTCCCCCAGGCGTGAACCCGTTCGACGCACCCCTGTTGCCCGCTGAGGATTATTCGGTCCAGGGAGAGTTGGATGATTACATCATTGTGAGCGTGCCGACCACGACTAGCCAGAACGCGGCAGAGTCGCTGCGCAAGAGGTTGACTGAGGCGGTTCAGCGGCCGGTGATTTTGGTCACTCATAATATCCATTTCCTGCGCGCCCGAAAGATGTCGAGCGCGGAAGCGAGAAAGACGATCAAGCGCGCGGAGGCTGGCCTTGAGCAAATTACCCGAGAAGTGCTCGCCCGAAAGAATGCCGGTGCAGAATCTGTGGAACCCCCAGTCTCTCCAGGCGGAGAAGGATCCCTTGCAGCCAATGGCGGAGCAGACGATCCAGGGGCTGGATGTGGTGATGGGGGTGGATCCGGGCTTCGCCTCGTTGGGGGTGGTGGTGATCGGGAGGCCGGGGCCTAAAGAGCCGCTTCAACTGCTGTACATGGAGACGGTGAGCACCGAGAAGGCCAAGAAGAAAGAGCGGCTGAATTTGCGGGCGACCAATGATGATCAGCGGCGGTATGATGAGATCTACGAGTCGCTCGAAAAAATACGCCAATGCTTTCGACCTACCGCCGTGGGCGTCGAGGCTTACCACCCGCATAAGGTGGCGGCGTCGGGTTGGAAGACAGCGGTGGTTTACGGGGGGATCATATTCTGGGCAAAGTGCAAGGATCTCTACTGCGCGCCCTATCTCCCCCAGGATCTGAAGCGGCGGTTTTGCGGCAATCAATCGGGATCCAAAGTGGAGGTGGCTTCTGCTGCGTCTTCTTTGGTGCTGGGTGCTTCGGTTGCTTACTTGGCTACGGCTAAGGGGAATCGTGAGCATGTTGGCGATGCGTTGGGGCATGCGATCTTGGTGCTTGAAGAAGTCGATCGCGTGCGAAAAATCGTGCGAGGGATGCCATGATATTTTTGCTCAACACCGAGCGGGTGCTTCTGGAGATTATGGAGTTGGCTCGATTGCGTATTTCTCAGGAGTCGGGGGTTGCTTTGGATCAGATTGAGGCGCGGCTGGAGGCTATAGAGCATAAGATCATTCCGACGTTCAAGCTGGCGGGAGAGATCGCCGGCGCCTTGGAGAAATCGTATACTGAGCAGTTGATGCGCGACGTTTGGCGCGGGGTGCAGATCGAAATGGTTGAACGGCTGCGCGGACTGTTGGAGGTACGCCATGGGTGCAGCAAACCCAAAGAAGTTAAAGAAAATACATTCTATCCAAGTCGAGCACACCGGACCGAGCCTTAAGAACGAGGTCGTCAACCAATTCGGGATCTCGACCGCGGTCAAGGTAGCATCGGTGGATATCGCTGAGCCGGGGAAGGAAGTCCCCGGGTATCTTTGGCTGCGTCGGCTGGGGGAGACGCAGTATGTGACCAACCGTGAGGGGCTGACCATTCTGGAAATGTCCCGGGATCCGCTCTACAAGGATCTCTCCCAGGCCACGTTGAACCGCTGGTCGATCGAGGATCGATGGGTTGAGAAGCGGCAAAAATTCTATGAAGGGATCAGCCAGAAGATCCAATTGAAGATCGGCCAGGGGATGATGCGCGAGCAGCTTCTCGCGCTCAAGGAACTGCAGGGACTGGGGGCGGAGATTCTGGCCAAGCTCAAGGATAAGCAGGTGCGGGTCGGGAGCTACGAGGGGCTGGTGACTGCGTATCTGAAACTCCTGGACTACGAGGCTGAGTTGCAAAAGAAGGTCTCCAAGGAAGTGGTTCTTGAGGGGAATGGCGGGGTGCGGACTGACACGGTCCAGGTTTCGGCAGCGCTATCTGAAACGGAGGCCCGGGTGGCTGTGGACACTATCCTGCGGCATAGGAGAGAACAGATTCGGGCGAAAGCTAACGTATCGGAAGAAACTTCGCCGGCCAAGCGGGAGGATGATTGAATGGGGCATGGGCGGCGATGGAGCAAGCAGGAGGAGCAGGCGCTACTGCAGGGAGTGGGTATTTACGGAGTGGCATGGTTCCAGAAAAATACTGGAGATGGTTGTGCTTGGCCCAATGCGCCTACGGGTCGCACGCGCCAGGCGATCTATCATAAGGCGCGCCGCCTGTATGGAGCAGGGGGGTTGACGCGCGGGGTATATACGTTGCGGCGGCTTTCGCAGGCTACTGGGTATGGAGTGAGTCATTTCCGGCGCGCGATGCGTGCTTGCGCGCAAAAGTGGAAGAGGACCTCCCCCCGTGGTAGGTATTTGATTTGTGAAGATCAAGTTGAAGAATTGATTGCTTGGCTACGGCAGGACTACTGGGTGAAACGGCATCGGTTGTACAATTGCGGCTGGTGTGGTTCGCTTAGCAGAATCCATTACGCGCAGGGGTTATGCGGTCGTTGTTACCAGCGCTACGTGCGGCGTTTGTACCGTGCGGGATTGCCTATTCGCGGAAAGGAGCTATCCATGGTGCTTAACCGCTGGAGTCAGCAATCGGGTTGCCACGATTTTCTGGAAATTGTAGGGCGATTCCCGGCTCGGGGACGAGCAATTCCAGAAATGGCTCTGCGCCAGATATTGCGGGTGTGGCGCTGTGCTGGTTGATCTAGACCACCAGGAGCTGGGGTTGCTGGTGCGGGTAGTGAGCTTGACTCGGCACGCGGAGGTAATTCTGGAGGACTGCACCGACGCAGAGCAAATAATTCTGAAGCAATTGGCGAGCAAGTTGGATTTGGCGCGTAGTAAGGAGATGGACTGTGACGATCGGATCTCAGGATCTATTGAGGGTAGCGGATAAGATAGCCCTATACACGCTGGAATCAGTACCGGGGCAGGGAGATCTAGCTCACCGGGAGGCGATCATTGTCGCCTACCTCACGCTGCACATACTGGAGATCACGTATCCACGAAGGAGCGCTGCAGAGATTTTTTCCGCGTTGCAGGAAGCTGAGGGAATGATGGTCATGCTTTCGGGTCCGCAGGGGATCGCATGATGGATCTCTCCCAGGCTATTCAGGCGGTGCTGCGGATCTGCCCGCGCGAGCAGCACTACTATCGTTCGGTTCGTTTCATGCCGGGCCCCCCAGGGCAACCTGACAGACTTTGCGCTACCGACGGGGTATGCACATTCCTGGCTTCAGTCCCGGCGCAGAACCTGCCTAACGCGCTACTCTCGGCTGACTTGCTCAAGCGGTCGCTTGCTGGATCGACTGTGATGACGTTGACTGCGTCTCCCTTCGGCTGGGTTACTGGGGTGGCAGGGGCCTGCGTCTATCAGTTCCCGGGCATCGACTTTGCAAATTATCCGGGAATCCCTGAAATCCCGCCGGCGGTGGGGAGAATCTGGGCGGAGGATATCGCTCAGGTAGCATTGGCGGCGGAGAAGGCTGGCGGGGAGTTGGACTTGATCCATTTCTCCGCCGGTTTTCTGGAAGCAACTGACCGTGCGCAATTCATTCGTCTGGAGCATCCGACACCCTTTGACCTAGTGGTCCCGGCGCGGCTCTTTGCTGGCTGGAAGAAGGGGATAGTGGAAGTTTCACGCAATGAGCATTTAGCATTTTTCACATGTGGGGATGAGATTCGTTTTTCGACCATCCAGCGCAATGCTTTTCCGCACACCGAAGACATCCCCGAGGAGCACGAGGGTCCTTGGGTTCTTTTGCCGTCGACTACTTTTCATTCGGCGGTAAAGCGGGGGGCAGCGGTTTCAAAATCGCATATCGTAGAATTGCGAATTGATCAGGACAGGGTGATTATTCGTGCGTTGGTCGAGGATCGCACTCAGGGTGACAAAATTTTTACCGCAGAGGTTCCGGTGCTGCACGGGGCTCCTGAGCCCGAGGTGGTGTTGCTTAGCGGAAAAATATTGGCCAGAATCCTGGCGAAAGTGGAAACCCCCAACGTGAGGCTGGGCTACGGTGGTCCGCTGCGCCCCATTCGGCTGGAATCTGGAAGCTGGTTTGCGCTACTCTGGCAGATGACTCTTTGATCAGCTGCGAGGTGGCGTATGGCCGATGGAGCGGTGGAGTTTTTCTCTCAGTTGGCGCAGTTTTCTGGAAGGGTGTTTGAGTTTTTGGGTTTGCCCAACGTGGTGAGCCCTTGGGTGACTGCGGCCTTCCCTGTCGGACAACCGACCGGCGCCATCCTGCACTACACCGGATCGCGTGATGCTTATTCCTCCGCGCTTTGGTTCATGAAGGAAGATTTGCACGCAAGCGTTTCTGCCCATGTGATCATTGCTCCGGATTGGCCAGAGGGGGCACGCGATCGTTTTGGGGCGGGGTTGCCGCTGATTCAGGCGCTATCTACCATGGTGATTCAGTGCGTCCCTCCTGACCAGGTAGCTCATCATGCAACGTGGTTCAATGCTCGCGCGTTCGGTCTGGAGCTGGTGAATTGGGGCGAGATCCGATGGGATCCCGCGCTCGGATGGGTGGTCTACCCCAAGAACTGGACCCAGCGCTATTACGAGCGCGGGCCGGCTTTCCCTCAGCGTGCGTGGGGGCGATACTGGGAGCCCTATCCGGCTGAGCAGGTGCATTGCGCGGTGGAGATGTTGCGCTGGTATCGTTGGCTGCGAAGGGATGCGCTACGCGAGCAGTGGGTGCTGGGGCATGAGCAGGTGCAGGGAGCGGCGACGGGAAAGGCGGGTGGGGACAAACGTGATCCTGGACCCATTTTTCCGCTGCATGATGTGCGGGCGGCGGCTTTCGTTGACGATCTGATTCGGCAGGCAGGCTGGTTTGCATGTTACGGTGAGGACCCCCAGTACATGGCCAAGGTCCGCGCGGGAATGGTGCTCGATTGGTACTTGTCCAGTACTCCCAGGGCGGTGGTCGACGAGCGTACTGGCGAGGAGGCACAGCAGAAGTTGGTGCGGGCGGTGTACGAGATGGGCGCGGCGCCGTCCTGGGAGCGAGCGTTCGGGGCGTTAGGTAAATTGTGCTTGCAGCTACTGGGCTATCATATCCCGCACCCGCAAAATCCGGCTTTAGATGCTCAAGACGTGGAGGCTATCCGGGTATTCCAAACGATGGCAGGTATTCGAGCGGATGGGAAACCGGGCTACGTGACCCGCCATGAAGTTTTTTCCAGGCTGACCAATCGGGGGATTCTATAGCAAATAGAATGGATTGTGAGGGGGTACGCAAACTGCTATTTTGCTCACCTTAACCCTTGACATATACGGCATTATGCCGTATATTATAGATAGGATCAGAAACCAAAAAGGAGAGCGAATGAACCTACGAATCGAGACGGACGACGGGCAGGCGGTTCTGAAGATCAGCGCGCATCACACGGATACCGGCAAGGTACTGCTCAAGGTGCCGGTGGGGTGCGAGACGTTGAAGGGGTGGGTCGGGAAGTTCTGTGCCGAGTTCGGGGTGGACGCTTCGGGCAATTCCTGGGCCGGAAAGACCTACTGGATGCAGGAAGTCGATCGCTCCCAGGCACTGGCTGCGGTGGGGCAGCTGCTCCAGGGCAAGCTCCTGCCGCCTATCGAGTACCCGCCGGTGCCTGTGCTCCCGGAGACCCTGGAGGAGGATGAGGATGGAGAGAATGATGATGGTGGTAGTGCAAATTCCCTTTTCTCTTAGGAGGTTGTCATGGAAAAGCTGTTAGATTTGGTAGAGGTCCTCAAGAAGCGGGCGGTCCATGTTACCGGTCGCTACTTCCTCGATGTCCGCACGGCACCGCGCAGGTACGGGGTGATCGAGGTCACCGGAGGCGGTGGAGGAGAGCAAGCGGACGTGACGGTCACGCGGTACGCAGAGCGGCCCAAGGGGTTTCCCTCGGATCGCTGGATCTTGCTGGAGGAGTAACGTGGAAGGGGAAGGGGTGGTGCGCTTGTCAGAGATCCCGCAGGCGCTCGCCGATGTCAAAATGCGTATCGCTGCGGCTGAGGAGTTGATCGCGGCGCTGCAGGAGGATATCGCGCGGCACCAGCGGGTGCTTGCAGCGTTGCGGGATGACTATCGGCGAGCGGTGGTCCGGCTAGCTCACCAGTACATGGAGCGGCTGGACCCGTAGTTTTTCTGGAAAGGGTGTCGCGTGGAAAAGCTCACAGAGCGAATCAAGGGCGTCGTTTTCGGGACGGCTATCGGGGATGCGTTGGGCTACCCGGTGGAATTTTTGGATCTGGATGCCATCCGTAAGCGGCATGGGCGGGTGGAGGGATTCGTGCAGTTGGCGCCGGTGGCGCTCTATAGCGATGACACTCAGATGTTTATCGCCGTCGCCGAGGGGCTCCTGGACACGGGTACCCGCGAAAATCTGGAACTGGCTGCTCGGGGGGTGGCCGACCGGCTGATCGCGTGGGTCGACAGCCCGGAGAATAACCGGGCTCCCGGCGGGGCGTGCATGGCGGGTTGCCGGAACCTGGGCAAGGGTCTTCCTTGGCGGGAGGCTGGCAAGCTCCGTGGAGGTGGATGCGGGGCGGCGATGCGCTCCATGGCCTACGGCATCTGGTGCTGGTACCAGCCATGCCAGGCTGCAGAGTGGGCGGGCGAGATGGCGCTCATGACTCACCGGCTGCCCATGGCGCAGGCTTCGGCGGCAGCGGTGGCGGCCATAGTGGCCTCGCTGCTGTGCGGGGGATCTCCACTGGAGGCGGCTGAGCGGGGCATCCAGGCGGCTGAGCGCTATGATGTGTCGACGGCGCAGATGCTGCGGGCGGCAGTGAAGCGGGCATCTCGGGCGGCGGCAGCACCCTCCACCCAGGGCCAGGACATGCTTTTCCGCGTACTCGACGAATGGCGCGGCTGGAGTGGGCATGAGGCGGTGGCCGCGTCCTTGTTTTGCTTTTTGCTTTACCCGGACAGCTACCGCCAGGCAGTGACGGCGGCGGTCAATTCCTCGGGCGATTCGGACTCGCTGGGGGCCATCGCCGGGGCTTTTTCTGGAGCCTATTTGGGGGCGGCGCGCATCCCGGCTGAGTGGCAGGAGCAGGTGGAAAATTCTTGTTATCTGAAAGACTTAGCTGCCCGTTTGACCCCGTCATCTCTCCAGTAGCCTAACATTTTCCAGATAATCTTAGCAAAACCCTGCTACTGCCAGTATTTATGGGGTAGGAGGTTGCGGTGGTCGAGGCTGAGATCGCTCTCGGGTATTTCTGCGGTAGGTGTCGTCAGCACTGGCAGACCTATCTGCGCGCCGAGGCGTGCTGCGGGGAGGCGTGCGCGGATTGTGCCACCGCATTCGGGGCGCTGGCTGTGCGCTACCCAGGAGACGATGGGCAGGGGCGGTGCTGGGTGTGCTGGCGAGCGCGAGAGGCGGCGAAGGAGCGGCAGCGCTACGGGCAAGCCCAGCCCATCCCGGCGGAAGGCTATACCGGGCCGGTTTACTGGGAGAATCGGGATAGGTATTTCTCCACGGCCACCGAGGCTTTCGTGTCAGTGGAGGATCAGGTGTTGGGGGGAGAGATCGAGCGGGTGGAGGTACGGGTTTACGCTTGCAGGCTGAGCCGGGTGCAGTTGACGGCGGACATGGTGCTTGCTCTGGTCTTGGAAGATCTTGCGCCGGGATCTGGGTTTGATTCGGAGGCCCGGTTGGTGATGTCCAGTTTTCTGGAATTGTACAACCGTCGGTACGCTGATCAGATGGAGAGTTGGTTTCCAGATTACGTGCGCAAGGTAATTTTTCCAGAAAGTTGGTGGGCCTCCAGTACGCTGGGCGGTCCGCGGCTTTGCCCTGGTTGTCGGGGCGTGGATGGCGAACACGATTTCGGGGTGACGTGTACCCTGCGCGAGGAAGGAGAAGGCGATGGGTGAGTTGGTTCCAGAAAAGATGGTTGGTGAGCGAATTGAAACTGAAGATCAGGCCCGCAATTGGATAGCGGAACTGGTCGTTGACATGAAATATTGGCGTGCCGAATGCGATGTCACTTTTCCTAGCGCTCCGGGAAAGACTGCTCAGTATCAACGCCGCGCCTGCTGGACGTTCCTGGCCAAGCAGGGCAAGGTCGTTGGCGCTTTGCAGGCGTTGCTGCTCACCGGGATGGTCAATGAGCGTTGCTACGCCGAGCTGAACCAACTGGCGATCAACACCCTTACGCCGACGGTGGTGGGAAATGCTCACGGTTGAGGTTCGAGTAGATCATGAGCTGCGGGCGCTGTTGACCGCTTGGGAGTTGGTGTCGTCGCCCGCGGATCAATTGGCTCAGTCCCCACGGCGAAATCATTGCTTCGAGTGCTACCAGCCCGGGCTGCGGTTGGTCGAGGGGGAAGTGATGTTGCTGGCAGCAGAAGGGGCGCTGGGGATGGTCAAGCAGCTTGCGCACGAGGCGCAGTGGACCAGCGGGAAGGTGGAAGTCCCGTTCGCCTCGCTCGCTTCGGAGGATCGCATCGAGCACTTGATCAACCACGTCCGCGACCAGGTGGCCAAGCGCCAGTACCTGAACGCTACCTCCTGGGCGGTGGAGCTGGTTACCGAGTTGCAGCGTCGGCTCTCCGAGGCGCTCAAGGGGGGCGTGGGATGAAGAAGGCCCCCATCAACAAGAGGTGGCCGGGGAAGTGGAAGATCCGAGCCGTGATCTATGCCCCGGACGGTCGCTCCACCCTCTGGGAGACGGACCTGTCCGGGTCCGGGGCGAAGAAGATCGTGGAGGTCTTGTCCATCGAGATCTCGAAGCCCGAGGAAGGAGGGAGTCATGGGCGTTCCATCTATTGATTTTCGACCAGTGCTCTGGGGGATTCTCGTGGTGGGAGTGGTGGTGGGGGTCCTGGCTTGGGAGCTTCTGAGCTGGGTGTTTTCTCATCTCTCGATTGGCTGGTTATCGTGATGGGTGCGCCCAAGAACCCGTGTCGGAGGTGTAGCTGGTTCCTCCGGGAGCACTACCACGGCCCCCGGCAGTACGGGTGGTGCTCCCTTCGTTCTCATGCCACTCACGCGAACAGCGCAGGCTGCCCGGGGTGGGAGAAGCGGCTGGGCGAGGCGCCCAAGGCGCGTAACATGAGGGGTGAAAATTGATGGCTGTTTACGATCCGCAGAAGCGGATGCTGATCGAAGAGACGTTCCAGATTTTCAAGATCGGCATGGCCCCCAAGCATGGCTCTGATCGGCGTTATGAGGTACGGGCTCCTTCCTTTTCTTCGGCGGCACTGGCGGCAGCGGATCAGGCGCACTCGCAGTGGGCTTGGGAGTGCGATTGGCCTCTCCAGTTCATTGTTACTGATCAGAGTGGGCGGTCTTGTTGCGTGGAGGTGGACCGTGAGATAGACCCGCGCTTCGTTGTTACTACGGTACGTGAGGTGGGGGAACGATCATGAAGAAATACTCGTCGTCTCCTCGCCCCCCTCGCCCACGGCGGTACGCGGTGTTGGTAAGTTTGCCCGGGGGAAATCCGGCGAGTCGGGCGCGAACGATTGAGCTGCTCGGGATTCAGGACGAGACCATAGTATGCAACCGTATTGTTGATGAGCTGCTCAAGGAGCTGGGGGTCGTCATCGACATCCAGAAAATCTCATGAAGCACTACTGGGTATATTTTTCTGAAGGGCATGAGGAGTGCGCGCATTGCAGGATGCGCCGGCGCCAGCGGGTGGTGGATTTCGGGCATGATGTCAATCGCGCCCACCCGCGCTATCGGATCACTGAGTACGCTCGCTCAGGCGGGATGTGGAAGTGGGTTAAGCGTCGGGAGCGAATCCCAGCGTGTGATCGGAGGCAGCCGTGAAAGTCCGAGAGGTGTTGCGTTACTTGAAGACCTTGAATCCAGATTACAAGGTGACTGTACAGGTGGAGTGTCGCGCGGGAGGATTGGAACAGCGTGAGATCTACATGATCGAAGGAGCCTACCGCGGGATGAGGGATCCTCGGGTGGTCTTTTACCCCGGCCGTCGCGCGCCGGATAGCGAGCGCAAGCGGAGTGCGCGTTACTGGGCAAAGAACGATGGCTGAGATCACGGTTAGGAGAAGAAGATAGATGCTAAGGCCAAAGAGAAAATGGATAAAGTTTGAATTGAAAGTAGCGGTTTGTGTCGCTGAATACGAGCATAAAACGGTACGTTTGGTTGTTCGGGCGGAAAATGAGTATGCGTTGCGGTGGTACTTGGAGGATGGGAATTTGCTTTCTATGATTGCTGATCATCCTTTGGTATCGGGAATATCGTGTGATCACGGTGAATTCTTAGATTTTGAAGTAGAGGGGATTCGCCGGTTGGCAAAGAACGATTTGGCAGAGTCGGATTTGTCTGTTGGTTTTGGTTGAGGTGTCGTCATGAAAGTCCGGGAGAACAAGCCATGATGATTTGGGTTGAGGGGATTATAGGCGCAGGCAAGACCACTTTTTGTCGGGTGGTGACCGGCGGAAAGTACCTCGGGCAGGTAGAAGCCGATAGCCTAGAGGAGGCGATGGATATCGTGGATTCTGGAAAGGGGCCGGCGCAGGACGTGAGTTTCTGCTGCCAGTGCGCGAAAGAGTGCGAGAACGCCGAGGTCACTGACCTCACCGTGGTAGAGAGTAATGAACGCTAAGATCACCGTCGACACTGATTATCTGGGCATCTACCTCGGGCTCCCCCAGGACATCGCCACGCACGCTCAGCGCGCGGACAAGTTGCTGCGCGAGGGGCAGCTGGAAGCCTATTATGAGGAGTTGGGGACGGTGTTGCGCTTGGCCAATCGAGCGCGCGATCAATTGCAAACGGCGCGGGAGACCAAGGCCGCGATGCAGCGGGGTCGCCGGGGGCATGTGGAGAACAAGCCATGA
>Ga0315283_10001421_pt1 | contig 19297 bp, 15 predicted proteins | sample YL17G09_0_MG_FD_204541 | JGI IMG/M metagenome (GOLD analysis project Ga0315283, IMG submission 204541) | Sediment microbial communities from Yellowstone Lake, YNP, Wyoming, USA - YL17G09_0 | ecosystem: Environmental > Aquatic > Freshwater > Lake > Sediment | place: USA: Wyoming | collected... | reverse complement strand
GCGATGGCCACGCGATCCGGGCCGAGCCGGAACCGCAGGTAATTGGTGCGGGGCGGCAGCGGCTCGTCGAACAAGCGTTGCGGCGGGCGCCGGAACGTCGCCATCACCTCGGTCGCGGTCACGGGCAGGCGCTTGCCCGTGCGCACGAAGAACGGCACGCCGGCCCAGCGCCACGAGTCGAGCTCGAAGCGCAGCGCCGCGTACGTTTCGGCGTCCGAATTCGGGCTCACCCCGTCTTCGGTCCGATACCCCTCGTACTGGCCGCGGACGATGTCGCGACGCTCGGGATGCTGTACGGCGCGCAGCACCTTCATCTTTTCGTCGCGCATCGCTTCGGCATGGGTACCGACGGGCGGTTCCATGGCCAGGATCGCGAGCACCTGCAGCAGGTGGTTCTGCACCACGTCGCGCACTGCACCGAGTTCCTCGTACAGCTTGCCGCGCCCCTCGACACCGAACGTCTCCGCCATCGTGATCTGCACGTGCTCGATGTGCGTGCGATTCCAGATGGGTTCGATGAAAGCATTGGCAAAGCGGAAGTAGAGCAGGTTCTGCACCGGCTCCTTGCCGAGGAAGTGGTCGATCCGGTAGATCGCGCGCTCGTCGAACACCTGGTGCAGCGCACGATTGATGGTTTGCGCGCTCGAGAGATCTCGGCCGAGCGGCTTCTCGACCACCACGCGCGCATTGGCCGCGCACCCGGAGCTGCCGAGTTTGGCGGCGACGGCCGCAAACAGGCTGGGCGGGATCGCGAGGTAGTGGCAGGGTCGCCGGGCGCCGTCGATGGCGTCGCGCAGCGCGGCGAAGGTGGCATCTTCACGGTAGTCGCCGTCTACGTAGCGGAGCTTCGCCTCGAGGCGGCGCAGGGCTTCCGGGTCGGTGCCGTCGCCGTGCTGCTCCAGGCTTGCGCGCAGCCGGGCGAGCACGGTATTCCTCGTCAGCCCGCCGCGGGCGACCCCGACGACGATTTCGGGCAGGCGTCCGCGGCGCTCCAGGTTCTCGAGTGCCGGGAAGATCTTCTTGAACGCCAGGTCGCCGGTAATGCCGAACACGACCAGGGCGTCGGAGTGGTCACCATTCATGCCGGCTCGTCCTTGGGGTCACGGTTTGCCACGTTGCAAAACTGGTACGCAGAAGTCCATAAGTTTACAAGCCAGCCCATACGTTTAAACCCGGCACCTCGCGAAACATGCCAGCCAATCTGACTCCGGAGTACAAGGCGGCGGCCGACGCCCTGCGCAAGGCCCGCGATCCGCAGGAGCGGCTCGACTGCCTGCGCGAGATGTTGCGGGTGATTCCGCGGCACAAGGGCACGGATCACCTGCAGGGGGACCTGAAGCGGCGCATCCACGAGCTCGACGAGGAACTCTCGGCACCGAAGCGCGGTGGCGCGCGCAGCAGCCCGGCGCTGGTCGTGCGGCCGGAGGGCGCCGCGCAGATTGCGTTGCTCGGCCCGCCGAACGGCGGCAAGTCCGCCCTGCATGCTTGCCTCACGGGGTCCGCGGCGAAGAGCGGTTCCTATCCATACACGACGCAGTTCCCGGAGCCCGGGATGCTGCACTGGGAGGACGTGAACTTCCAGCTCGTGGACCTGCCGGCCATTTCCGCGCAGCACCCGGTACCGTGGATCGCCAGCGCCCTGCAGTCGGCCGACGCGTGCTGGCTCGTGATCGACTTGAGCGACCCGGACTGCCTGGGCCACGTCGAGTCGGTGCAGACGGAGCTGGCCGGACGGAAAGTGCATCTCGTCACGGCGTGGCCCAGCGCGGCTGCACAAGCCGGCGCCGCGGATGCGCTGGAAAGTGCAGCCGCCGATATTTTCGATCTGCGCCTGCCGACCCTGCTGGTGGCGAACAAGTCCGATCTTCTCGCGCACCCCCAGACGGATCTCGACGCACTCGCCGAACTCGAGGAGCCGCATTTCCCGACCGCGCTGGTTTCGGCCGTAACGGGCCAAGGCCTCGGCGATCTCGGGGCCTGGCTGTGGTCGTCCCTGGGGCTGATCCGCGTCTATACGAAAGCGCCCGGCAAGAGCGCCGAACAGGAGCGACCCTTTACGCTGCGGCGCGGACAGCAGACCGTGGGTGACGTGGCCCGGCTCGTGCACCGCGACATGGAAAAGGCATTGAAGTACGCTCGCGTCTGGGGCGCCTCCGTGGATGCGGAGGGCCAGCACGTGGGGCGCGAGCACGTGCTCGCCGACCGCGACATCGTCGAACTGCACGTCTAGGAAAGCATGAATCTGGTGTTCCCGACGACGATTCCACTGTGGTTCAAGCTTGCCTACTCGGCCTTCGTCCTGTTCGTGATGATGGTGTGGTGGAGGAACTACGGCTGGAAGAACTTCCTGTGGTTCTCGGACATCGCCTTCATCGGCGCCGTGCCTGCCCTGTGGCTCGAGAACGCGGTGCTCGCGAGCGTGCTCGCCGTCGCCGTGCTGCTGCCGGAGTTGCTCTGGAACTTCGATTATGCCGGACACCTGCTGCTGCGCCGGCGTATCACCGGCCTGACCGATTACATGTTCGAGCCCGAGAGGCCGCTCATCCTGCGCGCGCTGTCGTTGTTTCACGTGCCACTGCCGCTGGTGCTGCTGTGGTTGCTGGCGGCCTATGGTTACGCCGCGCGCGTCGCCCTGCCGGGAGCGATCGTCCTTGCGGCGGTCGTGTTGCCTTGGAGCCGCTGCGTGAGCGATGCCAACCAGAACATCAACTGGACCTACCGGCTCGGCGCAGCACGAACCCGACTTTCCGGCACGCGTTACGTGCCGCTGCTGTTCCTCGGATTCGTCCTGCTGGTTTTCGTGCCGACGGATTGGCTGCTGCGGAGCGTCGGGTTTCCGTCCGTGGGTCCGTGAAAATACCGGGCCTGCAAATCCAGCCATCCGCCAGCATCGGGGCCTGCTGACGCGGCTAAGGCGCTGTCGCAGGTAAGGCCGCATCCGGTGCCGGCCTTTGGATCGTACCCGGCCAGCTCGAGACATCACGCGGCTTGCGGTCGTTCAACCACGCGAACACCAGCGAGTGCCAGGCGACGCGCTGCACGTAAGCGCGCGTTTCATTGAACGGGATGTTCTCCGCCCAGACGTCGGTTTCCATGGGGCTCGTCGGTAACCAGCGGCGCACGGCGCCAGGTCCCGCGTTGTAGCCGGCGACAGCGAGAGGCGTCTGTCCAGCTGCGCGATCCAGCAGGCTCTTGAGGAATGCGGAACCGAGCGGGATGTTGACCGACGGGATCAGCAGCGACGAGCGTGTCGGCACCGGCAGGTCCCAGCGATTCGCCGTGCGGCGCGCCGTCTCGGGCAGCAACTGCATCAGGCCGAGCGCGCCGGCGCTCGAGCCCGCATCGGCGCGGTACAGGCTTTCCTGGCGGATGATCGCGTAGATCAATTCCTGCGGCAGGCCGGTGCGCAGCGCTGCGGCGCGCACGTCGGTGTCGTAGGGCCGCGGATAGAGCAGGTCGTAGTCGTTGAACAGGCCTCGCCGCGCCGCTGCCGCGATCGCCTGCAGGTGCCAGCCCCAGCGCGCGGCCAGTCCCACGGCTTGCGCCTGCTGCTCGGGAGCCAGTGAGTCATTGGTGAGGCGCCACTCCGCCGCCGCTTCGTTGTCGAGCCGGCAGAGCAGCAACTCACGCGCGCGAACGAACCCGGGCTCCGTGCCCAGCAACGCGATCTGCGCGTCGATCAACGGCAGTGGCTGCAGCGTCGGCGCGAATGGCTGGCCGAGGCGTGCGGCCGAAAGCACGGCGTACCAGTTATCCGTCGGCAGCACTGCGCCGTAGCCCTGCCGTGCCACCGCCGCGTCGCCGAGTCGCTCGGCCGATCGGGCGGCCCAGTAACGCCAGCGGTTCTGGTTGCGCAATGCTTCGGGCATGGCCTCGATCGCCTTGCGCGCCCGCGCCCAATCCCCGGCCCACAGTGCGGCGCGCACGTGCCATTCGTGGCCGCGCTCGTCGAAATCGTCGGGATGCACGCGCGCGAAGAACTCGAGCGCGCGCGGCAGCCGGCTCAACGCCTGCGCCTGCGCCACGGCGAGTGCGAAGGGGCTCGCGCTGCGTTCGTCGAGGTGACGCGAATCGACGAGCGCCGGGAACTGCGCGGCTGCGGAATCGGCCTCGGCCCGCGCGAATCGCGTCCAGCCGTCGAGCAGCGCGTCGGACTCGACCGTGCGCGAGGGTGTCGCGATCAGCGCCGCGACGGACGCTCGAGGTTGCTCGATGAGTGACGCCCATTGCAGCAGGGGCGCCGCTGCGGTCGCGGGCAGCGATTTCGCAAGGTAGCGCGCGAGCCCGGCCTCGCCAGCGTCCAGCGCAAGGCGCGCGCGCCGCTCGACGAGTTCGTTGCCGAGGCCGTTGCGGGCGCGCAGCCAGTCGACGGCCGGTTCGCAGCTGTCGGGCAGGCTCTTCGGCGTCAGCCACGCCTCGGTGACCTCCGCCGCGAGCCCATCATCGCGGCCGAGCGCAATGCGGGCCGCGAACGACTGGCAGCGCAGGCTCGGGTCGCCGGCATCGCGGTCCGGCGCGTACTCCTCGCTGAACTTGCTCCAGGCGCGGCGGTTCGCGAGTGTGTTCAGCCAGTCGCGACGCAGCCCGCGGGCCACCGGTTGGTCGGCCAGCGGCGCAAGAAAGGTTTCGATCGCCGTGTCGAGAGGCTGCAGTTCCGGACTCGGGGTGCCAGGCTTTGCGACCGTCGCGGCCGCCAGCTGTCGGCTCAGGCGCGCTGCCTGCAGATACGGATAGAGCGGGTAGCTCCGCAGCGCATCACTGTCCGCGGGCGCCGGTCCAAGCGGGACCGTTGCGACGGAAGCCCACGCCGCGAGAAATTGTGGGCGGGACTCGGCATAGGGGTCGGCCTGTGCGGCGACCTCCGTGGTCGCCCCGGCGACCAGCAGGGTCGCAATCCATGCGATGCGTGGCAGCATCGCCGGAGTCTATATCGCTCGCCCACCCGGTTCCTTATTGCAGTGCAAAACGAGTCCGACTCGCGTGTGCCGCGCCTTCACGGTAGTAAGAGAACTTGACTAAGAGTAAACGAGAATATACAAGGGGTCGCATCGTGCGGCCGTGCGCTGCAGCGACCATTGCCGATAGACAGACATGCTTCGGGGGAAACAGATGAAACCTGCCTTTGGTAGCTCCTTTGCGCTGCGTGCAGCAGTGACGCTCGCCCTGGCCGGTGCGGTGCAGTCCGCGCTGGCCGCCGACCAGAAAGACAGCCTCGTGCTCGAAGAGGTCGTCGTCACGGCGACCAAGCAGACGGAGACGATCGACAGGACCGCGGCGGCCATCACGGCCGTCACCTCCGACGCAATGGGCCCGGGCGGCATCCAGGAAATCAGGGACCTCGCCCTGTCCGTGCCGAACCTCTCCGTGGGTGACCAGTTCGGCGTGAACCGCACGTTCATCCGCGGCATCGGCATGACGAGCATCGACCTCGGTGCCGACGGCGCGGTCGCCTTCCTGCAGGACGGCGCGATGATCCCGCGGCCGTCGAACCAGCTCACGGGCTTCTACGACCTCGCGCAGGTCGAAGTGCTGCGCGGCCCGCAGGGCACGCTCTACGGCCGCGGCGCGACCGCGGGCGTAGTCAACATGGTCACCAAGAAGCCGACCGAGGAACTCGACGGCTACGTCCGTCTCACCGCCGGCAACTACTCCGCCTACACGGTCGAGGGCGCCATCGGCGGCCCGATCGCGGGCGACACGGTGATGGGACGCATCGCCACGAAGATCGAAAAGCGCGACGGCTACGGTGAGAACCTGGCGACCGGCAGCCAGATCGACGACCGCGACGCCTATGCGATCCGCGGCAGCCTGCGCTTCAAGCCGAGCGACACTCTCGACATCACGCTGATCGGCGACTACTTCAAGGAAGACGACAACAACTACGCCTTCCACTATTTCGGCACGACGGTGGTGCCGGAGGACGATCTGCCCCACAACTTACTCGGCGGCCGGACCATCTTCGATTACTACGCGGCGCGCGGCAAGCAGGTCGACCAGCACAACATCGTCTCCGACCAGGAGCCGATCAACGATCGCGACGGCAGCAGCATCACTGCGCTCATCGACTGGCAGTTCAGCGACAACTGGATGCTCAAGTCGGTCACCGCATGGCGCGACTTCAGCCGCTTCCAGCGCGACGACCTCGACGTCTCCGACGTGAACATGTTCGGCCAGAACAACTACATCGAGGACAGTACGTCGTGGAGCCAGGACTTCACGTTGTCCGGCAAAGCCGGCGCCTGGGACCTGCTGTTCGGCGCCAACTACTTCAGCGAAGACATGCACGGCGAAGTGAAGGTGCCCCTCACCAACCTCGGGCTGCTCTTCAATTTGCCGGCGGACTTCTTCGACAGCGGCAACTACTGGCAGAACGGCGACGTGAACGTCGACGCATACGGCCTGTTCGCCCAGGCCAGGTACTCTTTCACGGACAGCCTCGCGCTCACCTTCGGGGCGCGCTACAACTACGAGAAGCGCAAGGGCACTGGCTCGTTCATCTTCGACGCGCTGGGCGTCAATGTGCCGACCGATCGTGAAAAGTCCTGGGACAAAGTCACTCCCAAGGTGCTGTTCGAGTACAAGACCGGCAACGAGGGCCTGCTGTACGCGCAGTACACGCAGGGTTTCAAGTCCGGCGTCATCAACATCGGCAGCCTGAACGACGTCATCGATCCCGAGTTCGTCGATGCCTACGAGGTCGGCTACAAGATGCCGTTTGCCGACGGCCGGGCCTCGCTGCGCGCCGCCGCGTTCTACTACGACTACACGGACCTGCAGGTCGGCTTCGTCAACGAGTCCAGCGTCGTCGAGACGGTCAACGCGGCGTCGGCGCGCAACCAGGGCCTCGAACTCGAGTTGCTCGGCCGCCTGACTGAGGATCTCAGTGCCGAATTCTCCGCGACGTACCTCGATGCCGAGTACACGGACTTCGAGACCGGCGATTACCGCCAGGGCTTCGACATCGTCAACCTGAAGGGCAACCAGCTGCAGAACGCGCCGAAGTACACGGTGCACGCCGCCCTCGACTACAAGCATGCGGTCTCGGAGCAGGGCAGCGTCGTCGGCCGCATCGAGGCGTCTTACCAGGACAAGGTGTACTTCACCGAGTTCAACAACGATGACGCGGTGCAGGACGCGTACGGGCTTCTCAACCTGAGCGGCGGCTATGAAGGCGGCGACGGCCGCTGGTCGGTCACCGGCTGGGTGCGCAACCTGACGGACGAGCTCATCATCAGCAACAACATCATCACGGCACCGCTGTACGGCAGCGTGCGGGTGGGTTCGCTGCTGCCGCCGCGCACCTACGGCCTGACCGTCGCCTACAACTTCTAGGCGCGGGAGACCGTCGGAGATGGTGGACACGCTGCGAATCGGCGACGTGCGTGTCCAGCGGGTCGAGGAGTGGCAGGGCACGTTCATGCCGCCCTCGGCCTTCTTCGTCGGCTTCGACGAGGAGAAATTCCGCCGGGTGGTCGAGCCGCTCACCCCCGACTACTACCGCGCCGACGCGGACAGCATCTATGCGTTCTTGCAGAGCTGGCTGCTCGAAGTGGACGGGCGGCGGGTGTTGTACGACACGGGCGCGGGCAACGACAAGGACCGGCCCGGCATCCCGGTCTTCGGCAACCTGTGCACGCCATTCATGGAGCGCTTTGCGGCCACCGGTGTGACGCCCGAACAAGTCGATGTCGTGATCTGCTCGCACCTGCACATCGATCACGTCGGCTGGAATACGCGCCTGGACCGGGGGCGCTGGGTGCCGACCTTTCCTAACGCACGCTACCTGTTCTCCTCGATCGAACGCGACTACTGGGATCCCGCGGGGGGCGGCCCGCGGCCAACGAAGGCCGGTGCCTTCGTGAACTCTGGCGTCTTCGAGGACAGCGTGCAGCCGCTGCTCGACCGCGGTCAGGCGGAGCTGATCGGCGCTGGCTACCGTCTCTCGGAGAGCGTCTCATTCCAGCTGGTGCCCGGCCACACGCCCGGCCATCTCGCGATGAACGTGCGGTCCCGCGGCGAAGAGGCGATTTTCGTCGGCGATGTGCTGCATCACCCGCTGCAAGTGCATTACCCCGACTGGAACAGCCCGTTCTGCGAGGACCAGCCCCAGGCTCGCGCGACTCGCCGCCGCATCCTCGCCGAGGCGGCGGACCGCGAGGCCGTGCTGGTGCCCGCACACTTCGGCGGCGTCCATTGCTGTCGGGTGCGGCGCGACGGCGACACCTTCATGCCGGTGCTCGAAGCATGAATGCCCAGGTCGAAATCGACGCGACGACTTATCGCTTCGATCCGGCGGATCAAGAGCTCATTCGCGACCCGTATCCCTACTACCGCGTCATGCGCGATTCCCCCCGTCTGCATCGGGCGGCAGGGGGATACTGGGTCGCGTCCCGCCACGCGGACGTGCGCGACGTGCTGTCGAACCCGGCGTTCGGGCAGGGCGACTTCGTTCGTAACATCCAGCTGTTCTACGGGCCGGACTTCGATCCGCTGGCGCACTCGTCCTATCGGTGGCTCTCCGAGGTGTTCCTGATGCAGGACCCTCCAGCGCATACGCGCCTGCGCAAGCTCGTGGCCTCGGCGCTCACGCCGAAGCGCGTGGCGGCCATGCAGCCGCGCATCGAGGCGATCACGGAGCAGCTGCTCGACGCGGTGGAACCACGCGGCCGCATGGAAGTGCTGTGGGACTTTGCCTACCAGCTGCCGACGCTCGTCATGTGCGACATGCTCGGCCTCGAGGAATCGGAGCGGACGCCGCAGAACCTTGCTCGCCTGACCAGGGCGATCGCGGAATCGTTCATCGTGTTCGAGACGCGCGTGCTGTCGGACGCGGAACTCGCCAACGCCGATGCGCGGATGGATTTCCTGTACGAGTACTTCGGTGCGTTGTACGAGCGTCGCAAAGCGGATCCGCGGGACGATCTCACGAGTGCGCTCACGCTGGCGCGCGAAGACGGTGGCACACAACTCGACGCGCGCGAACTCGTGACGGTCGTGGTGGCCATGTTCGGCGCGGGATTCGAGACCACCGCGCACCTGATCGGCAATGGATTGCACGCGCTGCACCGTGAGCCGGGGCAGTGGCGGGCGCTCGCGGGCGACCCCGATGAGTTCGCGGCGCGCACGGTCGAGGAAGTGCTGCGCTTCGAGTCGTCGCTGCAGGGGAGTTATCGAACTGCGTTGCAGGCTGCCACGGTCTCCGGCACCGCGGTGCAGCCAGGCGAGAAGGTGCTCTGCGGCATCGGCTCCGCAAACCGCGACCCGGGCGTGTTCGACCGGCCGGACGCCATGGACATCACGCGCAAGGACTCGCGCATGCTCTCGTTCGGCGGCGGTATCCACCATTGCATCGGCCAGCAACTCGCGCGCCTCGAGGGCCGCATCGCATTCGCAGCGATCGCGAAGCGCCTGCCGCAGATGACAGTGGATGTCCGCAATCCGGCCTGGCGGCCCGGCTTCCTGTTCCGTGGCCTGCAGGAACTGCACGCTCAGTGGTGAATCTCTCCCCTCGCGCAGCGGGGGGGAAGGGCGCAGCCCTGGGAAGAGGTTATTACCCCTTCATCTTCTCGACAAAAGCGCGAATACGCTCCTTGAATCCTTCTTCGCCGCTCAGCAGCGTCTGCTGACGATCTTCGTTCGCGATCGCCGACTCCAGGCTCGGTGCCGCGATGCCCACCTGCAATCCCTGCTTGGTGAGCGCCAGGCCGACCGGATCCGCCTGCAGCAGTTGCCGGGCCAGGCGTTCACCGGCCGCCTCGAGCTCCTCGTGTGGCACGACTGCCGACACCAGCCCGAGCGCCTGAGCGCGGGCCGCGTCGATGAACGCGCCGGTCATCAACAGCTCGGTGGCGACCGACGCACCGACGAGGCGCGGCAGGAGGTAACTCATGCCGACGTCGCAACCGCTGAGGCCAACCCTGATGAACGCGGCGTTCATGCGCGCATCCGGCGTGCAGTAGCGAATGTCCGACGCCACTGCCAGCGCGAATCCGCCGCCGGACGCCGCCCCCTGCACGAGGCACACGATGGGTTGCGGACAGCGGCGCATCGCGAGGAAGATGCTGCTGAGCCGCTGCTGGAACGCCAGGCGGGCGGGCATGTCGAGCCGCGTGATGAGGTCGGCCATCTCGCGCAGATCGAGGCCGGCGCAGAACGCCTTGCCGCCGGCGCGCATCACGACGACGCGAGTGTCCCGATCGTCGCAAAGACGGCCGAAGTAGTCACCCAGCTCGTCGATCATGCGCTCGTTCAGCGCGTTGAGCGCGGCGGGACGATCGAGCGTGAGCCAGTCGGCGGCGCCACGTTTCTCGATCCGCAGGGTCTGATAAGAGGCGGAGTGCGTCATGCGTCGAGTCTCGTCAGGAGGGGTTCGGGGATCGCGTTGGCCATCGCGTCAGCGATTGGCGAGCACGCCGCCATCGAGCGCAATGATGTTGCCCGTCATGTAGGCGCCGGCGCGCGAGCTCAGGAACAGCGCCAGCCCTGCAATGTCGTCCGGCGAGCCGGGACGGCCGAGCGGGATGAACCCCATCATCTCATTGCGACGGTCGTCGTCCTTCATGACGAAATGGGTCATCTTCGAGGGGAAGAAACCCGGCGCGATGGCGTTCACGAGGATGCGTCGCGGGGCGAGTTCGGCTGCGAGGCTGGCGGTGAGATGGTGAATGGCGGCCTTGCTCGCGCCGTACGACCACGCCTTCATGACCTGGCTCGAGACACCGTAGATGGAGCCGATGTTGATCACGCGGGCCGGATCCTCGTCGCTGGCTGCGGCCTCAAGCTGGGGCAACAGCGCCTGCACGAGCTGGAAGGGCGCACGCACGTTGACGGCCATGACGGAGTCGAACGCCGCCGCCGGAAATTTCTCGACCGGCGCGCCCCAGGTGATGCCGGCGTTGTTGACCAGCACGTGCAGCCGCGGCTCATTGGCGGTGATCGTACGGACCACGGCATCGATGCCTTCGGGCGTCGCCACGTCGCCCTGGATGGCCTGCACGTCGCCCAGGGTGGCGAGGGCGGCGCGGGCGGCCTCCAGCGCGTCGGCCTTGCGGCCGGTGATGTATACGCGGGCGCCGGCCCGGACAAAGCCCTCGGCCAGCATGTAGCCAATACCGGAGGAGCCGCCGGTGATCAGCACCGTCTTGCCCTTCACCGAGAACAATCGCTCGAGCAGGTTGGATTCCACGGGCGGTCCGCCTCCTGGCGTGGGTGATCTATTTGTATGAAGAAAAAGAAACCACTGGTAGATTTTTTATACCGTCAGTATACTCGGCAAAACCGGTCGGGTCATGCGGCCCGCGCCGTTCTTCGCTGCCGACGGGGATGATGCAATGCAACGGCACGACAAGGTACCGCCGGCTTTCGCCACGCGCTCGGGCATCGAGCTGAAGGCGAGTTATGGCCCGGACGACGTACCGGCCAGTCACCGCGCAGTGGCCGGCATCCTGCCCGGCCAGCCCCCGTATCACCGCGGCTGCTTCGCGCAGGGCTATCGCTCCAAGCCTTGGCGCATCTTCCAGCTGAGCGGCTTCGGCAAGCCCGAGGACGAGAACGAGCGCATCAAGTTCCTGCTGCGCAACGGCGAGACGGGCTTCCTGATGGAGCACGATCGCAACACGGCGGACCATCTCTATAACGTCGATCACCCGGACGTCGTCGCACGGCGCGAGGACGTGGGCATGACCGGCGCGGTGATGCAGAGCGTGCGCGAGGTCGCCATCTGTCTCGACGGGTTGCCGATCGAGAGCCTGTTCGGCCACGCCGGCGGTGCCGTCGTACAGCATGCTCCCTTTGCCCTGGCGGCCTACTGGACGGTCGCGCGACGTCGCGGCATCGATCTGCGCGAACTCGGCGGCACCGGCCAGAGCGATTTCTTCCTGACGTACCTCGGTTGCGTCACCAAGCAGCAGGTGCCGACCGCCGCCGGCCTGCGCCTGAATGCGGACATCATCGAGTTCTGCGGCGAGCACCTGCCGAAGTGGGTGCCGGTCTCGATCGCCGGCTACAACGGTGGCGACACCGGCCTGAATGCCTGGCAGGAACTCGGCGCGGTGATGGCCAATGCCATCGAGTACCTCGACGAAGTGAAGCGTCGCGGCCACATGGACATCACGGCTGCCGCGCACCGCGTCGGCGGGGTGAACTTCCGCACCACGATGGAGATCTTCGAGGACGCCGCCAAGCTGCGTGCGGCACGCAAGATGTGGCACAAGCTGCTGCGCGAGCGTTACGGCGTCACCGACGAGCGGGCGCTGCGCATGCGCATCCACATCGTCACCTCCGGCTCGTACATGACCTATCAGCAGCCGTTCAACAACATCGTGCGCGGGACGCTCATGGCGCTCACCGCGGTGCTCGGCGGCACGCAGTCGCTCGGCGTGTCGGGCTATGACGAGGCAATCTCGATCCCGAGCGAGCACGCGCACCAGATGTCGGTGCGCATCCAGCAGATCCTCGAGCATGAAACCAACATCCCGGCGGTGGCGGATCCGCTCGGCGGTTCGTACTACGTCGAATCGCTCACGGCCGAGTTGGAGCGCCGCGGGTGGGAATTCGTCGAGCAGGTCCTGGCGCAGGGCGGCTTTCTCGCGACGATCGATTCGGGCTGGCTGCATGCGCGAGCACGCGAGAACCAGCATGCGCAGGCGCTGGCGGAAATGAACGGACAGCTCAAGATCGTGGGTGTCACCGACTTCAAGGACGACATCACGCCGTTCGAAGTGGACGGCTTTCCCCCGGTCAGTGACGCCTACGAAGTCGCGCTCGAGCGCCTGCACGCCGTGCGCCGCGAGCGTCATGAAGCGGGCGCCACGCAGGCCTTGCACGATCTGGAGCGCACCTGCCGCGGCACGGACAACATCATGCCGGCGATGCTGCAGGCGCTCGATGCCGAGGTGACGCTCGGCGAGGTGGGCGACCTGTTCCGCCAGGTGTGGGGCGATTGGCAGACGCCGGAACTCGTTTGACGAGCCGATGAGGTCGAACAGCACCATGGACGCAGCACCGCGCATTCTTCTCGCCAAGACCGCACTCGACGGTCACTGGCGCGGCATTTCCGTCGTGGCTCGCGCGCTGCGCGATGGCGGGTTCCAGGTGATCCTCGGCGGCATGATCACGGGACCGGAGATCGTGCGCGCCGCGGTGGACGAAGACGTCGACCTCGTGGGCCTCAACATCGGCGGTCACGTGGAAGTGGCGGAGCGCGTCATCGCCGAGATCCGTGCCTCGCGGCCGGAGCTTCCGGTGTTCGCCGGCGGCGTGATTGCGCCGTGGGCGGCGAAGCGCTTGCGGGCGCTCGGGGTGGAGGTGTATCCGCCGGGGTCGAGCCTCGATGACATCGTTGCGTCGGCTCGGCGGCTCACTCGGCGCGCGGAAGCCAGCGCGTAGCTGACGCGTTGCACTTCGCCCGCCATCGCACTGGCGCACTCGTCAGCTGGCGCGCTTGCTTCGCAGCGCCAATCACGCGGCTAATTGGCTTGGCGGCGCCGCAACAGCGGCTTCGGTTCCGGGTTCCTTCGTGGGGCCGTCCGCGACATGGAGGTCGCGGCCGGAGCCTCCAGGGACGGATTCACGGCGTCCCCACGCAGGAACCCGGAAGCCGAGCCGCGATGAACCTCAAATGCTGCTGCGGCCCTAAGTGCATGCAGCCGCGCAGCTAGTCGATCGACGCGTCCGCTAGACGCGCAGCAGTCGCGCCAGCAAATCGCGAGCGGTGTCGGCGAGATCGACGTCGCCCGACTGCAGCCGCGGCAGCACCGAGGCGAAATCGTCCGCAGCGAGCAGCGAGTTCATGCGCTTCAGCAGCTCCGCATCCAGGATGCCGTGCAACGCGAGCCGGAGCAGCCGCTGCTGACGCCGCGCCATCCCGCCCGACTCGATCAAGTGCTGCCGATGCAGGTTGATCGCATCCCATACCGCGTCCGTTCCCCGATCCTCGCTCGCCACCGTCTCGACGACAGGCGGCCTCCACGCATGCGCGGGCAGGTGGTGCACCGCACGCTCGAGGTCGAGCCGCGCCGCGGACGTGCCATCGCGATCCGCCTTGTTCAGCACGAAGACGTCTGCCATCTCCATGAGCCCCGCCTTGACCGCCTGAACTTCATCGCCCGCGCCCGGCGTCATCACCACGACCGTCGTCGTCGCTGCCTCGACGATGTCGAATTCCGATTGACCGACGCCCACCGTCTCGATGATTACCCACGGCCAGCCGGCCGCATCCAGGGCACGAATGGCAAACGGCGTGGCGAGGGCGAGACCGCCCGCGCGCGACTCCGCCGTCATCGAGCGCACGAACACCCGCTCATCCGCGGTGGTGTGTTCCATCCGCAGACGGTCGCCGAGCACGGCGCCGCGAGTGAGAGGGGAGACCGGATCGAGCGCGAGCACTGCGACACGGTCGTTGCGCCGCACTGCGGACTTCAGCATCGAGCCCACCAGCGTGGACTTGCCGGCGCCCGGCGCACCGGTGATGCCGATGGTGCTCGCACGGCCGGTGCGGCTGGCCAGCAGCGTGTCGATTTGCGCTGCTTCGGCCGGCCGCCGTTCGATCAACGTCAGCACGCGCGCGAGCGCAGCCCGATCGCCGCCGAGCAGGCGCCGGACGATGTGTTCGTGCGGCGCTTCGCTCACAACGCCTTGCGCAGGAGAGGCACCAGCGCTTCGGCGTCCGCGATCGGGCGCGGGTTGGTGCCGCACCAGATGTCCTGGAACGTGTAACCCGCGAGCGGCGCGAGGTCGCCTTCTTTCAGGCCCACGGCGGTGAGACTGCGCGGCATGCCGAGGCCGCGGATGGCCTCATCGGCGAGCTGGTGTGCCGGCTTCCCCGGCTGACCGAAGGCGATGCTGATCAGCTTCTGCCGTTCGCCGTTGACCACGCTGTTGTACTCCAGCGCGAAGGGCGCCATGACGCACGAGGTGTAACCGTGCGGCACGTCGAACGAGCCGCCGAGCGCGTGGCCGACCGCATGGCTGATACCCATCGGCAGGCCGCACACGATCGAGACCATCGAGCACCACGCGCCCATCTGGCACATCTGGCGCGCCTCCAGGTCGTTGCCGTTCGCCTTCACGCGCGGCAGGCCCTGCGACAGCAGGCGCACGGCGTTCATCGCCATGCCGTCGTAGAAGTCGTTCGAGCCCAGCGAGCCGAGCGTCTCGAACGCATGGTCGAACGAGCGCACGCCCGTCGACAGCCAGATCCACTCCGGCGTGTGCACGCAGATGGACGGATCGAGGATGATCGCGCGCGCCGCCATCTTCGGGTGCACGTAACCCTGCTTGACGTTCGTGACCTTGTCCGTGGCGCCGGAGAGCGCGTTGAACTCGCCGCCTGACAGCGTCGTCGGTGCGATCACGACCGGCAGGTCCGGACCTGCGAACGCCGGTGCCGTGACCGTGTGATCGGCATTGACGACGATGTGGAAGGCCTCCATCGCTTGCGGCGTGCGCAGTCCGTGCTTCAGGCAGACCGCGAGGATCTTCGTGAGGTCGGTCGCCGAGCCGCCGCCGATGGAGGCGAGCATGTCCGGCGCGAGTGGTTCGGCCTTGGCCACGGCGGTACAGACGTCTTCGCGCGGCACGTGCGGGCGCACACTGTCGAACACGCCGACCAGCTTCGCGCCGAGCGCGCGCCGGACCTTGTCGATCTCGTCCGTCTTGGTGTTCAGCGAATGGCTGCAGACGAGGAAGACGCGCTTGGCGCCGATGCGCTCGGCTTCCTCGGCCAGGGCGGCGGCGACCGGGCGGCCGCTGTGAACGCGCTCGAGGGACGTCAACGGGATCATCGTGGAATACATGGACGGCTCCGGCGAAAAGTGGCGGACAAGGCCCTTGCCCACTGGATTGTAACGATACTACTGATGGTGTACAAAGTATTACTCATGGGAAGGCACTGCGACTGGCCGGTATCGGTACCGACGGGCGCCGGCCGTGGCATGGGGGATTCATGACGACGTCGGTTACGACCAATCCGCACGGGCATTGCGACCCGCGCGTGCCGCCACGCGAGCGTTGCGTGGTGCGCTACCTGCTCGACCACTGGGCCCGCACGCGCGGCGACCAGGCCTACGTCATCTTTGATGCGGCGCAGCAGTGGACGTACCGCGAGATTCGCGAGCGCGTCGTCTCCGTGGCGGTCGGCCTGCAGCGGCAGGGCGTGCGCCAGGGCGATTACGTGCTGTGCTGGCAGCCGAACACGCCCGACATGCTGCTCACCTATTACGCGCTCAACTATCTCGGCGCGATCTACGTGCCGATCAACACCGCGTACCGCGGCGGCGTGCTCGAGCACGTCGTCGCGAATTCCGGCGCCCGGCTCGCCATCGTGCACTCGGACCTCGTCGGCCGGCTGTCGGACGTGAACCTCGCGGGCCTCGAGCGGTTGATCGTCACGGGCAAGGGCGACTATTCCGCCGCGCCGCTGCCCGCCGTGCATTTCTCGACGCTGTCCGGCCCGGAGTCCGAGCTGCAGCCCCTGGGGCGGCCGATCGAGCCCTGGGATACGCAGTCGATCATCTACACATCGGGAACGACGGGCCCTTCGAAAGGGGTGCTGTCGTCGTACCTGCACATGTACACCAACCCGGGCCCCGAGGCCTGGTACTTCGTCGACGGCTCCGATCGCTTCCTCGTCAACATGCCGATGTTCCACATCGGCGGCATGGGACTGCCGTTCGCGATGCTGGTGCGCGGCGGATCGATCGTCCTGCCCGAGCGATTCTCGACCGACACGTTCTGGCCGATGGTTCGCGACTTCGAAGTGACGACGGTGTTCCTGCTCGGCGTCATGGCCACTTTCCTGTTGAAGGTTGCCCCGGGGCCGCAGGACCGCGACCACAAGGTGCGCAAGGTCTTCATCGTGCCGCTTAACGACGGCGCGCAGGAATTTCACCAGCGCTTCGACACCGACGTCTACACGATCTTCAACATGACCGAGATCTCCTCGCCGATCGTCTCGGAGCCCAACCCGAAGGTGCGCGGCACCTGTGGCAAGGTGCGGCCGGGCGTCGAGGTGCGGCTGGTGGACGAGAACGACTGCGAGGTGCCGATCGGCAGCGTGGGCGAGATGATCGTGCGCACCGACCGGCCGTGGGCGATGAACCACGGCTACAACAAGAACCCGGAGGCAACCGCGCGCGCGTGGCGCAACGGCTGGTTCCACACCGGGGACGCCTTCCGCATGGACGCCGACGGCAATTTCTTCTTCGTGGACCGCATCAAGGACGCGATCCGCCGCCGCGGCGAGAACATCTCGTCGTTCGAGGTCGAGGCGGAGATCGTGCGCTTTCCCGCCATCCGCGAGGCGGCGGCGCTGGCGGTGCCGAGCGACCTGGGCGAGGACGAGGTGATGGCGGTCGTGGCCCCGGCGCCGGGCCAGACGATCGATCCGGCGCAGCTGATCGAGTTCCTGCGCGACCGGCTCGCGTATTTCATGATTCCCCGCTATGTCCGCGTGTTGCCGGAGCTGCCGAAGACGCCGTCGTCGAAGGTGCTGAAAGCGCAGTTGCGGGCGGAGGGGATTACTGCGGATACCTGGGACCGGGAGCAGGCCGGTATCGTGGTCCGCCGCGACCGGATCGGAGGCTGAGGCGCACGTGGCGACGAAGAAGGACAAACAGACGGCGACGCCGCGCGACGGAACGGCGGTCGAGCTGCGCACCGAGGTGCAGGAGTTCAAGCGGCGCCGCATCCTCGAGGAGGCGCGCGAGCTGTTCTTCGAGCACGGCTACGAAGCGACGACACTCGACGCCATTGCCGAGGCGCTCAACGTCACCAAGCCGTTCCTGTACTCCTACTTCCGCAACAAGAGCGAAATCCTGAATGCGATCTGCGAGATCGGGATCACGAATTCGATCGCGGCGCTCGACGAAGCGCTGGCCACCAAGCTCGCGTCGCCGGAGAAGCTGCGGCTGATCGTCGAGCGCGTCACCACGATCATCATCCTGAACCAGAAGTACATCGTCGTGTACATGCGCGAGGAGAAGAACCTCGAGTCCAGGGAGTCGCGGTACCTGATCGGCCTGCGCCGCGACTTCGACCAGCGCCTCGCCAGGCTGCTCGAGGAGGGCGCCGCGAATGGTGATTTCGACATCGACGACCCGGCGCTGACCGCCGTCTCGATCAGCGGGCTCATCACCTGGGTCTCCAACTGGTACCGTCCGGGCCGCCATTCGCAGACGGACGTCGTCATGCACACGATTCGACTCGTCGACCGGATGGTCGCGAAGCGACCGCGTAAGTAGCCCGGAGGTTGCCGATGCGCCGCACGATTTTCGAACCCGAGCACGAGACCTTCCGCGACAACGCGCGGCGCTTCTTCCAGTCGGAGATTGCACCGCACGCCGAGCGCTGGCGCGAGGCCGGCGTGGTGGACCGCGAGGCCTACCTGAAGGCCGGCGAACAGGGCTACCTGATGATGTGGGCCGACGAGAAGTACGGCGGTGCGGGGGTGCAGGATTTCCGCTACGAACTGGTGCTGATCGAGGAGAACATCCGCTACGGCGAGCCGTGTTTCTACCTCAACCTGCACTCGCGCCTGGTCGGGCCGTATCTCGGTCACCTCGGCTCGCAGGAGCAGAAGGAGCGCTTGCTGCCCGCCTGCGTGCGCGGCGAAAAAATCCTCGCCGTGGCAATGACCGAACCTGGTGCGGGCAGCGACGTTGCCGGCATGAAGAGCCACGCGGAGGATTGCGGCGACCATTGGCTATTGAACGGCTCGAAGACCTACATCTCGAACGGGCAGCTGGCGGACGTGGTGGTGGTCGCCGCGCGTACGGTTCCGGACCAGCGCTACGGCATCGGCCTGTTCCTGGTCGAGCGCGGCATGGCGGGTTTCGAGCGCGGGCGCAATCTCAGGAAAATCGGCCTGCACGCACAGGACACCTCCGAGCTGTTCTTCAAGGACGTGAAGATTCCCAGGACGAACGTGCTCGGCGACCCGCTCAAGGGCTTTCACTACCTCACGCACTTCCTTGCGGAAGAGCGGCTGATGGGCGCCACGCAGTACATGACGGGCGCGCAGCTCGCCTGGGACCTGACGCTCGAGTGGGTGAAGGAGCGGCGCATGTTCGGCAAGCCGCTGGGGGCACTGCAGAACACACGCTTCAAGCTGGCGGAGCTGCGCGCGCAACTGGATGCGGTGCAGTGCTTCGTGGACACGTGCGTGATGGAGCACATCCACGGCCGTCTCGACGCCAACCTGGCGGCGGAGGCGAAGCTGCTGGCGAGCGAACTCGAGTTCCGGACCGCGGACGAGTGCCTGCAGCTGTTCGGTGGCGCGGGTTACATGGAGTAGTTCCGG
>Ga0315283_10001420_pt1 | contig 19311 bp, 40 predicted proteins | sample YL17G09_0_MG_FD_204541 | JGI IMG/M metagenome (GOLD analysis project Ga0315283, IMG submission 204541) | Sediment microbial communities from Yellowstone Lake, YNP, Wyoming, USA - YL17G09_0 | ecosystem: Environmental > Aquatic > Freshwater > Lake > Sediment | place: USA: Wyoming | collected... | reverse complement strand
TCTGCATCTTCTTTCTCATCGACAGTAGCAAACCGCTTTCCATCCCGGCAGACATGCCAGTGATGGACTTTCTTTATAGTCCATTTTGTCATTCCTGTTTCATCTCCTCTTTATACTGCTCTACCATCCCTTCAAACGATAGGCGATCAAACTCTTTCCATTCTTCGTGTGATAGGTTCCCGCCAGTCGTTGTCATCTTGTCGTACAGTTCGTCAAGCCGAGTCATTTCTTTACCCCACAATAATACCAGTGCCAATCTCCGTCTGCATCAAAACAACATTTTGAGGTACATACTCCTTTCTGATTGTTTGGACAAAGTGTTGCACCTTTTATGTGCATGTCTTCAATTTGACCGCAATCGTTCTCTTTGCAGACATATCTCCGTATATTTTCGTCGACATATATGTACGCCATTGGAGATCCGCACTTCATACACTTTTTAACTTTTTTCTCAGTCCATTTTGGTTTTGTTTTGTTATCTGTCATTCTTCCCTCCACAATTCCTCTGAGGTCGCATTGCACCCCGGAAACTGCTGTACCTCTCCATTCTGGATGACCGGCACCTGATGCTTGCAGTCGCCGTCCAGAGTACAGTAATCTTCGTGTAGGAGACAACAGGTATCGGTCATTTCAATCCCTTTATATCCCACTTCGTGCAGCCCATATTCTCCACCCGGTTCCGTTTACTGAGAGCGTCTGCCAATGTGTCAAACACTTCCGAATAGCACCCGGCATCATCCCACCATGTCAATTCATAGGCATTATAGACTGTCATTTAACGACCTCGACAGTATAATATGAGGGCAAATAATCCCAATTGCAGCACTCATCAAGCAGATACCACGTTGTCCCATCAGTTAAGAGCCGCTCGGTATCCCCGCGTACTAAATCGGCATTGAAATCCACTGCCAAATATCCCCATGCGTGGTTTGTGTTCTCCTGTTCAAACACGTTCCCGGTTTTGGTGTTGGTTACTTTGAGCCTCATTTCTCCTCCTTCTTGTGCGCTTTTGCGAATAATCTCCATTGGTAATCTACACAGTTCTGCTCTGCTTTCGTAGGTGCGTGGGGACACTTTGAACCGAGTCTGAATCCACATTTTTGACCTGCTCTGAAAAACTTACACCTGCTCTTGCTTTTCTGTATCTTCCGTTTTAGTGCTTGTTTCTTGTTGTACTTCCGTTTCCCCTCAATCCGAGTTTCCTTATCGGCTTCCGATTGCTCTTTAATATCCGGGTGAGCAGCAAGATAGCAGGCATTGCACATTCCCGTGTCATTAGCGTTTATGGGAACAATCTTGCATACCGGGCATACTTTCTTACCTTGTCGATAATAACCATTGCATACGACGCAACAGACTTCTTTGTCGTCATCCCACTCCCCCAAATAATTTTCATCAGTGAGGTTACTATTCTCAGTCTTGTGGTTTATTGTCAGGGATGTGAGTTGCACTACAACTTTCCCCTTTTTTGTGGTGAGCATCGAATCCCCGGTACGCATGTTTATACGCGGTTCCCCGTGCTTCCGTAAACAGTGAACGCAGAACGCCCCGGGAATAAGAGCGTGTTCCTGTTTCATCTTTTTGAACCGGGGATCTTTCTGCCTGCGTCGCATCTGTGCTTTATGCGTGAACGTTCTGATAGTACCGGGATTTGTTACACTGCCGTCGGTCATGCCTTCCCCCATGCCCGCGCAATCGGGAGGAGATCCGCCGGGAATTGAACGATCCTCGCTGCGCCTTTGACGCCGCAGTTTTCTTTCATGTAAAGAGGTGTTGGGCTTGTTGCGTCGATTGTTCGGAAGATCCATGAGGGTTCCGGGAGTTTTGTAGGTTTTGTTTGTCCTCCAACAATGATCCAATCCGCCCACGAAATACCCCCCGCTGAATGGACGATTGAAAAAGGATCAAATATGAGAGGTTCCACTGATAAGACAGTATTATATCCCATTTCATGAACTACTCGGAGATTTCCAAGACGATTAAATTCTCTTTCATCCCCAAGCCCGGTTATTGAAGTACCAAAATAGACGTTTTTGAGCCGGTTAACCCCATCCGTTTCAGCATAGTCTTCGAGGATTGTCACCATCCGGATTGGGTTCTTGGTGAGCACGACGTATTTATGCCAATGAACCCCCCGGTAACAATCCATGATATGCAGGACTTCTAAGATCTGTTCATCCGTCCACCACGAGCCAAATAGATCGCTCATGGAGTCCATGAAGATGATCGCCGGCTTTTTGAGTTTCGCCACTTGTTGAATCCGTTCTTCATAGAAGTGTGGTTCAAATCCGTATGGGAATGCTTTACGATAAAACGGATTCTCTGCCGTTTGCCGTGCATAACAATACGGGCAACCATGCAGGCAACCCGTCATGATATTATGGCAATGTGTTGCCCACTCTATATCAGTCAGATTCATAATTTCAGCCTCTTTCTCGTTAAATCCGCACTTCTCGGCAGGCATTCCGGGATATGTTTTGTACCGAAATCACACACATCACAATCTCCAATACAGGCATCATAATATTCTGCCAGAACCCGGATTGCATCCCGCTCTTCTTGCGTTAAGGTCATGCTAAACCAGCCTTCCGGATCGCTTCGTCCACGCTGTATAGTGGAGACCATTTGCTCGCCCTGCCCTGCCTGCATACGTGATACCGCTGCTGGTGCGTTCTGCGTGAGTGGTAGCCTTTATGTCCCATTTATTTCACTCCTTTCAATATCTGAGATCGCTTTGAGGATCGGATAGACTTGCTGCGGGACAACGGCATTTCCGAGGGCTCTAATTCTGTCCAATCGTGCGGGAATCCCATGAGCCACTCTACCCACCTGGGGTTCAAACTTCCAGAGGTTTGATCCACCACCATTGATAGCCCAAGTTGCTTTCCCAATTTTATTCTGCGTTGAATCGATGGCATTGAAAGATTCCCCCGATCTCTGTTGTCCTCTGCCGCCGGTGTTGGAAACATACGAACCTCCTCCCGCAACTGGTGACGGTGATCTATTCCACTCATCCGTTTCGATGCCGGATTCTCCATATCTGATGCTCTCGGAGTTGAGAATATCACTTTTACAACCGTGTTTAGATTTACAGTATCCCGGTTCAATTGTGATGGGGTTCCGTTGCTCTTTGAATCCGCAACTGTTGGAGTAGGCAACAATAAAGATTCGTTCTCTTTTATGCCAGGCTCCGACATCCGAAGCTCGCCAACTACCCCATCCGACAGTATACCCCATTTCGGAAAGGTCATACAGGAACTTTCCAAAAAACCGTCCAGATTCGCTTGAGCGTAACCCCGGGACGTTCTCAGCAAGGAACCATCTGGGTTTAACCTGCCGAACGATTCTTTTGAGTTCCCCGGTGAGATCACGGTCATCACCAGACGCTTGACGTTTTCCTGCAATACTGTGAGGTTGGCAGGGGAATCCGGCACTGATAAGGGTTGGTCGTCCGATTCGTTCGATAATATCTTTGCCTGTGAGTTCACAGATATCCCTCCATTTGGGTACATCCGGGAAATGCTTTTGAAGCACCGCGAAAGGGATAGTCTGCGAGTTCCACCTGTCCTATGGTACGAAAACCCGCCCACTCAGCCGCGAGATCAATTCCCCCAATGCCAGAGAATAAGGATAGGTGTGTAAGATCGGTCATGCCCTCACCCCCGCCTTCCTTCTGCGACTGGCTTCTTTCCCGTGACTGTTACAGCATGAGGGCGGATATCCAAGCTTCTCATACTTCCGGTGCTCGCTGGATGATAACGTGAACCGTTTCCCGCACCAGCATTCTTCCGGCACCCTGGATGAGTGAAACGGCTTGTGGCTGTGATCTGGTGGAGTGTCGATCATGGCTCCTCCGGTTGCTCTCTTGGCTCTACACTCTGCATCAGCATAATGCAGTCATGACAATAGTCACGGATGTCCGCACGCGCTTTAGAGTACGGAATCACCATACTATACGGCATACCACACCGCTTGCACATTCTGGTACTCATGTTGCACCCGCCATTTCACATTCTGGAATATCTTCTGGACTGTATATCCGATCATACTCTTCTCCTTCATCTTCGTCTGTTGATACTTGTTTGAAGATCTCTCTGTTACCTTGCGCCATTTCGTCAGTAATCCAATAGAGAGTTTTTGTTTTAAGAGAACGTGCAAGAATCCGGCATGGAGTCTTTTCCGGTTTTGCTTGTGCTTTTGCAGTTGTCTCTTCCTGTTTTAGATCTTTCATTTTTACCAACTCTTTAAGGAGTCCTGAATGATATGCAATACGATCTTCCTCAAGTCTGATCGCTTCTTGTAAGAGCTTGTCATTTTTCGAACCGGGAGATTTTGCCATTGAGATTAAACCCGCTTCAACCAGATCGCATAGTGACAAATTAGAGATACGGATTATATCTTCAAGCCTCCGATCTGAACGGAAGGAGAATACAACAGACTTCCTCCCGTTATTGATCATTCCTTCACTCCCTCAGGAACAATATTCGGATTGCGTTTTATCTTCCTTACACAGCTCGGACAGGTCACATAGATATTCAGTGATCTGCATTCCCAAATGTAATTACATTTAGGACAGGATATCTTTCTCAGTTCCATACTACTATCTTATCAGTAGTAGTATTTATTTATTTCTTTTCTCCTATCTCTCTCTCTCTCTCTCTCTTCTCAGAATGAGATTGTCTAAGTAGAGTAGAGTAGTAGTAAACAATGTTTACAACTTCGTTTATCTCGTAAAAGGAAATAATGTAAACAAAGTAAACGAGAAAGGAATGTAAACAAAGTTTACGTTTACAGTTTTTATCGTTATATCTTTGGAAAAAGATCTATCCCATTTGGGATAATTAACTATCCAAAAATGGAGTATTCACTTATCAGAAGCATATCGTTTGTATTCTGAGGCTCTACAGAAAGAGGGAATAGCCCCGATCATTTTGAGGCATTCGAGATCCGAATGGTGGAGGCACCGGAACACAACCGAACCATCCTCCATCTGTAAAGTGCATCCCATCGCAATAAGTTCTGATCGGCTGAGGTCTTCTCTCATTCTTGCACCGCAGCATACACACGTCCGCACCGGGTCAAATTTGCTCATCCTTCACCTGCATTTCACAAAAGTATTCTTGCCGTTGGTTCGGGTACGCACATTTCCCATCTCGGGTACCGCACCGCCATTCACCGCTTCTATCCTTTTTCTGGTATGGGCACTGTCTCATTTCTTCGCCGCCATCTTCGCCAGTGCTTGCCGGTGGATCTCTTCTTCACAAATAGCCAGCGCGTTAAGTGCGTATGATCTTATGAGAAGTGCAGAGTCCACGCGAGTAGCTGCGCCAGCTTCGTCATCTGCATTGAAAGAAATGGTGAGCCTTGAACCGGCGCGTCCGAGTTCCAGACGATCAGGGAAGGCATTGTGATCCGTGTGTATTCGCTCTTCAATAACGCGGTCTTTCATCATTTCACTGCACCGTCCAGCATCATTCTTGCAGTTATCGCCAGTGCTTTCTCATAGATCACTTCGCAAGCCTCGTCAAACGATTGTGTATCCGGGCAAGTGCATTGATTGAATAGATCCGTAATAGTGCGGAAGTTTGACTGCAATACTATCAGCTTCTGATTGACTGGTGCGTACGAGCTCTTACCACTCCAGCCGCCGACACCGCCGGGTTTGAATAGGCTCACAATATCAATCAATGTGTTCAGTTCACCAGAGCGTTCATACGTGATCTTCGCTTTGTATCCCGGTTTAAACTTCTGCATCTTCCAGTCGAGCGGTGAGATCCAGCCGATCTTCACGGAAAACTCTTCCGTCTGAAACTGAAATGTGCGGTGTTCATCGTCCATACTGGCGATCTTACCTTCCAGCGTCTTGAGTGGATTCTCTTTTACTGGTGCTGGTGCTGCCTGCATTGGTGCCGGTGTCGGCTTAGGTCCGGTTTGCTGATTGAATCCGGCTGCTGTCGGTGTCATTCCTCCTCCTGTTTATCCTTCAGTACTCTTTCGGCGCGATCCTCTCTCTGGATATCATAAAGGGATTCAAGTTCAGGTGACATGAGTCCCTGGTCTCGTAATGCAGATAGTTCTGCCATTTTGCTCATACCGACACCCTCTTTAAATAGGGTGTTCTCAGGTTCCTGGGACATCTGCCTGCAACGAGAACCTCCTCGCACGGCATCGACATTGTAGTTTTCGGATCTGCCATCTGCAAACACCTACCGAAGGTTTCCGGTGTCCAGATACGATGCGAAATGCAGGTTGTCGGTGTCATTCGTGTGCCTCCCGCCTGCCTTCCCAATCACTCTCTGCTGCCTCTGTAGCTGCTGCCTCTTCGCAATCATCTGCACAAGTACCGCAGGTTTTGGGATCCTCATCACAGTTCACGCAGATATACGGGATCTCCTCCTCCGGGTCCGGTATGCGTGGTTCGTCTTTGATATCTTCATACTCCAGTGTCATACCTCATCTCCTCGAAGATGGGCGTTCCTCGCTCGTTGTGCGTTGTTAATTGGTTCGGGGATATAGTCATCTGCTGCGTCGCAAGCATCGCACCGCTTTGAGTGGTTCAACCGTTCAGATGACTGTAACGGTTTCTTACATTTCCGGCACCTGATCGGGCACTCAGCGCGTCCAAATCTCCTGAACGCCAGTCTCCTGATATCGAGGAGTGCACCCTCCAGTTTCACGGCGCGTTGCCGGCGAGCGTATGCGCGAGTGTCCATCATTGCACCTCGAACGATGCACAGCCGACAATATCAATCCACTGCCGGGCATCCTGCTTCATTACCAATAGTATTCCGTTATGCCGGCAGGCTCCGCAGAGATATGTTGCTCCCGCGACATACTTCTGGCATTTGTTCCCGCATCGGTTCGGGTGCATCATGGTATGATCCTCTTCTGCTTCCGGATACAGTACCGTACAGCATCCGAGAATGAGATCGCCTTCCCGGTCGCTATGAGTTCATCTGTGATACGCTTGCACTCTTCATCTAATGCAAGATTGTATTTGTAACTCGGCTTTGTTGCCATGTATATACATACATTCTATGTGTATATATACCTTATGATTCACTTCTGACATTAGATCCAGTTTAGATCCGATTCAAGATTAGATCCACTTCAGAATTAGATCCGAAAAAAGAAGTATGTTTCCGGTGGTTCTGCCCTCCACCGGAAGACTGGAGTTTGTACCATGTACCTTGTTGGCATTGATCCTGGTTTCTCGTTCAAGGGTCATTAGTAGTTCCAAGAGATACCGGCTCTTCTCGCAGGATTCACCGAGATGAGATTATGGACTTTAGGGTTGTAAAGTGCAATTAGTGAGTCCTGGTCATCGATGGGATATTCAGATATGGTTTGTTCTCCCTTTTATTATGTTCGATAATCTATACCTGTTCGTCTCATCCTGATTGGATCCGGCATTATACTTTCCTAATTGAGATTGCCGGGGATGTGGTTCGGCGCGATGTAAAGAGGGGATGATCAGGTTCATGATCTCACCATACATCCACAATTAGATTTAGCACACTCCATTTGATTAAGCGAGTATGCAACCAGCGCCCGCTCTCTTTGTGGACAAATACCAATAACCCGGCATGAAGCACAATTCCGCATCTGCCAGATATTAAACGGTATCCAATTCACGCCATTCTCATCGGTCATGATAGCGCCTCAGCTAAAAGGTATTGATCGGGATTAATATAGGGAGGGAATACCGGAGCATTCCAGATAGCATAATGGATATCTGCCATTTCTTTATTGAAGAAACAACCACGTGCCCCGGATTCTGGAGTATGGTATTCAGTGCAATTCGAGATCACACACTCACCGCATAGATGATGTTTGGTGAAATTTACAGAGATATTCACCATGAATAGATCCGTTTGGCTGTCATCATGTAGATGTTCCCTGCCAGATGCCACTTGAGCCAGCCAGAGTACCTCGCCATATTGGCTTTCCATATCACCCCGGTCATTGATCACGCTCTGATAATCGTCTATTTCAATTTCTATCCAGTGCGATGCCGTACCGAGTCCACGCTTTACGGAAGTAACCGGATAACCTGCCAGTTTAAGCGCTTTTTTTACTTTTTGTGTATCCGTTTCGCCTTTATCCCTGTTTAACTTCCGGGATGCCTTGAACTCCTGATGTGCTTTTAGGTTTGCAAAAAACTTATTGCATTCCTCATCTAACTGCGAGACATGCCGGAAACGATAATTCCATTCCGGATTCATCGCCGTCCCCCGGTACGATAAGGCATTCATCTTATCCGCACTTGCGTACACAATACCGCCATTCTCCTCCCGGTACACTGTATATCCAGCCGGTATATACCGCGCTGCTAATCTCTGTTCTGCTGTAATTGGTCTCATCATAATTAATTCCCTCCCTGATCTTGTGAGGAATAAAATTCTATATAATCCGGTGATAAGTGTTCAACTCTCGTTAAAGTACCGTCTTTGTTATACGTTTTTTTAATCAGTACTTCATCATAACACATTAAATCACGAAATGTTTTTATCTGGTCTTTTTCATCCATTTGTTCAATCAGTGGTACTATATCCGGTAAATATGATGTCTTCTTTTTTGTCATAATTCACCCTTATGGATATGCGTTCATTGCATCCCGGTACGTATCATATTCAATTTTGTCAACCCATTTGAGGTTATGATCTACATCAGCAACTAACCATTTGTTTGAGCAACCAACAACCCTCAAATGTCGCCCGGCATCAGTAGTATAATACACATTAACTATACTGTGATCAATTGCATGATATCCCATTCTTACATTTGTTGCCATACTCTTCTCATCTCCTTATGCTATTGCCTCTTCAGTGATCATCATTCCCCGGTGTGTTCATTGCCTGATAATAGGCATAACGGGATTGATTAGTGCCCACATTTCAGATATTGCCGGGATATCCTCATCTGGATAATCTAAAGGCTCTTCATCCTCAAAGAAAGCCTCTCTTAAATCGCATTCCAGATATTCGAGTTCAACCTCGAATTGCATGAGATCATTACACTGGAGATCAAACAACTCTTCAGCATCGGGATGTCCATCAATCTCTTTTTCAGTCAGTCCCAATCCCTCAGCCAATATGGGCAGTATATCCCGGGCAGGTTCTTGAACGGTGATAACCTCAGGCACCACAATAGGCATTTCATCCGCCATAATTTGCTGCATTTCTGCATTCTGATTTGATGCCAGCGCTGGATATAAGGCAATATACCGGCGTAATTCGGTATCGTCAGCAACAACCATTTTATAAAATGATCCGCCCCTATCAGGCATTAATGAATAGATAACTGCCTTGCAATACTGGAGTCTCTTTGTAGTAGTCTCTTTTTTCTTTTTCCCGTACGCAAGGTATTGGTATTCAGGAGCTCCAGCAATAACCGCGCCATTGAATAAAACCATATAATCCGGCGTGATCTCCACAACATGAATAAGATCATACTGATCAGGATCATTGATCTTATTGACAGTCTCAATACCGGAGTATGATGGCTTGCATAATTCGCCCACTTGAACAGTCCCGAATTTACATAAGGTGCTCCGGTGCTCATTCTTGTATGTTTTGGCATTATTGCCGTTATGAAAGCCTTTGATACTTTCAAGAGTTTTAGCTGATAATTCAGTAACCATAGAAAGACCCCCGGGGTACGCTCCACGTACATTCTCTTGCCCGCACTGCGCTTATCGCAATCTCCTGGCTTATGCCAGTCCTCATCATCTTCTTAACCTCCCGTACTCGCAGGGAGATCAAACGCGCTGTATCTGGGTTTATGCCAAATTTAGCCATAATCTCAAACCCTCATAATCAATCGCTCAAATCTCCCTGCAATAACCATAAGCACAATGCCTACAGCCAATACAATGACCAAAAAGGTGATGTCCATGAGCGATCACATCTCTTTTACCATAGGCTTATGGCAGTCAGGACACGACAATACAAAAGCATCACCAAAGTCTATACACCCTAATGACTGGCTTATGTGGCACTCAGCACACCTAAACCATATCTGTTTTTGTGGTTCTCGTTTTACCATTTTATCCTCATCTCTTGCACTTTCACTTTGTGCATATCTCTATCTGTTTATAGGTATATATATACATATTCATACAGACGGTAAAACAGTGTAAAAAAGAGAGGATTAATGTTTTTGTATGGCTATCTGACTACATAAAGCGATAAAATCAGCGCGTGATCTCTTCGCTCTAAATACATTGATGTGCTTCTCGCAGATGAGGATATTATCTCTCTGATATCCACGCTCATGGTCTATACGATCAACGCTATCAACAACCAAAGGCATTCCTGTATAATAGCAACATCCTCCCTGATTAGCAAACACGGTCTTGATGTCTGCAATAGTAATATCAAACGATAAGCCACGCGCTATAGCATTTTGCTTAAGTGCTTTCAAACGGATAGACCAATACTTATCAGATCTCAGCCCCTTCTCTTCTTTATATTGTGCTCTCATCCTTTCCAATTTACACGGCTTACATATACTCTCATAATAACCATTACCATTGATAGCAAAGGATACAACAGGTAATACTGCATTACAGGTCTTACATATTCGTGGAGTATTGAGATCAATACCGACCTTTGCCACGTTCCATTTATATGCTCTCAGTTTTGGCATGATGATCATATAGCGCAGTATAGCCTTATGAATGTTTCTGCGCTATTACAGGAACACATAACATTTTGTTAACGGTTTTTTCGTTAACGAGATTTCCGTTATCGAGATTATGAGCTGGATCACTCTCTATCAACCCACCGTTATTCATCACTTTTCTTACATTTTGTGTCTTACATGATTAATCATGATAGATTATTGCATCATTCTGCGCTATACTTCGCACAACTGCCGTACTGTGCAATTGTCCTGTATAGCCTCCGATTGTCAAACAAACGATTATTAGAGCACATTTTAAAACATATGTATTCTCTTAAGTGAATATATCTTATTAGGTATAGACATGCTTACGTGCCATCCCTGCCCTATACGCGCTCTAATACGCATTCTGCTAAGCAAATTGTGCCCTAATGGGTATCCTCCAGGCACTGTGATAAGCAGTAGCATGCTAATGTGTAGCACGCTCGACTCACATCCACCGTTTCCTGTGGAACAGTGGTCAGGATCTCCGTATCAACAGCCTGAATTTTGGGAGTTACAGAAATCACAAAATAAAAAATGGGAAAAGTGACTGTTACAGAAGTTACAAATAGGGGGAAGGACGGATAGTAGAGTATGAAAGAGGAGACGAAGACGGTGAGGATAGAGGTACCGTTGATAGCGGTGATACGAGGGTATAGTGATGGGAGTGTGAGTGATGGGATTTGGGCGATGGAGCATAGGATCCGTGGGGAGCTGGGTGCGACAGTAGTATCGGGTCTTGGGGCTGTGCCTACGGTTGTACAAGCACCGCATGATGAAGCGTATTGGGAGCGATTGAGGGGGGAAGTGAAGCGTGGGCTGGATTCTGCACTGGACGGGGGTGAATGAGCATGGGCAAGCCGGTAAAGACGATGGGGTGTGGGGACGTACAAGCGTCTAAGTTGATTCGGGCGATGCGGATTTGTTCGAGAGTGTGTCCGGCGTTTTCGTTATGTCCGTTGATGCCGTTGAGCATACAGCCGGTAGTGGTAAAGGAGCGAGTGTGTTTAATGAATGCGGGCCCGGAGGAGTTGAAGCGGGTGTATATGCATTTGTTCATAGACGGGCAGAGCGGGGTAGTAGATGAGATTAAGGGGACGGTCTTGGAGTATGGGAAGCTGTTGCGGGAGGTTAAGACGGGGATATCGGTTAAGGAGCGGCTACGGCACTTGAAAGAGCTGAACGGGATGATGGTGGTGCTACATAAGATACTGGGTGCGAGTGGGGAGGAGGAGCCTGGGGGAGAACGGGTCGAGGTAATGGGGGAGATTGAAGATGATCCGGAGAGTCTGGTACATAGTGAGAAGCTGAGGGAGCTGATACCGAGCATGGTAGTGGAGAAGGTAGAGTCGGGTCCGGAGCCCGAGCAGAAAGTATAAATGTGTACAATACAATTGTATGGTATGCAAAGCAACAGATACGTGATTTACATGAATCTTGCTAAGATGGCAAGATTGAAAGCGTTAAGGATGACGAACTTCAGTGGATGGGTAAACCGGGAAGCCGACCTTGTGTTAGAGGCTGTAGACAAGGCGTGCCGTGAGCGGTGTAATCCACAAGAGCGCGAGAAGTGCTGGAAATCGTTTGGTACTTGTATGGATGCGGATGCGGCGGCAGAGCGGATACAGGTGAGGTAAATGCGAGAACAAGCCTGCCGAGAGAAGATTCACAAGACGGCAGAACTCTGTAATTTATCGCCTGAAACCGTTGCTGAGATAGATCGTGTAGCCGGATTCGTAAAAGAGAATCCGACACTCTCCCACTTAACAACGGACGCGGTAAAGCCTTTAATGGCGATTTCAGACCCTGATAAGCAGCAAGAGGTGATTTCGCTCGTAGAAAAATCCCTAAATCGCAGGACACCGACGGGTGGAGTTATCAAAAGAAGGCTCACAAAACCCGAAGTTTTGAAAACCATTGAGAAGGTTTTACCGTCTGAAAAGCCGGAACCGGAAAGTTGCGATGTTTCTCCGACGTTATCCGGCGTGAAGCCAGAAGTTGAGTATGAGTCGCATGAAGTCGCTCCGATAACATCACCGACCAATCCTATTGCTCAGAAAAAATCCGCCCGCGAGTTCTATGCAGCAGAATTATTCAATGCGTGGGGCAAGTCTCTGGAGACGTTTCTGATTACTATCCGGGGTGACCAGCCGAATTTATCGCAAGAAATGACTCTCTATAATGGGGTAATTGCACTTGCAGAGTCTAAAAAGAAGCGGTGATCCTCCATGTCTGACGATCCTTGGAAACACAGATCACAGGGAATGCGATGTACAACCTGTATGTTTTACGTCGAAAAGACAACAAGCCGACCAGAAAACCCCGATAATCTACCAAAGAGAATTGGGAGATGCCGCCGCCACGCACCGTCAATGAACGGATATCCGGTAGTCTTTGAGGATGATTGGTGCGGAGATCATAAACTGGACGAGACTAAAGTATGACACCCCGTTGTAAAGAGTGTCGGTGGGGAGTGAACGGTGAGAATAACTGTCCGGTCGAGATTTTACCGGGCTCCTGGCAAGCGAGTTGTGACCGGTATCTGTCGTATATGTCACTACAACATCTATTTGGCACAGACTTCATAAGGTGTATGAAAGCTCAGTTACAGTGGTTAATCGATTCGGAGAGGGTATGAATCATTACTTATCAGAGAGCGAGATTAAGAAACTTCGCCAAATAATCAAATGGTATGATGCTTTATGCTACTGCGAAGAGCAGGAACACAAACTCACGGAGGAAAGAAAAGAATGATTGACAGAACCCAAGAGGAGTATGTTTTTCTCTGCGGAAAGGTTGAGGAACAGACTCGAAGAGCAGACTCATATTTGAAAACTATCGAAAAACTGCTTACCCACCAAGAAATATTGTTAAAACGTCTGGACAAAATGGGTAAAAACTTGGAGGAAGAGGATGCCACACACGACAAAAGAGCAGCTCAAAGAGTTTCTGGATTTAGCTCGTAAGAGATTGGACGAATGCGGGAATGAAAACGAGATCGGGATGACTTACGGTGGAATGAAAGGCATTCCGTCAAAATGTGTAGGATGTCCGGCGTATGGGAGTTACGGAGGAGAATATATAGACTGTGCGTATAGTGCAGCTATTGAAATGGTGGTTGAAGACGAAAAAGGGGCGTGTGGAATCGCTTTAGATCGTGGATATTAAGGAGGGATTAATCGATGAACAGCGATGAATTAGAAGAGCAGAAGAAGACGAACGTGTTATTAGGAAACCTGATATCTGAGGTAGTGCAGATCAAGTTTGAGCTGATAAACGAGCGATTACGGCGCGAATCACCAAAACGGGAGGTTCCTATAGACTTGGGGACTGGCGGGCAGTATAAGATCACAGTTCTGGGGGAATAATGAAACCGTTTCCGGATTTCAATGAGTTTATGGACGCGATGATACACAAAATAAACGAAGGGTATAAAAACGGGGTTAAATGCAAAGATTGTAAACACGCGGAGATACAGGAGGTATTTGCTATATGCAGGAACCCTCTTTCAGAAGCATTTGGAACTCCCGTAAGATTAACAACCACGTGTTGTGTGAGTGAGAAGAAATGATAGGACACTTTGAAAATGGGGTTTGGCACGAAGAGTCGCCCCGGTTTATCCCACTGTGTATATCCCTTAAATCCGAATTGCCCTGTGCAATACAAGTAGAAAGAGTTGCCAAACTCCTCAAGTTGAAACCGCTAACAGGAGATATGCTTAATGGAGAAATCATAATTTGTGGAACTAAAGATCACTGGTATCGTGTATTGGATTTTATCGAGAAAACATTAGAGCGAGTGAAATGACCGCCACGTCGTATCGGGAATGGGAAGAGATGCAGAGAACGTGTCAGAGGTCGATTACCGTCCGGGGCGGAGCGAAGTGTCGGTATCCGGACGGCAGGCGCGGGTATTGCGTGTATCGCGGGTGTCCGAGGATTCAGCACGACGAACGGGAGCGGGAATAATGGACGATCCAAACAATACCGGGCACTTTGAGCGGGGAGTCTGGATCCCGGAGTGTAACCAGTGCGGGGCGTGCTGCCGGTATCATTTCTTTAAGGTAAATAGAAACGATCCGGAAGATGAAGACGACGGGAACCGGTTACTCTCTCATTATCAAGGGATTCGGATTGTTGGTGATGTTGCTTATTTCCCGGCGCCGTGTAGGTTCCTGAATGTGGACAACAAATGTGCAATTCATGATGATCCGGCTCGCCCGTATTGTTGTACCCGGTTTGGATACGGTGGATTTCATCATCCGGTAATGTGTGCGTTCTTTGGCGGGAAATTCGATAAAGAAGTATATCCGGATGATTATCGGCACAAATTACAGGAGCAGTAAATGGTCTACAAGCTGAATTTAGGTTTACATAAGAACCAGCAGGTAGTGTATAACGATCCGCACAAGCACAAAGTAGTCTGTGCCGGGAAAGGATGGGGGAAAACCAATCTCGTAACAAAAGCCGGGTCCGGTATTGCGTTAACGAAAGACAACTCTTCTGGAGCGGTCATTGCTCCTTTTGCGAAACAGGCATATTATGATTATAAAATCATTGAAAATTTCATTCCGAAGCAATATATAGAAAATACAAATGCCCGGTGGATGACAATAACGCTCAAAAACAAATCTGAAATCACAATGGGATCTGCAGAAAACCTTACCGGGCTTCGAGGGTTTGCGTGGGATTGGGTAATTGTCGATGAAGCTGCGTTTTGCGACCCGGAAATATTCTATATTATAGACTCACAACTTGGAAAACGTAACGGTATTGGTTGGTATATTTCAACCCCGCACGGAAAAAACATCTTCTATGAATTATATAACCGTGAAATTAACGATAAAGATTTTAAAAGTTTCCATTTCACGACGTATGACAATCCCTATTATCCAAAATCTGAAATTGACCGCATGAAAATAAACATGCCTGAGGTAATATTCTTAGAAGAAATTATGGCAATGTTCATAGAAGGCGGTCTCGTATTCAGGAACTTAGAACGAATGATGAACGCGCCGGGGTATGCAGATCCGGTCCCGGGGCACAACTACGTAATGGGTGTTGACCTGGCGAAAGAGAACGACTGGAACGTCATTAAAGTATTCGATACGGCAACGAACACGGAAGTCCACTCGATACGGAACAACAAGCTGGACTATTCGTATCAGAAAAGTGCTGTGTATATGGAAGCGAAACGGTGGAACGATGCGACGGTAATCATCGATAAAACGGGTGTCGGAGGCTCAGTAGTCGAAGATTTACAGAAAATGGACGGGGCGTATGACATTGCACCGAAACAGGGGTATCTGACTATTATTCCCGTCGTATTCAGTGCGATCAGCAAACCGGAGTTGTTCAACCACTACCTGTTAATGTCAGAGAACGATATGATCCACTTAATCCCGGACGAAGTAACGAAAAAAGAGCATGAGAGTTTTGAACGGACGAAAATGCCGAGTGGGAACTTCCGATACGGCGCACCGAAACACCACCACGACGATACAGTAACGGCAGTAGCCTTAGCGTGTTGGGGACTTGAAATGGTGACGGCGGGCAACTTGATCGGAAGGTCTGAAACCAGTATCAGCCAAACGTCTGAAATTACAACAAAATATTCAGATCAGTTACCGATTACCGAGTGGGAACCGGACGAGAACGAAGAGCGAACCGGACTGTCACACGGATACACGCGAAGAAATGTGAAAGAATAACTATAAATACAAGAGAGAGCATACAAGAGAGTATGCAAATACACAAAGAAGGTGAAAAGCCTGTTTGCCCGAAGTGCGGATCAAGTCAGATCCGATTCAGGGCAGACAAGACTCTTTTATGCTCGCGGTGTGGATACGATTCAAAGACCAACGGTGTGAAGTAAATGGTAGTAAAAGCAACCGTTGAAATCAAAGCACCGAATATGAAAGAAGCGGTGTTCAAGATTGTTGGGACTGCTCCGTTGGTTGTCCACAGATTCAGCATTAAGACCAAGAACGAGATGAAACTGAAAATGGAGACCGGGAAAGCAGCCGGGAACCGGAAGATCCGCGAACCGAAAAACTCTGATGATACCTATAACGAAGGCAGGTACATCAGTAAAGCAGGATGGGACGGCTTTCACGCGGCAGCACTCAGGAACGCGATGATTCGGGCTTGCAGTCTGGTCGGGTTCACAATGACGATGGCGAAGATGTCGGTGTTTGTCATTGCTGACGGATGGGACGCAACAGAGCCGCAGATCCCGTTAGTCAGGATTTACGGCGAGCCAACGAAGCAAGAAGATATGGCGCGGGTTGAAACCGGGCCACCGTATGTAACGATCAGACCGGCGTATTACGACTGGTATGCCAACGTGCGGATCAAGTGGGATGGCGACCAGTTCACGTTAAACGACATTACGAATCTACTCATGCGGGTAGGAATACAGGTCGGATTGTGCGAGGGCAGACCATCCTCGAAGAACTCAGCCGGTATGGGGTGGGGACTGTTCGAGATTGAGCAAGGAGTGAAGGCATGACCGTTGTTGAAGAGCTGGAGCAGATACGGGAATCCAACGACGGTATCCTATATCCGCAGAGCGTCGTTGATTTCGCTCGGAACGAAGAGACGGCACTGCACGACAAGTTTGAATGGGACGATACCGTTGCTGGAGAGAATTACCGGGTGTGGCAGGCGCGGAAGATTATCCGGGCGGTAGTGATTCTTATTCCCCGGCAGAACGAGCCGATACAGGCGTATGTCAGCATGGTAGCCGACAGGTATCAGGGCGCCGGCGAAGAGAAGCAAGAGAAAGTCGGCGGGTATCGGTGCATGGTAGATGTGTTGTCCACTCCTGATTTACGGGAGACCTTGCTGTCTGAGGCACTGGCAGAGTTCGAGATGTGGGAACGGAAATACACGATGATAACCGAGCTGGCAGACATCTTCGCAGCGGCAAAGACGGCGAAACAGAAACTTTCATTGGTTCCGGTACCAATACCGGCATAATCTTATTCTTTTGTTTTGGTGTGGCAGGTGGGGACTGGAGAGTAACGGAAAGGATAGGAGCGGAGAGGCATTGCAGGAGTGGTTCGTTGGAGATCGGAGGGAACAGGTAAGGTTTTGCAGGCGAGGTGCGGTGCGGGTGGCTTGGACGGGATCGGACGGGATAGGTGAGGTAACGCAGGTGGGGTGAGGTACGGATAGGAGTGGAGAGGACAGGATCGGAGTGGATCGGCAGGTAAGGTGAGGATTGGAGCGGACGGGTGTGGTAAGGACTGGCAGGTGAGGCGGGGACTGGAATGGAAAGTAACGGACTGGAACGGCGGGGAGGGATGAGGTTTTGCAGTCAGGGAATGGAACGATAAGGAGAGGTGTGGAGGGGATAGGTAGCGCAGGAGCGGCAAGGAGAGGAGCGGAACGGAGCGGAAGAGAAGGGAAGGGCAGGCAAGGCGAGGATAGGAAAGTACCGGATGGGAAGTGACCGGATAGGAAAGGCAGGCACTAAAACGCGCTTATAAGGAGTATATTTCTAGTACTCCTTATATCTTTTATATCACTATTTTATGAATAAAGTTTATTACTCTATGGTAACTATTATGTCGTATGAAAACAATACCCCGCCAAAAAATCCCGTTTAAAGAGGAAGAGCTGTTAACTCTTGACGAACGGATTATAAGCTCTACAAGAAATGCAGGTCTTATAGACCTTACAAGCATAGAATCACTAAAAAGCAAACAAACTGACAGGATCATTTACTCTCAGAATTTGATTGATTCCGGTAACTATTCGCGTGACATGCCGGTTAATCTCACCGAAGCCAACAACCTCGCGCTCGCTATGGTCAACCTCACCGACCGGCTGGAAAAAGCCTCTCAGAATATGCCCGTCGGAGGGTACGACTATAACACTCCATATATCGCCGCAAAGACGAAAGAAGATATTACGGATACCGAGGCATTACGGCGGGCAATCCATTCAATCTCCAATTTCTATAATACGCTCGGTGTGTACCGCAGTGATTTCGATAAGAATTTTAATGATCTGATGAGCCGGACAGCAATTTACGCCATGTGCGAGAAAGCAATGGCAGATTATATGGGGTCAGTACCGTGGAATATCATTGATCGAGAGAAGAAGTCGGTTGAAGACGCCGTAGAGTTCATAAAGTACCCGAATCCGCAAGAGAATTTTGGAACAGTCATGAAAATGACTATGCGGGATTTAATGCGGTACGACGCCGGGGCAATGGTTAAATCGTTCTCGGTTGGAGGGCGCCGGGGCGATCATACCAAATATTCCGTTGACCATCCGCAGAAAGGGTATCTGCTCGAGCTGAAATCGTATTCCGGACCTGAGTTCTGGAAAGAGATTGACCGTGTGCCGATGGCGATTAACGTGCCGGTAGCCGGGAACGTGCCGATCCAGATGAACCAGCAGAACGCAGCGCATTACACCGGGTGGTGGAGTCACGGGTACACAGTCCGGTATTGGCAGCGCAGCCGGACGGGCGTGTATCTACCGTTCCAGCCGGAAGAGCTATGCTATTTCATGATGTATCCGACGCCAGATCAGATCTACGGCACGGACTTCTTGAAATTCTTAAGATACCAGCTCCAGTACCTCATTGACAGCACAAAGGCAGCCGGTCAGACGTTTGCGAACGGTGTAG
>Ga0315283_10001419_pt1 | contig 19313 bp, 16 predicted proteins | sample YL17G09_0_MG_FD_204541 | JGI IMG/M metagenome (GOLD analysis project Ga0315283, IMG submission 204541) | Sediment microbial communities from Yellowstone Lake, YNP, Wyoming, USA - YL17G09_0 | ecosystem: Environmental > Aquatic > Freshwater > Lake > Sediment | place: USA: Wyoming | collected... | reverse complement strand
GGGCCTTGCGCAGGCCGTGGTCGCCCGCGGGGAAGGCGTCGGGCTCGCCGAGGCGCAGAGCCAGGTAGTGGGCCGTCCAGTCGCCCAACCCGGGCAGGGCGGTGATCGACGCCACGAACTCGTCCAGCGACACGCTGCCGTCGAGGCGGACCTCGCCGTCCCGCACGGCGGCGGCGAAGGACCGGAGGGCCTGTACCCGGGCCCCGGTGAGGCCGACCCCGTCGAGGTCGTCGTCGGCCACCACGGTGGCCAGGGGAAAGGTGTGGGTCAGGCCCAGTTCGTCCAGGCCCGGCACGGGTGTCCCGAGGCGCTGGACCAGGCGACCGGCAAGGGTCCGGGCTCCGGTCACGGTCACCTGCTGGCCCAGGATGGCCCTGACCCCGACCTCGAAACCGTCCCAACTCCCCGGAACCCGGAGGCCCGGTCGGTCGGCCACCAGGCGGGCGAGGGCCGGGTCCTCGGCGAAGCGGTCGTCGACGGCGGGCTGGTGATCGAGACCGAACATGCGCCGGACCTGCTGGACCACGTGGATGAGGCCGTCCCAGTAGGGCAGATGGGCCCGCAGCAGGAGGTGGTCGGCCCCGCCGGGCGACACCTCGATCACACCGGGCTCCCCGTCGACCACGATCGTGCGCCGGTAGGTGATGCCGTCCACGACCTCGGCGCCGTCGATGGCCCGGTCGCCGAACCACTCCAGCAGGCTCGGCCAGTCCAGGGGCGGGGCGAAGGGCAGGCGCAGCGTCAGCCCGCCGTCGGCGGTCAGGCGGTCGGCCTTGCGCCGCCGCTCCCGCAGTTCCCGGGGGGAGGCCCGGAACGTGTCCTGCATCGTCCGGTTGAACTGGCGGACGCTGCCGAACCCGGCGGCGAAGGCCACGTCGGTGAGCGTGAGGTCCGTGTCGTCCAGCAGGCGACGGGCGAAATGGGCCCGCCGGGACCGGGCCACCTGGTCGGGGGTGGCGCCCACCTGGTCGGCGAAGAGGCGGCGCAGGTGCCGGGCACTGATGCCGAGGTGGGCCGCCAGTGCGGTCTCGGTGCGCTGGTCGAGGAAGCCGTCGACGATCAGTCGGATGGCCCGACACACCAGCTCCGGGCCGTCGACCCACGACTCGAGGTCCGACACCCGGTAGGGCCGGCACTGGAAGCAGGCTCGGAGCCCGTTGGCTTCGGCGGCGGCGGCGGACCGGTAGGCCGTGACGTTCTCGGCCAGGGGCCGGCCCCCACAACCCGGGCGGCAGTAGATGCCCGTGGTGCGGACCCCGGAGTACTCGAGCGTCGTCATGGCCTCATCCTCTCCCTTCCAGCCTGCCCGATCTGGCCGGATCCGGACACCCCGGAGGACCGCTGAACGGGCGCTGAAAGAAAGGGGGCCCGGCTCCCGGAGTCAGGAGACGTTCAGCGTCGGTCGCTCAGGGTGGTCCCCAGACCAACAGAAGGACTGGATCCATGAACCACCTGACCGCCCATCGAACCCGCCGGCTGGTTGCCCTTGTGGCGGCGCTCGGCCTCGTCGTCACCGCCTGCGGCGACGACAGCAGCAGCTCTGGTTCGGCCGACACGACGGCCGCGCCGAGCGAGAGCTCCGTGGCGTCCACCGAGACGACCGCCCCGGTCGCCGGTGAACCGGTCATCGACCCCGGCGACGACGGGAACTACCAGCCGGAGATCGACCCGGCCGACTTCGTCGCCGTCATCGACAATCCGTACCTCCCCCTGGTCCCCGGGAGCCGGTGGAGCTATGAGGAGACCAACGAGGACGGTCAGATCGAGGACATCGACTACCTGGTCACGGACCAGACCCGGGAGATCGCGGGGGTCACGACGACGGTCATCCGCGACACCGTCACCATCGAGGGGGTGGCGGAGGAGACCACCCTGGACTTCTTCGCCCAGGACCGTGAAGGCAACGTCTGGTACTTCGGCGAAGAAGTGTCCAACTACGACGAGAACGGTGACCTGCTGGATCACGATGGCTCGTTCGAGGTCGGGGTGGACGGTGCCCTTCCCGGCATCGTGATGGAGGCCGATCCCCAGGTCGGTGACGCCTACCGCCAGGAGTACTACCTCGGTGAGGCCGAGGACATGGGCGAGGTCATTCGCTCGGGCGAGACGGTCAGCGTCCCGGCCGGTGACTACGTCGACGTCCTCGTCACCCGGGACTGGAACCCGCTGGAGCCTGAGGTGATCGAGGAGAAGTACTACGCGCCGGGCGTCGGGATCGTCCGAGAAGTCACGGTCGCCGGCCACACCGGGGAGGGTGTCCTCGTCGACGTCGAGATCGTTCCGTCGCCCTGAGCGGTGTCGACCCGGGGCCCGGTTCCCCCACCGGGCCCGGGCGTCGGCGCGTCCGCCGACAGGGGTAACAGCCTCGGGCCGGCCGCCGATGAGAAGACCATGGGTGTGGGTCCCTGGTCACCGGACGCGCGGTGGCTCTCGGTTCTCGTGGAGGCCACGGCGGATGCCGTGGCCGTCCTCAACGCTGACGGGGTGCTGCGGTACGCCAACCCGGCTGCCGAGCGGCTGTTCGGCTACGCCCTGGCCGACCGCCAGGGCCGGGACATCTTCGACCTGGTCCACCCCGACGACCTCGACCTGGCCGCCGGCTCGTTGGCCGATATGGCCGACAGCAGCGAGCCGAGCGATCCCGTCGAGATCCGGGTCCGCTCGGCCGAGGGTCACTGGATCCACATCGAGGTGGTCGCCACCAACCGCCTCGGCGACGACCGCTTCGGCGGGATGATCCTTTCGATCCGGGACATCACCCAGCGCCGGGCCGCGGAGCGGGGTCGGGCATCGGCCGAGCGTGTGCTCGACCACACCTTCGCCCACAACCCGATCGGCATGACCCTCTGCACCCTCGACGGGCGCTTTGTCAAAGTCAACCCGGCCTTCTGCGCCCTGGTCGGCCTCACCGAGGCCGAACTGCTGGCGGAGACCTATCAGTCCCTCACCGACCCCCGGGAGCTGGCCCAGGAACAGGACGCGATGGTCGCGGTGATTCGGGGCGACCGGTCCAGCTTCACGACCGACAAGCGCATCCCGCGCAAGGACGGATCGGTCTGCATGGGCGAGCTGATCGTGTCCATGGTCGAGGACCCTGACGGCGTCCGCCTGATCTTCGGCCAGCTCCGCGACGTCACCGACCAGCGCGAGCTGCAGCGCCGGCTCGAGCACCGGAGTCTGCACGATCCCCTCACCGGCCTGGCCAACCGCGCCCTGTTCGCCGACCGGGTGAGCCAGGCCCACCGCCGCCACCGGCGCTACGGCTCGGGCCTGTCGGTCGCCTTCGTCGACCTCGACGACTTCAAGACGGTCAACGACGCCCTCGGCCACGCCGCGGGTGACGAACTGCTCCGGGGTGTGGCCGAGCGCCTGACCACGCGCTTCCGGGCGACCGACACCGTGGCCCGGGTCGGCGGCGACGAGTTTGCCGTCCTCCTCGACGAGTCCGGGTCGGTGGCCGACGCCGAACGCCTGGCGGCCGAGGTCGTGGCGCTGTTCGACAAGCCCTTCCTGGTCGACGGCCGCCGCCTGCGAGTCGGGGCCAGCGTCGGGATCGCCCCGATGGCGGCTGGCCGCGACGACGCCCGTGGTGTCGAGGAGCTGGTCACCGACGCCGACCTGGCCATGTACGCGGCCAAGCAGGCGGGCAAGGGCCGCTGGCGCGCCTTCCGCCCGTCGATGCGCAGCCGGGCCGCCGCCTCCCTCGACATCCGCGAGCAGCTCGAGCAGGGGTTCCACACCGACGCCATCGAGGTCCACTACCAGCCCGTGGTGGACACGGCCTCGAGGCGGGTCGTCGGCCTGGAGGCCCTGGCCCGCTGGCGTCATCCCACCCTCGGCCTGCTCCGTCCGGGCGACTTCCTCGGCGCGGCCGAGGAGATGGGCCTGGCCTCGGCTCTGGACTGGTGCGTGATCGAGCGGGTGGCCCTGGACCGTGAGCGCTGGCGCCACGAGGCTCCCCGGCTGGTGGACCTCCCCCTGTCGGTGAACATCACCGTCGCCGAGATCGGCCCGATGCTCGAGCAGCGGATCGACGCCTTCTTCGCCTCCCCCGGGGGGACCGGCGCCCGGCTGTACCTGGAGCTCACCGAGCGAGCCATGCTCCTCAACGTCGACAACGTGGCGCCCACCCTCCAACGGCTGAAGTCACGCGGCATCGGCCTGGCCCTGGACGACTTCGGTGTCGGCTACTCGTCGTTGGCGCACCTGCACCGGCTCCCGGTCGACGCGGTCAAGCTGGACCGGGCCTTCCTGGCCTCGGTGCCGACCGCGGGCCCGGACTTCATGGTCGCCGTGGTGGAGCTCTGTGCCGCCCTGGACCTGCGGGTGGTGGCCGAGGGGGTGGAGACCGAGGAGCAGCACGAGGTCGTGCGCTCGGTGGGCATCCGCTGGGCCCAGGGCTACTTCTACGCCGAGCCGCGGGGGCCGGTGGCCCTCGCCTCGTCGCCGGCGCTTCAGCCCGCCCCGCGGGAGCACGCCGCGCCCGGCTCGGGGGCGGTGTCCGCGCCGACGTAGGTGTCGCATCGGCTGACCAGGACGTGGTCCGAGTCATCGGCGATCGTCTGCAGGGCCTCGAGCGTGTCGCCGTCGGCATCCAGCAGCGCCGCGAACCCGAGGGCGAGTGGCCGGTGCACGGGCGGGCAGCCTACGGAGCGTCCATTCCGTAGAACAGGCGCTCGACCACGCCTCGGGCCTGGCGGGTCACCCGGCGGTAGTCGTTGCGCAGGCCGGCCGCGGTGGTGTCCAGGGCCCGGGCCAGGCGGGTCAGGGCGAGAGGGTCCTGGGGCAGGGCGTCGCCCGTTCGCCCGTTGACCAGATATTCCCGGTTGCGGGTCCGCTCGCAGAACTCGTAGGCCGCGCGCAGGGCCTCGGCGTCGGCCCGCTCGATCGCCCCGATGCCCCCCAGGCGGTCGAGCGCAGTGAGGGTGGCGGGCGAACGGACGTCGTGGCGCAGGGCCAGCAGCTGGACCGTGAACTCGATGTCGGTCAGTGACCCCCGACCCAGCTTCAGGTGGAAGTCGGGGTCCTCGCCCGCGGGCAGGCGCTCGGCCTCGATGCGGGCCTTCATGCGGCGGATGTCCCGGGTGGCGGCCTCGTCGGGGACCTGCCAGACGAAGGGGGCGAGTTGGTCGACCAGCCCCTGTCCGAGGGCCCGGTCGCCGGCGACGGGCCGGGCTCGGGTCATGGCCTGGCGCTCCCAGGTCAGGGCCCAGCGCTCGAAGTAGGCGTGGTAGCCGACGAGGCTGCGGGCCAGGGGACCCAGGCGGCCCTCGGGGCGCAGGTCCGCGTCGAGGGTGTAGAGCCGGCGGGAGGGGGTCCCGTCGACCAGTCGTCGCAGGCCCGTGGCCAGGCGCTCGGCCTCGGCCAGGTCCTCGGGCCCGGCCCCGTCGAAGACGAAGTGGACGTCGAGGTCGGAGGCGTAGGAGAGCTCCTGGCCACCGAAGCGACCGACGGCCACCACGGCGAACGGGAGCTGGGGGTCGAGGGAGGCGAGGGCCACCTGCAGCGCGGCTTCGGCGAGGGTGGCCAGGTCCCGGCCCACCCGGGTCGTGTCCGCGTGGCCGAGCAGGTCCCGGGCGGCGATCCCGAACAGGTGACGCTGCTGCCACCGGTGCAGGGCTTCCTGGCGCTGGTCCTCGTCGGGGCGCCAGCCGACGGCGGCCTGCGCGCTGCGGACCAGCTCGGGCCCGCTGCGGGTGCGCAGGTCGTCGGGCCGTTCCAGCCGGCCGACCAGGTCGGGGTTGTGGCGCAGGATCTCGCCGACCCGGCGGCTCGTCCCGACCACCCGGCACAGGGCCCGGGCCACCTCGGGGGACTCGCGGAAGGTCGCGGCCAGTTGCGTGGCCTGGTCGGGACGCTCGGTGAGGTGGCGCAGGGTGAGCAGACCGAGGTCGGGGTCCGGGGCCTGGGAGAGCCAGTCGAGGACGATTGGCAGGAGCTGCTGCATCAGGCGGGACGAGCGGGTCAGCCCCCGGGTCAGGTCGGTCACGGCCCGGCGAGTGCGTTCCGGGTCGGCGAAGCCGAAGGCGGTGAGCCGCTCGGCGGTGGCGTCGGCGGGCAGCCCGGCCCGGCTCCCGGCGAAGGCCTCCAGGAGCGGCCGGAACCAGAGCCGCTCGTGGATGGCCCGGGCCGAGGCCCGGTGGGCGGCGAGATCGGCGTCGAAGCGTTCGAGGGCGTCGGCCGCGACTCCGCTGCGGTAGCCGAGGACCCGGGCCAGGCGGGACCGGGCGGGGTCGGACCCGGGCACGACGTGGACCTGGTGCTCGTCCTCGAGCTGCAGGGCGTGCTCGACCCGGCGCAGGAAGCGGTAGGCGTCGGCCAGCTGGTCGGCGTCGTCGGGATCGACGTAACCCGCCGCTCGCATCTCGGCCAGGACCCGCAGCGTGGTGGGGGAGCGCAGGGCCGGGTCGAGGCCGCCGTGGACGAGCTGGAGCAGCTGGAGGGCGAACTCGATGTCCCGGATGCCCCCGGGGCCCCGCTTGATCTCGCGGTGGCTCGGGCCCCGCCGGGCCAGCTCCGCCTCGGATCGGCGCTTCATCGCCCGTACCGCCCGGATGTCGTCGGCGTCCATGGGCCGGGACCACAGGGCCTTCTCGGCGGCGTCGGCCCACGACCGTCCGAGCTCGCGATCGCCGGCCACCGGCCGGGCCTTCAGCAGGGCCTGGCGCTCCCAGGCCTGAGCCCAGCGTTGCCAGTAGGCGGCGTAGGAGGGCACGGAGCGGACGAGGGGGCCGTCGCGGCCCTCGGGGCGGAGGCCGGCGTCGACCCGGAAGCAGGGTCGAGCCAGGTCCAGGACCCGACGGGCCTGCCGGGCGAGGGCATCGGGTTCGCCGTCGCCGACGAAGAGGACGTCGACATCGCTGGCGTAGTTGAGCTCGTCGCCGCCCAGCTTGCCCATGCCGATGACGGCCAGGCCCTCGGCGTCAGCGAGGCGGACGGCGGCCCCGAGCACGTCGGCGCCCAGTCGGGCCAGGCCGGCGGCCGTGGCCCCGACGGGGTCCCGTCCGGTCAGGTCCCGGGCGGCGAGGCGCAGCAGCTCCCGGTGCTTCCAGGCCAGCAGGCCCGCCCCGTCCTCCGCCCCTTCAGGGGGGCGGCGGTCGAGGTCGTCGAGGACGGCGACGGCCGCGCCGTCGGTCTCGAGCACCCGGGTCAGCGAGCGGCTGGCGCCGGTCACGGCGGCGAGGGCGGTCAGCGCCTCGTCGCCACCGATCCGGTCGGACAGGTCCGGGTGGGCGGCGAGCAGCCGCTCCAGCGCGTTGAGCGCCCGGGTGGGCACCGGCGCCGCGGCGGCGGCGTCCCGGAGTCGGTCAGGCAGGACGCGCACGTCGGCAACGTACCGGTGGCCGTCGAGGTCAACCCTTCGGTCGGGGTCGGGTCGCGTGGGGCTGGGTAGCGTCGGGGGCGGATGGACGCGCTGCGGGTGGCCCTGTGCCAGGTGAACCTGACCGTCGGCGATCTCGACGGCAACGTCGAGGTGATGGCCCGGGCGCTGAAGGAGGCCGAGGCGACCGACGCCCACGTGGCCTGCTTCCCCGAGCTGGGGGCGGCCGGCTATCCGCCTGAGGACCTGCTCCTCAAGCGGGGGTTCGTCGCTGCGAACCGGGAGGCCCTGGACCGTTTCGCCGCCCTCGTGGGCGACACCGTCGCCGTGGTCGGCTTCGTCGAGGACGACGGCGACGTGCTCCACAACGCGGCCGCGGTGTGCGCCCGCGGCGAGGTCGTCGGGGTCTACCGCAAGCAGCACCTGCCCAACTACGCCGTGTTCGACGAGCAGCGCTACTTCGAGCCCGGCACGGACCTGCCACTGTTCGAGATCGCGGGCCTGCCCGTGGCCGTGTCCATCTGCGAGGACGCCTGGCAGTACGGCGGTCCGATCCCCGAGCTCGGGGCCGGAGGGGCCCGAGTCATCCTGAACATCAACGGCTCGCCCTACCACGCGGCCAAGGGTCGGGTCCGGGAGCGCCTGATCGGGGCGCTGGCCGGTGCCGCCGACTGCCCGATCGTCTACCTGAACCTGGTCGGCGGCCAGGACGAGCTGGTCTTCGACGGCGACTCCTTCGTGTGCGACGCCACCGGCGAGGTCGTGGCCCGGGCCGAGGCCTTCGTCGAGCAGGTGCTGGTGGTGGACGTGGTGCCGGGCCCCGAGCGGCCGGTGACCCTGACCGTCACGCCGGTCACCGCGGCGGTCGCCCCCCGGGCCGCCCTACCCGTCGCCCCGCCGGCCCGGGACCTGTCCCCTGCGGCCGAGGTGTGGGAGGCCGTGGTGCTGGGCACACGGGACTACGTGGCCAAGAACGGCTTCGGTGGCGTGGTGTTGGGCCTGTCGGGTGGGGTCGACTCGTCGCTGGTCGCCGCCATCGCCGTCGACGCCCTCGGGGCGGACAAGGTCCACGGCGTCCTCATGCCCTCCCGCTTCTCCAGCGACCACTCGGTGACCGACGCCGAGCGCCTGGCCGACGCCCTGGGCATCGGCCACCGGACCATCGCCATCGAGGCCGCCCACGCCGGGATGCTGGGGATGCTGGCCGAGTCCTTCGAGGGCCGCGAGCCGGACCTGACCGAGGAGAACCTGCAGTCCCGCATCCGGGGCATGGTCCTGATGTCGCTCAGCAACAAGTTCGGCTGGCTGGTGCTGACCACGTCCAACAAGAGCGAGAGCGCCGTCGGCTACGCCACCCTCTTCGGCGACACGGCCGGCGGCTTCGCCGTGATCAAGGACGTGCCCAAGCTGCTGGTCTACGACCTCGCCCGCCACCGCAACGGCGTGGCCGGCCGGGAGCTGATCCCCGAGGCCGTCCTGACCAAGCCCCCGTCGGCGGAGCTGCGTCCCGACCAACGGGACGACCAGAGCCTCCCGCCCTACCCCGTGCTGGACCCCATCCTCGAGCTCTATGTGGAGGACGACCGCTCGATCGCCGAGATCGTGGCCGCCGGCCACGACCGTGAGACCGTCGAGCGCATCGTGCGCCTGGTCGACGGGGCCGAGTACAAGCGTCGCCTCACACCGCCCGGTCCCAAGCTGACCACCAAAGCCTTCGGCCGGGACCGCCGTCTCCCCATCACCAACCGCTACCGGGGCTGAACGCCCTCACCGGCAGGGTTCGGGGATCTCGTCCGCGCCCTGGGTGCTGACGTCGCAGTAGGTGCGGAGGCTGACGAGCCACTCGTCGTCGACCTTCACCGCATGGCCCGGCAGGTGGTCGAGGACGGCGGCGCCGTCGAGGAGCAGCGAGTAGGTCACGTCGGCGGTGGTGGCGTCGACGGCCTCGATGGCGTCGATCTGCAGGCGGATGCGGGAGGCGATGGCCTGGGTGGCCTCGTAACTCTCGAGGAAGAAGGGGCGCAACTCCTCGGCGGACTCGATCGAGGCCAGCTTGACCTCGACGTCGGTCACCGTGCCGTCGAACACGTTGGTGAAGGCCTGCGTGATGGCCGCCTCGGTCTCAGCGTCGACGGCGGCCGCCGGGCCGGCCGTCGTGGTCGTCACGTCGGCGACGGTGGCGGTGGTCGCGGTGTCGACCTGGTCGGTGGTCGTCGGGCAGCCCAACGTGGCCCGGACCCCGGTGTGGTCCGACGGAAAGGCCAGTTCGCCGTCGTCGGGCTCGTCGTTGAAGAGCCCGGTGGGGTCGACCGGGGTGCAGTCCCGGGTCCCGCCGACGAACAGGTAGTCGATCCGCTCGGTCTGTCGGCTGTTCGGGTCCTCGAGGTCGGTCATGGCGTCGTCGATCCGCCCGGAGGTGCACTGGTCGCCGGTCTCGGGGTCGCACTCGGCAAGGCCGACGGCGAGGTGGCTGTCGACGAATCCCCCTTCGGCGACGGCGGCGATCGTGGGCTCGTCGGGCATGGCGTTGAGGTCGCCGCCGATCACGACCACGGCATCGGGGTCGGCGACCTCGCGGGCGAACTCGACGAGCTGGTGGCCCTGGCAGGTGTTGAGTGAGTCGGTGACCTCGCAGGGGGGCGGGCAGGTGGCCTCGTCACACGGACGGTCGTCGCTGCTGCTGGCCAGGTGGCTGCTGACGTAGTCCACGATCCCCACGTCGCTGGACACCCGCACCCAGTAGGCGGTGCGCAGGGGGCCGGCCAGGGCGATGCGGCGCGAGCCGAGGACAGGCTGGGTCGTCAGGACCGTCTCCCGGTCCAGGGTGGGGTCGTCGTCCCAGACGATCTCGTAGTCGGCGGTGCACCCCTCACCCAGGGCTGACCGCAGCTCGTCGACCGTCTGCTGGTTCGACTCCTGCACGCTCACCAGGTCGGGACAACCGGCGTCGCCCAGCTGGGTGACGAAGAGCTGGACCCGCGCGGGCAGGTCGCAACGGCTCGAGTCCTGGGTGCAGGCCGTCCCGTGCAGCAGGTTCTGGCTGACCACCGTGATCGTCGGGTCGTCGGCGCCCGCCGACCCGCGGCCGCCGTCGGAGCAGCCGGCGACGAGCGCGAGGACGGCCAGCACCACCACGACCGAGCGCCCCCCACGCCGCGTCATCACCCCACGAGCCTGTCATGGATCGGCCGACGAGGGCCTGGTTGGCAGAGGCGCGCATCCGGGTAGACACGGGCGCGAGACTGCGGGCCGTGACCGACGGGCCGAAGGCGTCTGAGGTGGCGATCCGGCGGGTGCTGGCCGACGCGACCGTCTGGCCGGTCCTCGATGTCGGTGACGTCGACCGAGGCTCCACGACCGACCCGCTCGACCTCGGGCCCTGGTCCCCTCGAGAGGTCCTGGTGGTCAGCGCCGACCCGGACATCCTGGCCGCGGCAGGCGCCGTCGGGGCCCACCGCTTGGTCGGCTCCGACCCCGAGGCCACGGCGGCCGCCGCCGTCGAGCTGATCGGCGAGCTCCACCGGCCCTGATCGGCCGGAACCGGCCGGACAGACCGTGACCTTCGGCCCTTTCGACGCGGGCGCGGGCAGGCGACGGTGGAGCCGTGATCGCACTCGTAGCGCTCGCCCTGGTGGTGACCCTGGTGGTCCTCGCGATCCAACGTTCGCAGCGTTCGGCGTCGGGACCGAAGGAGACGACATCACCGCGAGCCCCCCGCCCCGCCCGGTCGCTGGCCCAGGACCTCGACCGGTGGGTGGCCGCCGACCTCCTGGCCGCCGACCAGGCCGAGGCCATCCTCGCCCACGAGCAGGGCCGTCCCGTTCCTGTGCCGGCCCGGGCCGCGGCACCTCGCCCGTCGGGTCGGGTCCCCGTGGTGGCCGAGGCGCTCGGCTACCTCGGCGGGGTCCTGGCCCTGGTCGGACTGGTCTTGGTCCTGGCCCACTACTGGCCCGACCTCGCCACCCCGGGCCGCCTCGCCCTCAGCGGCGTGGCCGCCGTCGCCCTGGTCGGGGGTGGGTTCGCGGTGCGACCCCACGACGACGCGGCGCTGACCCGGCTGCGTTGGTTCCTCTGGCTCCTGTCGTCGGCGGCGACGGCGGTCTTCGTGGGGGTCCTGGTCACCGGGGATGTCGAGCGCGACCCCCAGACGGTCCTCTTCTGGTGCTCGGCCGCCGTGGCGGTCCAGAGCGGGCTGCTGTGGTGGTGGCGGAACCGTCCCGTGCAGCAGATCACTGCTCTGGGTGGCCTCGCCGTGGCCACCGGGTCCGGGATCGCCCTCGTCCTGGGCGAGACCCCCGCCGGGATCGGGCTGTGGGTCCTGGGTGTCGGCTACCTGGCGCTGGGCCTGACCCGGCGGACGCCCGCGCCCGTGCTCACCGAGTTCGCCGCCGCCGTCACCCTCCTGGCCGGGGGCGTGGTGATGATCTCGGGCTCGATGGGTGTCGGCCTGTTGGTCGTCGTGGCCACCTCGGTCGGCCTGCTGGGTGTCGTGACGACCCCGCGCCTCGACCTGCAGCTCATCGATCGGCTCGCCCTGGGGTTGCCGGCCGCCGTGGTGGCCCTGCAGATCGTGCCCTCCACCCTCGCCTACTTCGCTCAGGGCGCTGGTGTCGCGACCGGCCTCGTGACCTGGGCCTTCGGCGCGACCCTGGTCGTCGTCGCGTCCAAGGCGATGACCCGTCAGCCGGTGCCCACCGAGCTGGTCGGGGGCCTCGCCCTGCTCGGCGGGGCCGCCTTGACCGGCGTGGACTGGGATGTCGGCGCGCCGCTGCTCGGCCTGGCCACCTCGATCGCCCTCGTCGCCCTGGGCATGCGGCCGGGCCGGGTCGTGCTGTCGATGATCGGCGCGCTCGGCCTGCTGATCAACGTCCCGTGGGCCGTGGGCGAGCTCTTCCCCGGCGAGGGCCGGGCGCCGCTGCTGATCATGGTCTCGGGTGCCGTGCTGGTCGGCGTCTCTGTCTGGATGGCCCGCCAGGGCGACCGCTTCCGGCATGATTTCGGTGCTCGCGACCATCGGGTCACCGCCCACTGACACAATCGACTAACTTTTGTCTCATGGCCGACCCGAAGCGCCCTCGCGCCGCGTTCGCCCCGTGGGACCGGCGTGAGTTGCCCGGGTCCTTCTCCGTGCAGGAGACCGCCAAGCGGGTCGGGCACTACAAGTGGATCGAGATGCGCCTGTTCGAGGTGCTCGGCGGCTGGGTGGCCACCGTGCCCGAGATCGACGTGAAGCTGCGCCTCGGCACTCACTGCTACCACCACGCCTGGCACAGCGAGCTGTGGCACAAGCGCCTTCCGGAACTGCGGGAGATGAATCCCGACAAGCTCGCCCTGCCGCCCAATGACGAGATGGTCGCCTTCGTCGACGCCCTCACCGAGCCCGAGGCCCCGGAGCTGACCATCGAGAAGCTGGTCGGGGTCTACCGGGTGCTCATCCCCCACAAGATCGCGGCGTACACGTACCACCGGAACAACACGAGCACGATCACCGACGCCCCGACCATCCGCTCGCTCGACTTCGCCTTGGCCGACGAGTTCGAGGACTGGCGGGACGGCGAGATGCTCATCCAGTCCCTGATCGAGACCGACGAGGAAGTGCAACGGGCGGCCGATCGGGCGGCCCACCTGGAGAAGTTGATGTTGGCCGCGGGCGGCATCGCCGGCCCCGGCACCATCGGCGACGCCTACGCTGAGCCACAGCCCACGGAGGTGACGGCATGAGGAAGGCCCATCCGGTCGAGGATCTGGCCCGGGACGAGCGCTTCGTCCGGGTCGACATCCAGGACCGCATCAGCGACCCCCGCTCGGTGAAGAACAGCCGTATGCGGACCCAGGCCCGGTTGACCCCGGACCGTCCCGACTCGGCCGACGCCGCCCGAGCGCTCATGCACGGCATCTTCGTGGGGGAGATCCAGGCCCTCGAGGGCGCCGGGCGCACCTGCTGGGACTTCGACACCGGTGACGGCCGTGACGAGGCCCCCTTCGCCCTGAAGCTGGACATGGCCCGCCAGTGTTGGGACGAGGCCCGCCACTGCGAGATCTCGGTGAAGCTCAGCGACTGGATGGGCACCGAGATCGGGGAGTTCTCCGAAGGCGCCTTCCTGTACGCCGCGGCCTGCAACCCCGACCCGGTCCTGCGCCTCACCGGCGTGAACCGGGCCCTGGAGGGCCTGGCCATCGACGTCTTCAACACCATGCGGGAGTTCGGCGAGATCGCCGGCGACCCCGTCCTCGAGTTCTGCGAGGACTGGATGCTGGCCGACGAGGTCACCCACGTGAAGATGGGCTCGGACTGGCTCCGTCGCCTCACGGCCGACGACCCCGAGCGCCGGAAGAACGCGCTCGAGTTCCAGCGGGTGGTGGACAAGATCTTCTCGCTCGGCGGCTTCCGCAGCGACGAGGACGACAGCCCGGTCAAGCTGGCCCGCCGCTTCCGCGAGCTGGCGGGCTTCGACGAGGACGAGATCGACGAGATCGCCGACCTCGCCAGCGAAGCCCTCGAAGAGGCCCGCACCCGCCAGGAGGCGGCTGCCGCCCTCGCCACGGCCTGACCTTCGTGGCCCGGATCGAGCTCCGCCCCGACACGTGGGCGATGGTGGACTACGACGCGGACCGCATCCGGGCGATCGCGGCGGAGATGGCCGCCGCCGCCGGGCTCCCGGCGGACCTCGAGGTCGTGGTCGCGTTGGATGACCGCTCGCCCCTCGGCCGCTACAGCATCGACGGGATGGACCCCGTGCTCATCTCCATGGAGAGCGGGGCCTTCGAGGACCCCAAGCATCCCCGCCAGCTCTCCGAATGTGGCGCCGCCGGCGTGATCGGCCGGCTCCTGTTCCGGGTCGCCGACCGGCGCACCGAAGGGTTCGCCGATGTCCCCGAGGACGCCGACGTGGAGCCGGCCGCGGGCGTGGCCTGGGAGGTCTACGCCGCCGGACGGCTGGCCCGCACCGGCCAGCAGGCCCAGCGCCAGCGCTGGCGGTACCACTTCCGCAACCGCCACGGCTTCAGCGACGAGGCCGACGCGGCCTTCGACCGCCTCTGGTCGGCCGACGACCTCACCTGGGCCGACGTCCAGGCCCTCTCGGCGGCCGCCCTGGCTGCCACCCCCGCCTGACCCTCCTCTCAGGCGAGGTCGTGGGCACTGATCGCCTCGAGCAGATCGATGTCGGGGGGTTCGCTGAGCAGGCCCCGGCAGCCCTCGGCCATCTCCACCATGGCGGGGGAGTCGAAGTGGGCCCGCTGGGCTTCGGGTGAGTCCCACTTCTGGATGACGACCAGCCGGCCGGGATGGGTGACCGACGCGATCAGGTCGATGTTGCGACAGCCGGGTTGGCCCCGGGCCAGGACGACATACTTGGCCAGGACCGAGAGCAGACGTTCGGGGTCGGCTGCGGTGAAGGCCATGACCACGAGGGTCAGGTCGACGTCGTCGGGATCCGGGTCGGGCACGGGTGAGGACCTCGAGGACGGTGGGGTTCGAGCCGATGGGTCACCGAGCGCGACCGGGTCATCCCGGTCGGCGGTCGAGTTCGGTTGGGCCTCTTGACCGCATCGGTATCGTAGACAAGGCCCCACCGGCGGTCGCGGGATTCCGTCCCGGTCGCCGGTACCGTCCATCGAGGTTCCCACTGAAGTCCCCGAATCTGGCCAGGGAGACGGTCGTTGCCCAAGGAACGAGTCGAGCGGGACGAAGAAGATCTCGTTCGCCTGTACCTCACCGACATCGGGCAGTACCCACTGCTCACCAAGGACGACGAGGTCCGCCTCGCCCAGCAGATCGAGGGCGGCACCGCGGCCCGCGAGGAGATGGACGCGGCCACGACGCTGACGCCCGCCAAGAAGCGGGAGTTGCGCAAGGCCCTCCGCCTCGGCGAGGACGCCGAGCGAACCTTCGTCCAGTCCAACCTGCGCCTGGTCGTCTCCATCGCCAAGAAGTACCAGGCCTCGGGCCTGCCGCTGCTGGACCTGATCCAAGAGGGCAACCTCGGCCTGATGCACGCCGTCGAGAAGTTCGACTGGCGCAAGGGCTTCAAGTTCTCGACCTACGCCACGTGGTGGATCCGCCAGGCCATCACCCGCGGCATCGCCAACACCGGTCGCACCATCCGGCTGCCGGTGCACGCCGGTGACACGCTGGCCCGGCTGCAGAAGGCCCGCTCCCGCCTCGAGCTGAAGTACGGCCGCCCCGCCACGCTGTCCGAGCTGGCCGCTGAGGTCGAGATGCCCGAGGACAAGGTCACCGAGGCCCTGCGCTTCGCCGCCGAGCCCCTGTCCCTCTCCGAGCCCCTCCGCGAGGACGGTGATGCCGAGCTGGGTGACGTCGTCGAGGACCGCTCCGCCGAGTCCCCCTTCGAGGTGGCGGCGACGGCGCTGCTGCCCGAGGAGATCCAGCGCCTGCTGGCACCGCTCGACGAGCGTGAGCGGGAGATCCTCAAACTGCGCTTCGGCCTCGACCGGGGCGAGCCCCGGACACTCGAAGAGGTGGGGGAGCACTTCAACCTCACCCGGGAGCGCATCCGTCAGATCGAGGCCCGGGCCATGTCGAAGCTGCGCCATCCCAGCAGCGACACCGGCGCACGCGACCTGCTCGCCGTCTAGACAACCGCCGCCCGCAGGGGAAGACTGGCCCGGTGCGTCGCCTCGTTCTCGCCACCGCCGCCGGTCTGTTGGCCCTGGTCCCGCTCGCTCCTCCTGCCGCAGCCGACGAGCGCAGCGGCACCGACGCCCCCAACGGCGGTCCGGCGGCGCCGATGCCCGCGCCGCTCTGATCACCGACGCGGAGCTCACGGCCCTCGAGGCCGAGGTCCAGCGGGCCCTGCGCACCGGCGACCGCTCCGGCCTGGACCTGCGCGGCTTCGGGATCACCAGCGTGGTCCTGGCCGCACCGGTCGAGGCCCCGACCGTGGCCTGCAAGCGGGTGCCCCCCTTCAAGGACCGGGCCACCTTCGAGCGCTACCGCGAGGTCGTGCTGCGCAACATCGACGAGCTCCGGGCCGCCGGGGTCCAGGTGATCGACACCGAGGTGCGCCTGGTCGAGTGCGGCGGGCGACAGGTGGGCTTCGTCGTCCAGCCGCTGCTCCCGGTCGACACGCTCGGCGAGGCCGTCCTGAAGGCGGCGACGCCGTCCGCTGAGCACCCGCTGGTCGTGGCCATGGTCGACCAGGTCCTCTCGGCCACCACTGACCGGCGGGGGGTCGACGCCCAGGTCGGCAACTGGGCCGTCATCGACGGCCAGGTGGTCTATGTCGACGTCACCACCCCGTTCCTGGTCGACGAGCAGGGTGACCTGGCCATGGACCTGGACGTGTTCCTCCAGGCCGGGCCCCCCGTGATGCGCCCGATCTACCGGCGGGAGCTACCCACCTCCATGAAGCGGTGGCTGGACCCTCGCCACGCTCTCCTGGATCTGGTCGGCAACCTCTACAAGCTGGACCTGGACGAATGGGTCGAGCCGATCATCGCCGCCACGGCCGGCACGGTCGAGCCCCCGCTGACCGTCGGGGAGGCCCGGGAGTACTACGACGGCGAGGTCAAGACCTGGACGATGCTGCACCGGGTCCTGGAGGGTTACGACTGGTGGCAGCGGCGAGTCCGGCGCACGACCCCCAACGGGTTCCTGCCCCCGGCCGACTACGACCCGGTGGCCTGGAAGGCGAAGCAGCGGTCGTGGGCCTGACCGGTCCGGAGGCCTATCCCGACCGGGCCTCGGCGGAGGCGGCCTTCGCCGCCCACGTCGACCCGGCCAAGGTCGACATCTGGTCGATGGGCGGCCTCGAGGTCGTCATGGGCGACCGGGAGGGGGCCACGTTCACCGATGCCTACGACGGGCGCCGTTGGTTCAACTGCCACTGCAACGGCGGGGTCTTCAATCTCGGCCACCGCAATCCCCGGGTGATCGCCGCCGTGCGGGCGGCCATGGACCACGCGGATGTCGGCAACCACCACCTGGTGTCCGCGTACCGGGCGTCGGCGGCCGAGCGGCTGTCGGCCACCACCGGCGACCGGCTCAGCGGCGTCGTCTTCTCCGTCGGCGGGGGCGAGGCGGTGGACCTCGCCCTGAAGGTGGCCCGGGGTCACACCGGGCGTCCGACCATCGTCTCGGTCACCGGGGCCTACCACGGCCACACCGGCCTGGCGCTGGCCGCCGGCGACCCGAGGGATCATGTCCTGTTCGGCCACGACCTGCCCGGCTTCACCCACGTGCCGTACAACGACCTCGCCGCCATGGACCGGGCGATCGGCGATGACACCGCCGCGGTCATCCTGGAGTCCATCCCGGCCACCGCCGGCTTCCCGATGCCCGAGCCGGGCTATCTGGCGGCGGCGGCCGACCTGTGTCGCCAGCGGGGCGCGCTCTATGTCGCCGACGAGGTCCAGACCGGCCTGGGCCGCACGGGAACGGTCTGGTACCTGGAACAGGAGGGCGTCGAGGCCGACCTGCTGGTCACCGGCAAGGGCCTGTCGGGCGGCATCTATCCGATCGCGGCCACGCTGATGACCCCCGAGGTGCACCACTTCTTCGCCGAGCACCCCTTCTGTCACGTGTCGACCTTCGGCGGGGCCGAACTGGGCTGTGTCGCCGCGGCCGAGGTGGTCGACATCATCTCCGCGGCCGGGTTCCTCGAGCGCGTGGTCGAGGTGGGCGCACGCCTCGAGGCGGCGTTTCGAGACCTCCCCTTCGGCTTCCGCCGCCGGGGGATGCTGTCGGCCTTCGTCTTCGACGACCCCTACGGCGGCATGACGGCCATGAAGGCCCTCTTCGACGCCGGGATCTATGCCTTCTTCGCCAGCTACGACCCTCGCGTCCTGCAGTTCAAGCCCGTGCTGACCGTTTCCGACGCCGAGGTCGACGAGATCATCGCCATCGTGCGCCGGACCTTCGGCGAATGACCGACCTGGGCTGGACCCGCGCCTCGGGCGCTCAGTCCGCGGGTTCGAAGAACTCGGGTGGGGGCGGGGGGCCGAAGGCGTAGAGGAACTCGCTCATGCCGATGCCGTGGTCCGCATGGTCCTGGGCCCGAACGAGACGAGGAGCCACTGATGGGATTCCGACTGGGCAACCGCGAGGGCCGAGCCGTCCTCGTGGACGAGTTGGGGGACCGGTACGACCTGGCCTCCCTGAGCCGCGACGACCGCCTCGCCGACCCCATGGCCGCCCTCGCGGCGCTGGACACCCTGCGGGCCGCAGCGGAGGGGTTGGCCGAGGCCACGCCGGAGGGCGCCGTGGACGGGTCCACGCTGGGACCGCCCGTGCCGCGACCCCGGCAGTGCTTTGCCGTCGGCCTCAACTACCGCTCCCACGCCGAGGAGTCGGGACTCGATGTCCCGCCCGCCCCACTGATCTTCACCAAGTTCCCCGGCTGCCTGGTCGGGCCGACCGCGGACATCGAACTGCGGGCGGCGACCGTGGACTACGAGGTCGAGCTGGTCGTCGTCATCGGGCCCGGCGGTCGGGACATCGCCGCCGAGGACGCCTGGGACCACGTCGCCGGGTTGACCATCGGCCAGGACATCTCCGACCGGGCCCTGCAGTTCGCCTCGTCCCCGCCCCACTTCGACCTCGGCAAGTCCCGGGACGGTTACGGGCCGATCGGGCCGCTGGTCGTGTCGACCGACCTGGTGGGCGAACCCGCCGACCTGGCCCTGTCCTGCTCGGTCAACGGGGAGGTCCGCCAGGACGACCGCACCTCCGGCCTCATCGTCGACGTCCCGGCCCTGATCGAGTACCTGTCGGGGATCCTCACCCTCTTGCCTGGCGACCTGATCTTCACCGGCACCCCCTCGGGCGTGGGCATGGCCGACGGCCGCTTCCTGGCCGCCGGCGACGTCCTCGAGTCCACCATCGAGGGCCTCGGGACCCTGCGCAACCGCTGTGTCTGAGGCGGTCGACGTCCTCGTCGTGGGGGGCGGTCCCGTGGGCGTGACGATGGCCGTGCCGGCCGCCCACCGGGGGCTGTCGGCCCGGGTCCTGGAGCGGGCGACGGACGTCCAC
>Ga0315283_10001416_pt1 | contig 19324 bp, 15 predicted proteins | sample YL17G09_0_MG_FD_204541 | JGI IMG/M metagenome (GOLD analysis project Ga0315283, IMG submission 204541) | Sediment microbial communities from Yellowstone Lake, YNP, Wyoming, USA - YL17G09_0 | ecosystem: Environmental > Aquatic > Freshwater > Lake > Sediment | place: USA: Wyoming | collected... | reverse complement strand
GCGTGTTGAAGAGCGGTGACAGGAACTCGCTCAGCAGGTAGCCGTGAGCGCCGTGGATCTGGACGGCGTCGCAACCGGCGGCCTTCGCCCGCCCGGCCGCGTTTCCGAACGCTTGGGTGACCGCGGCGATGTCGGCGAGAGACATCTCCCGTCCGAGAGTTCCGGACTCGGTCTGTCGAACCGACGGGCCGAGGGGCTGCGCCGCCTCGGCGGCCGCCTCGGCTCCGGCCGCGGTGCCGGGCACCGGCCCCGGCGAAGCCCAGAGCCCGGCGTGGGCTATCTGCAAGGCTATCGCGCCGCCGGCCTCGTGGACGGCGGCAGCGAGACTCCGCAGCCCGGGCATCATCGAGTCATCGTGGACGCCGAGTTGCCGGCTGCCCGCTCTCCCCTCCGGGGTGACGAAGGCGTGACTGCTTATGATCAGCCCTACCCTGCCCCGCGCGAACCGCGCGTAGAGGCCGGCCAACTCGGGGGTGACGCCCCCCTCCGGGCCGGCCAACCCCTCCCAGGTCGCGGACCGGACGAAACGATTGGCCAGCTTCATCCCGCGGATGACCGTCGGTTCGAAGAGCACCGATGCCCCTATTGTCATGAGTCGTCCCTCCGCACGTAGCGCGTGATGCCGTCGTCCCCCGCGAGCCGCTCGAGTTCTCCCCGCTCGGTCATGTACTCGAGGTGCGCGACTGCCTCGTTCATGGCGAGCATCAACTGCAGGGGATCCAGATCCCGCTGGAAGACCACCTGCAGCAGTTCGGCCGCCGACCGAGGCTCCCCCAGCACCCCCGCTATCGTCCGGCACCGCTCCGCGTGATGTAGCTCCAGCTCGGCCACCCGCTCGCGTAACCCCACGAAGGGCTCGCCGTGCGAGGGCAGGACAAGCGTGTCTTCCGGCAGCTCGGCCAGCCGGCGCACCGAGTCCTGGAACAGGGCCACCGGATTGCCCGGCAGCCAGGCGGCCGGGGACCCGACGTGGGTGGAGATGTGAGGCAGGACCATGTCGCCGGAGATCAGGATCCCCGGGCGCGCCGCGGCGGCACCCGCACCTCTGGCCGCTCCGCCGCCCGCCGCGCCGTCGCCCACGCTGGCGCCCCCCGCGCCGTCGCCCACGCCTCCGGACGCGCCGGCGCCCCGCTCGGCGCCCGGCGGATCCGCGCAATACAAACACACGTGGTCGGGAGCGTGACCCTGGCCGAAGATCACCCGCCACGAGTAGCCGCCTGCCGAGACGGTGTCGCCCTCGGCGAGGGGCGTGAAGTCGGGAGTCAGCCCCGGCTTGAGGGTCTCGAACTGAGCCTCGTTCTCAACCAGAGACTTCCGGGCCTCCGGCGACAGCCCGTGTCCGGCCAGCCGGGCCGCGGTGGACCTCGCGTCCGTGCCTTTCTCCCGCCGCTGCAGCACCAGCCCCGCCTCGTGGGCCAGGGTGCTCATCAAGAGCTCGGCCCCATGCTCCTCGATGAGCCGGTCGGCCAAGCCGCAATGGTCGGGGTGATGGTGGGTCACGAGGATGCGGGTCAACGGCCGTCGGGGCAGCGCCGAGCGCGTCTCCGCCAACAGCGCACGGGTCCTCTCATCCCCTACCCCGGTGTCGATGACCATCAGCCCGTCGCCGTCTTCCAGGACCCACACGTTGACGTGGTCGAGCTTCAGCGGCAGAGGGAGCCGCACCCAGTGGATACCGGGCAGTATCTCCAGCGACTCGCCGGGGGCCGGCGGGCCCGGAAACGGGTACGTCAGTGCAACGGCCGGCTCGCTCAGGAGAGCTTCTCGGCTCCGCTGTAGACTTCCTCGACCGTCAGGACTGCCACGGCGTTGCCGGGGAGGCCTGGGTGGTTCCAGCACTTCATCTCGTCAAAGATCTTTCCCGAGTCGTGATACTCGAAGGTCCCCTTGGCCTGGTAGGCCTCGTCATCCTCGGTGCGGAACAGCAGCGAACCTTTGCTCCCCCGCTGGATGTTCGCCCTGGTCTTGCTGAAGTAGTTGTCGGCGATGGCGAACCGGCCGTCTTCCAGCAGGGCCGTGCACGTCACCCAGATGAGGTTGGGGGTACCGTCTTCGTCGATGCTTCCGAGCACCGAAGGTTGGGCACGCTCTTTCCAGGCTTGACGGACTTTCGATGGCAGTGCCTCCATCGTCCTCCCCCTTTCTTTCCGGCCAACCGGTTCGGCCGGCTCAGATCACACGCAGACCAGGATCGGCCTATGGCACCTCAGGCAGCGGTCCGCTTCGTTCTTGCACTGCTCGAGCGTGTAGCCCAGTTCGGTAGGCTCGAAGTTGTGCTTGCGCACCTCCGGCTCCGCCATGGGCATCTTCTCGCGCGTGCCGTACTCGACGTTCTCCGCCAGGGGCTCGCGGCTGTCCTGGGCGCCCAGGTAGACGGCCAGCCTCTTGGTCTTGTCCTCGAGGTCTTCCTCCACCGGTTCGCCGCGCAGGTACTTGTCCATGTACTTGGCCACCAGCTTGCCGGCGTTGATGGCCTCGATGATGGTCCCGCCGCCGCTCACCGCGTCGCCCCCCACGAACACGCCGGGCTTGGTGGTCATGAGCGTGTACGGGTTCACTTCCATGTAACCCCAGCGATTGAGCTTGATCTCGTCGTCGCCCTTGAAAGGGTCAAAATCCGGCTGCTGTCCTACCGCGGCGATGATGCTGTCGGCGGTGAGCACGAACGGGGCCATGTCGGTCGGGATGGGTTTCCGCCTGCCGCTGGCGTCGGGCTCCCCCAGTTCCATCTGCTGGCAGACCAGACCCTCGACGCCTTCGACGCCCTTGCACTCGAGGGGCGCAGCCAGGTAGAGGAATTCGACGCCCTCTTCTTCGGCTTCTTCGATCTCCCAGGGGTTGGCAGGCATCTCGTTCCGCGTGCGGCGGTAGACCACCTGCACCTTTTTCGCACCCAGCCGGACCGAGGTGCGGGCCGCGTCCATGGCGGAGTTGCCGCCACCCAGGACAAGCACCGTATCGCCGATGTCGACCTTCTCGCCCAGAGCTACTTTTCTCAGGAACACGATGGCGTCCATGGAACCAGGAAGGTCTTCTCCCGGGATGCCGAGCGGCCGCCCGAGGTGAGCGCCCACGGCGGCGAAGGTGGCTTCGAACCCTTCCTTCTCCAGGTCGGCGAACTGGATGTCGCGGCCCAGGCGGGTGTTGTAGCGGATCTCCACACCCTGCTGCTGGATGAGCTCCGTCTCCCGGCGAATGACGTGGCGGGGCAGCCGATATTCGGGAATGCCCACGTGCACCATGCCGCCGGGCACCGGCAGATCTTCGAAGATGGTCGGGGCGTAGCCCCTGCGGGCCAGGAAGTAGGCGGCGGAGAGACCGGCTGGCCCGGCGCCGATGACGGCCACCTTTTTGCGCGGCGCGCCCTCCGGGGCGCCGCCATTCCCGTTGCCGCCCGCCGCGGGAATCGCGGCCGACGCGGCCATCGGCGACCCGAGTGGCCAATGCCCGGGCTGCGCGGTCACCAATTCGGTCAGTTCATGCGGACCGCCCTCGATGAGAGCGGCGGAGTCGGCCAGAGCGCCGCCGTCGGCCTTCGCCTCAGCCGCGGCGCCCCCGGTGGGGTCCAGCAGGCAACCGGAGGCGCAGTCGTCGGTGGCCAGGTCTTCGGCCCGGTCGGCACACCAGCGCTTGATGTTGTTGATGGCTATTGGCTGGCCTATCGGGGCCAGGCTGCAGTTGGCCTCGCACGGATGCGGGCAGGTCCGCCCGATGATGGCAGGCAGCGGGTTATCGCCCTTGACGATCCGGGTGGCAAGATGAGGATGCTCCTCCAGGCCCTGGAAGATGTACCAGGGGATGTCGACCGTCGACGGGCAGGTGGAGCGGCAGGGGGCGGTCACCCAGCCGAGCTTGGTGGAGGGCTCGCAGCTGCTCCCTTCGGCATGGGCGGCGAAGTGCTCGGGCGCCAGATCGAGCAGCGCCACGATGGGCGGCCCTATCGTGTTCGCGATACCGCACCACGCGGAGTCTTCGATGGACTCGGCCAGCCTGCGGATGCGGGCGACCGGATCTTCCCCGCTGGCAGTCTCCGCCTCGCCGGCGACGAGCTTCTCGATGAGCTCGATCATGATATCCACGCCGATGCGGCAGGGGCCGCAGCGCCCGCAGGACTCCTGCTGGAGAAGCCTCAGATAGGCCAGGCTCATCTCCACCGGGCAGGCGTCATTGGTGAGAAAGGCGCCCCTCCAGGACACTACTCCCTTGATCCCCTGCATGTCGGGCTGCTGAAGGCGAGCCAGCACCTGCTCGGCCGGAGGGCCGCTATACCTATCGGTGAGGGCCAGCAGAGGTTCCTGCAGTGTCATTTCCGGCGGTTGGGGCGTTCCCACCAGGTGCCTCCTTGGGAGGGTAGATTCAACCGTCCGATGATATCGCATCGCCGCGGCCGCGGCCCACCGCAGCCGTCCGAGGGGCCACTGGCCCGGATGATCACCGGCCGCATCTCATGGACGACGTAGGGTTCCTTTTCAAGAGCGAGCGGGTGTCTAGGTGCCGGGACCCTTTCTTGAGTGGCGCGGAGGCGCCTTCCGCTGAGGCACGGCCGCGACCGCAGGCAGCAGCCCGGCGCTACAATGAGAAGGACTGATGCGCGCCTCGTGCGCGCTGAGTATGCGCGATCCGGTTGATGGAGATCAGCGAATCGGTCGATCGAGAGGGGGCACGATGGAGTCCCGGCGGCGGCTCGTGGCCCATCCGGCCCACGCAGTCTTGTTGGTAGCTAAAGCGGCCACGGTGCTCATACTGGTCGTCGGCTGCGTGTGGGCGGCAGGCTGCGGGCGGTCCGACTCGGAGACGACCAGCACCGCTGCCAGTATCACCCTGACGACCGTCTCTGACACCGGCTCCAGTACCACCAGCAGCGTCACCACCAGCAGCGTCACCACCGCAAGCACGACCGCCAGCAGCACCACCACCGACACCACCGGGGGAGCGCAGGGAACGGCGCTGTACCCCGCCGAGAACGCGGACGGCGCCTGGGGCTTCATCAACGCGGCCGGCGCCTGGGTGGTCCAACCGCAGTACAAGTGGGTGGCCTCTCTCTCCGAAGGCCTTGCCGCGGTGCTGGGCGATCACTACGGCTTCATCGCCCCCGACGGAGCCGTAGCCATCCCGCTGGAGTTCTTGGGCGTCGACTCCTTTTCTGAAGGCCTCGCGGCGGCGTTCCTCGCAGGACAGACCGGCAACAGATGGGGCTACATCGACCAGACCGGCGCCACGGTCATCGAACCGCGCTTCAGCGCTGCAGAGCCTTTCTCCGAAGGGCTCGCCGTGGTGCGTGGGGAGGCTGGATTGGGCTACATCGACCGGAGCGGCGCCTGGGTCATCCAGCCCCGCTTTGATTACGCCTCTCCGTTCTCCGAAGGCCTCGCCGCGGTATGGCTCGACGCCGATCAACTGGAGTCTGGCAGCGTCGCCCGTACGGTCGCTCTGGCGGTTCCGCCGCGGCCCGTGGGCAAGTGGGGCTACATCGACCGGAGCGGGTCCTTCCTGATCGAGCCGCAGTTCGATGCTGGTGGGGACTTCAGCGAAGGACGTGCGGTGGTACAGGTGGACGCCGGGTGGGGATTCATCGACCAGACCGGCGCCGTGGTCATCGAGCCACGCTTCAAAGACGCCCGGCCCTTCGCCGGGGGGCTGGCTGCGGTGTGGACAGGTCTGGAGTGGGGCTACATAGACCAGACCGGGGCGTTCGTCGTAGAGCCGCGGTTCGACGGTGCTGGAGACTTCTCCGAGGGCCTGGCCCCCGTGGCGGTACCCGGGGAGCCCGGCCGCAGCACGTGGGGCTACATCGACAAGACCGGCGCCTGGGTCATCGAGCCTCGGTTCGGCTGGGCCCATTCGTTCTCGTCGGGACTCGCGCTCGTCTTCCTGGACGGGGCCCTGGCCTACGTCGATACAACTGGCGAGGTGATCTGGCGGCAGCAGTAGCGTCTTGCGTATGAGCGGCTAGGCCGCTCTGCCGTTAGGTGCTCAGCCGATGGGGACACACTTCACGATGCTGTTGAACAGACTCTGGGCGTAGCGGTCTTTGTCGCGCGCATTCTGAGGCACGCCGGCTTCGTGGAGGATCCAGGGCACCTCTGAGAACAACTGGACGATGGGGAGGTTGCCCGGGGCAAGCCCCCGCGCTCCCCAGCTGGTGTTCACGGTGATCACGACGCTCGAGCCTTCTATCTTGCGGCGCTCCGCCAGGAATATCTTTCCGTACTCGGCGCTGAGAGCAGCTACATCGGGCAACGCGAAGAAGACCTTCTTCCCGTGTATGTTCTCTCGGTAGGAGTCCATTCTCTGTACATATATCTGGCCGTAGTGACCAAAAGTGTGACCAGAAGTATGGATGCTTACGCCCAGAGCAGCGTGGTTTTCGTTGGCGAAGTCGACCCTGTCCCGCTTGCTGACCGTGTCGTTCCATGCCTGCTTGGTCATGAGAACCGTGTACCCTGCCGCTTCCAACTTGGACTTGAGCAGCACGGCCACATCGAACACGTTCCGGGTCTCGGGAGTGTTGAGGTACTCCTCGTCGCGTATCTGCGTCGCCGGGTCGATGGTGGTGAGGCTGGTGCCACTATGGCCGGGGTCCAAGACTATGACCGGGCTGGTAGCTGGAAGATGGTCACCGGGCCCACCGTCATCGCCGGCGATCGACGTCTGGGTCGACTGCGTGGATGAGGCTGTCGTCGTCGGGGCCGGGGCCACCGAGCTGGTGGTCCGCGGCACGGCGGTAGGCGAGGTCATGGTGGAGGATGGCGTGGTCGTAGCGGAGGACAGCGTGGTCGTATTGGAGGCGAGAGTGCTTGTAGAGGCCGCGGTAGTCGGCGTGGTCGTGGTGGCGGCGGCACACGCAAGACCGGCGCCAAGCAGAGCAAGGGCGGCCACCGCCAGGCCGACCGTCACTGCCAGACTCCACCCTCGAACAAGACCAGTTCCGCCGACCATGGCCCTCGATCCCCTCGGAGTTGGTGGGCTTGCGTCGCTAATCATACAGCCGGGCCTGCCGGACGGCCTTCAAACGAAGAAAGACCCGGCCATCACGACCGGGTCTCCCCTCGTTGCGCGCGTGTTCTCGCACTGTAGGTGCTACGCGGTCTTGGCCTTCCGACCGAACAGTCCCATAGCCAGCGGTATGCCGGCGAGCACCACGAGCAAGATGCCCGGGATGACAAAGAACCACGTGAAGAGGTCAAAGCTCGGCAGGCTATCGACCTTCTGGTAGTTCGTCACATTCGCCTGCATCACCTCGACCAGCGGTTTGTAGTGGTCGAGACCCGGCGGTACGTCGGCGAACACGGGCGCCAGTTGCGGGAGGCCGCCGAGCAGCCCGGCCATCGCCGGAAACTGGGTTCCGAGGAACTGCTGGACCTGCTCCGGGGTCATGTTGAGCTGCTGAGCGAGCGCCGCGATGAGCTGGGGCGCCTCGGCTGCAAGCTGTGGTCCAGCTTCAGCCACCGGGCGCAGATTGACGAACGTCTTGTTGTAATAGTCCGCCGTCTTCGTCACGTTGTCCGGCTGCATGATCGGCCGGAAGTTGTCCAGCATATCCTGCCCGGCGCCCGCCTTGCTCGGCATGTCCATAGCGAACGGCATCACGATCAGTATGATGCCGATGACCAGCACAGGCCAAAAGAACAGTAGTCGTCGATCTTTCACCGTTTTCCCCCTCGCAGCGACGTGTGGAATACCCCCATGAGTATAGCGCAGTACTGCAGCAGGGAATCCACAAGTGGTTGCCGCTTGCTGCCGATACAAAGGGAGAAACAGCAGAAAGGTCGTCTTTGGGCTGATGGGACTGTTGCATTGTCTGAGATGGCGGTTGATCGGCCTCGGGAGGCCTTCCCTTCCCGCGCCCGCTCGCAGGCGCGTTCCCCTCCCCACTCCGTTCTTCGTGCGCTCCGCGGCCATACTCAGCCTCGGGCTGACGCTCGCTGTGGGAATGTTCTGGTGCGTGACCGCGGCCCCCGCCCAGGCAGAGCCGGCGACGGCGGGGTCGACCGCCACCACCGTCTTCACCCTCAGCGGGGGAGTCAAGGCCCAGGTGGACACCCTGACCGCTCAGGCTCAGGCGGTGCAGACCCAGATCGACGTCCTGGACGGCGAACTTGATCAGAAAGCTCAGGACTACAACCAGTGCGTGGACGACCTCGCCAGCGCCAACGCCCGGATGTGGGAACTCCGGCGCATGGTCGCCGACGCCGAGGCCGACAAGGCGCACCGGCAGGCCCTGCTGGCGGAGCGCATCAAGTCCGTCTACATGTCCGGAGGCCGTGACCAACTGCTGCAGCTGCTGCTGCTCGCAAACGGCATGGAAGACCTCTACAACCGGGTCCGTCTGGTCACCATGCTGGCCGACCGGGACCAACGCTTGGTAGCCGACCTCAAGAGCAGCACCACCCGCCTCGACCTGCTCGTGAACGCTGTCGAAGAGCAGAAATCGCAGCAGTTGGCCGTGAGACAGCACCTCTCCAAACAGGCCGCGGAGATCCAGACGACGCTGGCCGAGCGGCAAGCTACGCTGGACGGCCTCGACTCAAGGGTGAGGGCCATCGTCGAGCAGGAGCGCCAGCGGCGGATAGCCGAAGCCCAGTTGCGGGCGGCCCGGCTCGCCGCTCAGTTCGCCGTCTACCAGGGAGCACCAACAGGTTCCAATGTCTTGAGGCCCGAGCAGATAGCTCTGGTCGCTCAGAGAGCAGGATTCAGTGGGGACAACCTGGTGATCGCAGTCGCCGTCGCCTTAGCGGAATCCAGTGGTAATGCCAACGCAATGGGTGATGTGGCCATCGGAGGAAGTTTTGGCCTATGGCAGGTGTACTGCAAGGCGCATCCAAACTTGATACCGCCCAGTGACCCAAATAGCGTGGCATGGCGCGATCCGTATCAAAACGCGCAATGGGCCTACAGGATATCTGGGGGTAGCAACTGGCTTCCCTGGTCAACGTATATCCATGGTACGTATCAAGCCTATATGACCGCGGCTCGGGCAGCAGTGGCTATTCTGATTGCCGATCCTTTGTCGGCGACTGCTCCGAGTGCAGGTACTACTATGGCCCCGCTTTGATGCTCCCCCAGATGTCGACCGCGTCGAGGGTCATGAACTTGCCGGTGGCGCTCGAGGTGCTCCGGACCAGGCGCAGATAGTGGGTCGTGTTCGTCAGGGTGGGGCTCGTCCATAAGGTCACCTGGTAGGTCGCCGTGGTGGCGGTGAGATCGATAGTGGTGGTCTTGGTCGTCGTACTATCGAGGTACACATCGACCATGCCGGTAGTGGTGCCCTTCATGCCGATCCAGGCGATCTTGGTACCGCTGAAGTAGATGGTGGCCGTGGCCCCGGCGGTGCTCGACCGGCCGTAGCTGCCGAGGTAAGCCTCGGTCTTCGGGAAGTCCTCCCAGACGCCGGTCTTGACGATGTTGCCGTTGATCTGGTCGTAGCGGGTAGACGCGGAAGGAACCACATAGGTGTAGTTGTCGGCGGCGGTGTTGGCGGTCGAGCCGCTCGGCGCCCCCACTTGCACCTGCAGGTTCGCGCCGGCGGAGTGCGCCGGGGATACCGCGGTTATCTGGGTGTCCGAGTCGACCAGGTAGCCGGTGGCCGCGACGCCACCGAAGGTGACCCCCGAGGCGCCCGTGAGCCCGGTGCCGGTGATGACCACCGAGGTGCCCCCGGCGGTGGTGCCCGAAGTCGGGTTGAGGCCGGTGATGGTGGGTAGCCCACCAGGGGCCACATACGTGTAGTTGTCGGCTGCCACGTCGGCGCTCGCGCCGTTCGGCGTGATCACCTGCACCTGCAGGTTCGTGCCGGCAGCGTGGGCCGGGGACACCGCCGTTATCTGCGTGCCGGCGGAGTTGATCGCGACGCCGGTCGCCGGGGCGCCTCCGAAGGTGACAGCGGTCGCGCCGGTGAACCCGGTGCCGGTGATGACCACTGAGGTGCCGCCGGCGGTGGTGCCGCTCGCGGGGTTGAGGCCGGTGACGCTTGGCGCCGAGTTCTGGAGGATGGTGCCCAGGATGTCGAAGGCGTCCAGGTTGATGTAGGTGCTCGTGGCCGCCGCCCGCTTGGTCCCGGTCCACTCGATCCGAACGACGTGGTCGCCGGCGCCGAGGGTGGCATGCCACACCAGCGCCTGATACGCCCCGACGCCGCTGTAGAGATCCACGGTGCCCTGGGCGACGCCGTCGACGAACACTGCTGCTATTCCGTAGCTGGGGCTCGTCCTGGCGATCCAGCCGATGTATGTTCCGTTGAACCTGATGACCACTGAGGCAACGGCGTTCGCGTAGCTGAGGCTGCCTCCGGAATGCCCCGTGCGGGACTCGAGCGTCCAGGCGCCGGTCCACACAATGCGGCTGTCCGTCTCCTGATACCGGGTGGCTATCGGTACCGGATTCCCCTCAACGGGGGTACCGATCACTTCGAAGGCATCCAGCCCGATGTTCGTACCGCCACCGCCGCTGGTCCCCGTCCGCGTGATGGTCACGGTATGTGTGCCCTGGGGCAGGACTCCCGTATCCCACACCTTCTGCTTATACAGGGTGGTCGAACTGTACAGATTCACCGTCCCCGCGGGCGTTCCGTCCACAGACACGGTTGCCAGGCCGAACGCGGTGCTCTTCTTGGCGAGCCACTGCAGGTAGATGCCGTCGAAGGTGACGGTGACCGACGCTCCGTTCGCGTCGGAGTATGCGTAGCTTCCCCCGGAGGCCGAACTGGTCGGGGTAGTGCCCCAGGTGCCGCTGTAGGCCAGGAGAGTGCTCGTGTCCTCGACCTTCGCGTACGCGGGGGCGATCAGACGGCGGGCCGTCGTGTAGCTGGTCCGGTAGACGTCCTCGATGGTGACCAGATCCCCGCTGCGCGGCGAGTTGATCATCAGACCCCCGCCCACATAGATGCCCACGTGGGAGATGGGACTGTAGAAGAACACGAGATCGCCCGGGAGCAGATCCTCCACGTCGACCGGGGTGCCGTAGTTGGCCTGATACGTGGACTTGCGGGGAAGGGTGACGCCCGTCAACGACGTGAACTTGTTGTACACGTACATCGTGAACCCCGAACAGTCGAAGCCGCTTGTACTTGCCCCGGCCCAAACGTAGGGCGTGCCCAGATACTTGACCGCTTCACGGACTACCTTCATCGCGGCCGGTTCCGGCCATGTATCGGACACGTAGAAGTAGACGTCGCTCGGGCTGCTCGGACTCACGTACCAGTGGTTGGAGACGAGGATCTCCGCCGCTTCTGGTTGTGGGGCGGGCGGCAGTGCGTCAATGGTGATAGAGGTATCGGAGTTCACCTTCCAGCTCCCGGCCGGCAGGTCGGTCTTGCCTATCCGGACCGTCGTCGCGCCCGTGAAGCCCGAGCCGGTGACGGTGAGGGCCCCGCCGCCCCCGAGCGAGCCGCTGGTCTTGCTCAGCCCGGTAACGCGGGGACTGTTCAAGCTCTTCACCTGCCGGATGGTCCCGAAGCTCCACGCCCCGGACAGCGCCTGGTCGTAGTCGGGCCTCGCGAAATCGACCGAGTCGATCTCCTTCCCATGTGCCTTCAGGAGGGTGACCACGTTCGAGTGCAGGGCGGTGGATCTCGAAAGTAGATAAGCCCCACCCTCTCGCGCGATATGCGAGGCAAGAAGCACGTTATCCGGGAAGTTCTCGCTGTACGCCACGCTGCCGCCCTGTTCCTCACCGAGCGCCACATGGGCGTAGGTCGCCCAGCCCTGCTGGACCGCGTATTCGGCCATGGCCAGGGCTTCCGTGTAGCGGGCGCCGGGATCGTCGGTGGTGGACGTGGTGCCCACGACGGTCTTCTCCACCGTGAAGCCGGAGACCCCGGGATTCACACTCGTGTCCACTCGGACCCCTGTCTTGATCCCCAGGCTCACGATGGCCTGGGCGGAGGCAGCTGGGAAAGGCCCGGCCGCGGGAGTGAGCAGGATGGGCCAGCCGTTGGCGGCGGCGACCGCGGCCGCGGCCAGCGACGAGCCGTAGACGTCGCCGGGTACGATGAACGCGCGTGCGGGAGTAGCACCCGCAAGCTCCTTCACCTTGCCTGCCACGAGCGCCGCCGTCTGGTAGCGGTCGGTGCCCGCGAGGGCGACGATCTGCCCCGACGCCAATTTCGGGAGGGCCGTCTTGACCGCGCTGACGATGGTCGTCGAGAGGCCGACGATGAACACCTTCGTCACCTTGAGCCGGACCAGCTCGTCTCGCACGCTGGTGCTGAGGCTCGTGGACGAGGTGAGAAGCAGAGGGCCGTCCGCAGCCTTGGCGAGAACGGTCGCGGTCAGCGAGTCGGCATAGCTCTCGGAGCCGGCGAGAACGGCAGCCGCGGCTCCGTCGGGGAAATCGGCCCGCGACAGATAAACGGAGTTGGTGATATGCCCGTAGTCCGCATCGACCGGGTTGGAGAAGGTCGTCGCCCACGCGGCGCCACTCGAGGCGAACAGGACGAGCACGAGCACGAGCACGCTCAGTAGCGAGTAGGTCATTCTCTTGCTCACCGGTCCACCGCCTGCATGTCCCCGCTTCTTTTGAAGAGCGGCCCTTCGCGAGCCATCATACCGCCATTCGCGCTAGAGTCCCTTGCCCGCCCCGTTTTCGCCGACCGGTTTCAGGGAATTACTCCTTGACATCGGCGTCGAGCCCGGAGGAGCTATGTGGTGGCATGTACGGCGTGGACCCAGGGTTGTTGTTACTTGCCCGGGCTGCGGCAGACAGATAAGGAAGACACGGGCGCGGCTAGAACGTGACCATAGTCTGTGCTGCCCCGCGTGCCATCTGACGTTCCGTCCCGAGCCGTTGGAGGTTGCAGTTGCTCAGGCGGATGCTGAGGTGTCCGAGAACCAGGACTAGCCGGGTTCCGCTTCCAGAGGCTGGTGAGACTCGTACGGTCGCGGCGAGCGCACTCGATGCGCGTACGGTCCGCGCGGATGCCGACGAGCCGCGCCCGCGGTCCGGGCGCGGCCTCTCCCCGTGAGTCAGTCAACGCTGGCGCGTGATCCTCTGGCGGCCTGTCGAGAGACCGCGCAGCTGTCAGGTCGTGGTTCGCCCTACGGCCGCCGTCTCGTTGCCAGCTGCAAGACCGCTACGCTGGAGGCCCCTAATGCGATCGCGAGCACGATGATGGCGATCATCAGTCCGGTCGACGTTCCGGGCGAGCTCGAAGAAGTCGAGATAAGTGCCGCCAGCTCTACGGCGTCGATCCCGGTCGTGGACTGGGGAATGGCCGCGGTCGAAGCGGGCGGTAGGGTGTCCGTCGAGGACGGCGGGGAGGTCACGGCGGCAGACGCCGCGAGACCAGCGGTCGTGGACGGCAGGACCGTCGCGGTAGTGCCGGCGGTGGAGACCGTGGTGGCGGCGGCGGGATTCACCGTTGTGGCGGGATTTGCCGCTGTGGTGGCGGTGGCCTTTACCGTGGTGACGGTGGCCTTTGCCGTGGTGACGGTGGCCTTTGCCGTCGTGGTGGTGGGCTTTGCCGTAGTGGCGGTGAGGTGGCAGCTGCCCCCCGGGTGGTTGGCGATGCCCCCCGGGTAGTTCGAGGCGCTACACCCTCTGTCCCCAGTGGCGCTCGCCGGCCCGGCGTACACCCACCCTGCGAGCCCGATTGCCACTGCCATTGCACACGTTATTCCCATTGCAAGTAGACACGAACGTAAACGTCTATTCCTCATCCAAAACCTCCGCATTCTCGCACTTCGTTTCTGGTGGCGCGCGGTCGATGCCTTCCTTTGGCGCGTGCAGAAACACTGCGCATGCCGCGGTGTTGATACCGCAGCACGCTAACAGTGTTTACCAAGTGACGATGAGACAAGGATAAGGTAGCGATAAGAAAGCCCTAAGAAGGGTGGCTACGTCATAGCAGCCCCGCCTAGGGCATTCCGAAATCAGGGATCCACAGCGAACGGAGCAAGGACATCAGGCCCAGCACGACCAGTATGAAGGCGAGCCCGCGACCAGCCCGTTCCCTCCGGCTTCCTGTTTCGTTCAATTGGACATGAGACCGATCCCGAAGGCGAACAGAACGTACCTCAGAAGGGCCGCGGTTCTTGGGGGAACCGTCCTGGTTCTTGTCGCCGCCCTGGTGACCACATCGGCGCTGACTCATGTCCCGAGCCCCGCCGATGCTGCAGGAAAGCGTCGGACCACGACCACGCGAGCGCTCACAACGACCAGCACCAGAGCGACCACGACGACGCGAGCGACAACGACAACGACCACGAGGCCCACCACGACGACCTCCACCTCGACCACCACCTCGAGCACGACTTCAACCAGCACCACGCTTGCCCAGCCGCTGGGGACGAACGTCCCCATCACCTTCCGGCTCTTCCCCGCGACCAACCCCTGGAACGCCGACATCTCCCAATATCCGCTGCACCCACTTTCGGGCAGCTTCATCGCCAGCATAGGGTCGACAGGAAGACTGCATCCCGACTTCGGCACGGTCTGGAACGGGGCGCCCAACGGCATCCCCTACATCGTCATTCCGGGTGACCAGCCGCTCGTGCCGGTGAGTTTCGACTATTCCGATGAGAGCGACCCCGGGCCGTACCCCATTCCTTCGAACGCCCCCATCGAGGGTGGCGCCGACTCGACCGGCGACCGCCACGTCCTGATCCTCGACCCTGCGCATCTCAAGCTCTACGAGCTGTATGACGCGCACAATCTGGGAAGCTCCTGGCGTGCCGGCTCCGGCGCCATATTCAACCTCACATCCGACCTGCTGCGCCCCGACGGCTGGACGTCGGCCGACGCCGCCGGGCTCCCCATCCTTCCCGGACTCGTCCGCTACGACGAGGTGGCCGGCGGCGTGATCGATCACGCACTGCGGTTCACCGTGTCCAGCACCCAGCGGGGTTACATCCACCCGGCCACGCACTACGCGAGCTCCAACACCAACCCCAGCCTCCCCCCCATGGGACTCCGTCTGAGGCTGAAGGCCGGCTACGACATCTCCGGTTTCCCGGCCTCGGTGCAGGTGATCCTCCGCGCGCTCAAGAAATACGGGATGATCGTGGCCGACAACGGCAGCAGTTGGTACATCTCGGGCGCGCCCGATCCCCGCTGGAACGACGACGAACTGCACACTCTGAGCCAGGTGCCGGGGAGTGCCTTCGAGGCGGTCTACACCGGGCCGACCATCACCCGGTAGGGTCCCCTGGTCGGGGACCTAACCGCCGTCGGCGAGTGGGCCCCAACTGGACGGTCTACGAACAAGCTAAGTGCTCTGCAGGAATGGTGAGGCGCGGCGACACCGAACTCAGCGGCTCTCCGCGGCCGGCTATTTCGTCAATCCGCCCTTGCGTGGCGGTGTGGCGGTCGGACCAGAGGGACTCACTCCGCGCCTTTCCTCCCGCTGTCACATGAGGGCCGGTTTTCTCTCACCACGTACAGGCTGCCACCCTGATTCTGAAGGGATAGCGGCATCCTGTCTCGAACCATGTCCGGAAAAGCGAAGTGGACGTACGTGTTGAAGAAGTAAACACTCCACTCTGCGTTGGATGAAAGCCACGCCCGCAGAAAGTAGTCTTCATTATAGCCGCGGCTTGCCCACTCGGCTGGATACTCAAACGGGTAGAAGACGTCGTGGAAGTGTACGATGACTCCTTGTGGCAGAAACGGAATGATCTGAAACATCAAGAAATGTAGGTCGCTTCCCCATCTGAATATGTGACTAGAATCTATTATTATCAGGTCACCAGATTGCACTGCCTTGAATACGTCGCGACTCGTATTCTGAACTTTGTGTGGAATGACGCTGACTTGGCTCATATCTTCTGTTCGCAGTAAGCCAAGCAACCGTTCAGGATGGGGATCAATAAGCGTTATCTCGGGTCTACGCACAAAGAAACGGTCGATGGTGTCCAACATAGCCGCAGAAGAAAAGCCGGAACCAATTTCTATGATTCTCTTCGGCTGGCTATCCCTAAGAAGGCAATTCAGGAAGATGGCATCAGAATATCCGAACCACTCGTTTTCGTAGTAGTACCGGTGTCCCGGCTCTTTGGCCAGCGGGAAATCGATGTCTTTATACAGTTCAGCGTACCGGGTCAGGAGTTCTAGTTGGCGGTCGGCATGCATGTCGACATCGGGCAGGCCCATAGAGCTGGTCGTGGAGGCTAGGTAGGCGAGAACCTCATCCTCGGGAGGTATCAGGCTCAGGGAGAGTGGGTGGCCTCGTCTCCTCAGGAGCGTGCGCAGGCGGCGCATGTATGGCAAAGAACCAAGTGCGCGCCGAATCTCGTATTTCATGGAGTACCTCCGGCCGGCCGCTCCCGTCTGGCGGCTGTTTCTGGACATATGCACAAAGCGACCCGACCTTGTCAACCCGGTTGGACTCCACGTTCGTAGCTTTGCCACGCTGCATCTTCCTTTGTTGTCAAGCTTCTCTCGGCTACGCTGGACTTTCGAAGGGCCAGCACGCGGAGCCAGAAGACTGCCAGTCGCTCGTTGGGGCTTACTGTATGGTATTCGAACACTCTGACGCCGCCGCCCTCGCTCTTGCTGTACGATGGACGCGATGATGTCGTTCCCTGGCTGTCCCGGGCACTCGGGTATGGTGATGGCTGATCATGAGCAACCTTGATGGAACGAGTGTGATGCGCCGGGCTCCTGCCGACTTGGGCCTGCTTGCCTCAAAGCGAGAAGCAATCCTGTCGGCCGCTCGGCGCCGAGGCGCGTTCAATGTCCGAGTCTTTGGCTCTGTCGCCCGGGGCGAAGCCAACGCCGACAGTGATATCGACTTTCTTGTCGACCTCGAGCCCGGACGAAGCCTTCTGGATCTGGGCGGATTGCTCATGGATCTCCAAGAAGTCCTCGGCGTGCCCGTGGACGTGGTGACCGAAAAAGGCCTGCGGTCGCGATTGCGGGAGCGGGTGTTGCGGGAGGCTGTCAGCCTATGAGGACTGACCGGGAACGAGTTCTCGACGCCATGGAGGCGCTGGACCGCATCGATCGGCACACCCACGCAGGTGAACGCGAGTTCAGGCACAACGAACTCGTGCAGAGCTGGGTTGTCAGACACTTGCAGATCCTGGGTGAGGCGCTACGCGCCATATCACCCGAATTGCGAGCCCGGCACGAGGAACTGCCTTGGTCAGAGATCATCGGCATGCGCAACATCCTCGTGCATGACTACTTCGATATCGACCAAGACATAGTCTGGTCGGTCGTCGAGCACGATCTGTCCGGCCTGAGACTCGGTCTTGAGCGCATCCTGGCGGAGTTGCCATCAGGCGGCGAGGACACCTCGGACTGAGCCAGCTCGGGTCTAGACCCGTCCGGACTGCTTGAGTGGGGGCTACTGGATTTGATCAAGGGGGACAAGGCCCAGTCGCCAGCCACCTCGTGACGAAGGCGCGAGTTCGGTGGTCTCCAACACGCGCGTCCTCAGGGGCCGGTCCCCGCACCCATGACCCGCCAGGGAGAGTCGGGGGTCTGCTTTCCTACGTAGACGAAGCGCAGTTGCGGTCCGGCCTCCTGCGCGGACTGCTCCCGCGCGACCAGAAGATCGTACTCGACCACGAACTGCTCCTGGATAGGCCAGTCGGTGCGGGGGTAGGCATCAAGGAGGGGGTCGATGCCGGTCGGCCCGTCGAGCGTCAGGTTCGCGATATCGCCCTCGTGCCGTTGCTCACCGACGTAGTTGGGCGCTGTCATCATGGCCTGCTCGTGGGGGGCGCTGAGGTAGTAGACCACCCGGGGGTCGGCGGTCTCAAAGTAGGTGCGGATGACTCCAGGGGCGTCCAGGGAGTCCAACTGCTGGCGCTCCTCGGCCGAGAGGCCAACTGGAGTCACCGTGTAAGGTGGCGCGACGCTTGGGGGGGTGTTCCCGTTCTCCGCGGTAGTGGAGTCTTGGCCGGTACTCCCGACGGCGTGGATAGAGCCGACCGTGCTCGTGGTAGCGGGCGAGGATGAGCAGCCGGCGACGGCCAGCGCGGCGACCACGAGAACGATCACCAGTAACCCAGTCGGAGCCTTCATGTCCGCTCCTTTGCCGGCGAGACCACTGTCCTCTTGCTGCCACTCTAGCAGCGCGCAGACAACTGCTGCCGCCGCGCCCCGGGCGGCGGCGCGTTTTCGGTACAATCGAGTCACCGGCCAAGAGCTCCAGGGAGAGGAGTGCGGATGGAACGGCTGTGGGCACCGTGGCGGCTGCAATACGTGGCCAAGGAAAAGGACGGGGGCTGCATCTTCTGCGACAAGCCCCTGGCCGGGGACGATCGCGCCGGCTACATCGTCCACCGAGGCACCCTCGCATACGTGATGCTCAACGCCTTCCCCTACAACAACGGCCACATCATGGTGGCGCCCTACGCCCATATCGCCGATCTGGAGGAGTTGCCGCCCGACACGCTCCACGAGATGATGGACCTCGCTCAACTCGCCACCCGGGCGCTCAAGAACAGCTTCAACCCCGACGGTCTCAACCTGGGCTTCAACCTTGGCGCCGCCGCCGGCGCCGGTATCAAGGACCACCTCCACCTGCACTTGGTGCCCCGCTGGGTGGGCGACACCAACTTCATGCCCGTCATCGGCGACGTGCGGGTGATCCCCGAGTCTCTGGAGCAGACCTACGACAAGCTGACCGAGGCCTTCGGGCTACTGCAAGAGCCCGAGCTCGCCTGAGCCTAACGCCGAACGCGCCTCACGCAGATACCAACCGCGGCGATTGCGCCGACGAGGCCGGCGAGAAGAGCGACGCGTTGTTTCGGGGGGATCGGCGTCGTGCGAAGCGCGAGTGGCGCAAGCAGTGGCCGAAGGACTCCCCCGACAAGCATGAGGATGTTCCCGCCGGGAAAGCCGAGTTCGAGGTCGATCAGGGCTTGGCGTCCGCCACGCGCAGGGCCGCTCCGGCCGGCGACGATGCCGGCGGCGAGGTGCGGTCGGCGGTCGGTGCCTTTTCCGGCCGGGGTGCCGGTGCCGCCGCGGGCGAGGAGGTCGTCGAGGGCGTCTCGTAGGGCGGGGGACTGGCCCCAGGTCCCGCAGAAGGCGACCATCCCCCGGCTGTCGATCAGGTAGGCGGCGGCGGCCAGGCCGCCATATGCCCGCTGCACGCTGCAGGCGAGATCATCGACCAGCACCGGCCACGGTACGTTCTCCTCGCGCTTGTAGTCGCGACCGTCCTGAAGCTTCTGCTCGTTCGACTGGTAGGCGCCGTGGAGCTCCCCGGGATGTGCTTGGCGTATCAGCACCTCGACGAACCGCACCTGCTCGCCGTAGAGCCGGTACAGCTCTTCCATGGTTGCCACACCTCCGCGCGTGACCGGGCACGTGTAGCTCACGAAGTGGAGGAATACCGGCTGTCCGCGGAGGCCGCTCAACTGCAGGGGCCCACCGT
>Ga0315283_10001412_pt1 | contig 19339 bp, 17 predicted proteins | sample YL17G09_0_MG_FD_204541 | JGI IMG/M metagenome (GOLD analysis project Ga0315283, IMG submission 204541) | Sediment microbial communities from Yellowstone Lake, YNP, Wyoming, USA - YL17G09_0 | ecosystem: Environmental > Aquatic > Freshwater > Lake > Sediment | place: USA: Wyoming | collected... | reverse complement strand
GCCGCCCGCGTCCACGACTCCCGCCTCTCGGAGCTTCGCCAGCTGATCGGGCGTTTCGGCAACGGCTCTCTCACCACGCTCGACGACGAAGGCGAGCAACTGCGGTTTCTCGAGCCCGTGGGCCTCTGACGACTCAGCCGCCTCGGCCATCCTCTTGATCACCGTCAGCATTGTCCCCTCGACCGGATTCTGGATCGCGCGATACGCCTCTCTCGTCGCAGAGCGGAGCGCGTCGCGAATCGTCGCCGAGTCGAGCTCGGCCTGCTGACCGAGCACCTCGGCGAGGCCGCGGACGATCTGACTCAGGATCACGCCCGAGTTTCCGCGTGCTCCCATCAGAGCAGCGCGCGACAGCTCCTTCGCTACCGCTTCGTGCCCCGTCGCGTGGGAGGCTTCGAGCGCGTCGACGATTGCCCGCACAGTGAGCGTCATGTTGGTGCCCGTGTCTCCGTCCGGAACCGGGTAGACATTGAGGCGGTTGATGCGCGCGCGGTGCGCCTCGAGATTCCTGAGAGCGTCGCGGACCACCGTCCGGGCGACCTCCATCTCCATCAGGATCGCCTCGCGTCGTCGATCAGTACCTCGACCTTGGCGACGGTGACGCCCGTCTGCACCTTGACCTCGTAGACGATGCGGTCGCGCAGCGTGGCCGCGACCTCCGCGAGCCGCAACCCGTATTCGACGACGACATGAAGGTCGATCTCGACCCCGCCGTCGCATGTCTTGACGTCGATACCGTCGGTGAGCCGGTCGCGGCCGGGGAGACGTGGGAAGCGCCGGCCCGCCATGCCGACGACGCCGTAGCTCTCGCCGGTGACATGACCGACGACCTGCGCGATCGCCTTGGCCGAGACGGAGACCCGTCCGATCTCCGTCGTACGTGCGAGATAGGTGCTCTTGTCCACGCCGCGAGGTTAGACGACGGTGGTCTGCCGAGGGTTGCGTGGCATGAAACGAGGTCGAAGAGCGGGCGACCCCGGGAGACAGGCTGAAGCCTGTCGCCGTCGCCGCGCGGGCCTGCTAGATGGCCTTGGTGACCTTGCCGGCTTTGAGGCAGCGGGTGCAAACGTAGGCGCGGGTGGCCTTGCCCTTCAGCATCATCCGGACCTTCTGCAGGTTCGGATTGAAACGGCGCTTGGTGGCGACCATCGAGTGGCTCCGGTTGTTACCGAAGCCGGGCTTCTTACCGCAGAGACAGCAGACCTTGGACATCCGGTTTGGGATGGTACCGGAACCGTGCCGCAGTCCCGACTGGTCAGCGCTACCTGGCGGCGGCGGCGCGTAGGTTCGCGAACAGGTCGGCCATCTCGAGGCCGGTACGCACGGCTTCTGCGCCCTTGTCGTAGCGACTCTCGGCCTGGTCGGCGCGGTCGAGCGTGAGCAGACCGAAGGCGACCGGGACCCCCGTCTCGATCGCCGCGAGCTGCAATCCGCTTGCGGCCTCGCTCGAGACATAGTCGAAATGGGGCGTGTCGCCGCGGATAACGCAGCCCAGCGCAACGATGCAGGCGAAGCGGCGGGTCTTCGCGAGTGCCATCGCGGCGAGCGGCAACTCGAACGCCCCCGGCACCGGCATCACCGTCACGGCGTCGCGGGCGACACCGAGCGCGTCGAGCTCGGCCAGGGCCGACTCGAGCAATCGCGTCGTCACATCGCCGTTGAACCGTGCCACGACGACCCCGACGGCGCGGCGCTCTCCGGCTGCCTCGCCCTCGAGCACGGCGTAGCCCGGCGGCACCGTCAGCTCACCCGGAGCGTGCTCCATCGTGGCGGAAAGGTGATCTGCGAGCGGCGCCGGAGCGTCCTCGAGATCCTCCTCGGGGGCGTCGCCGTCGGCGTCGACCTGGGGCGCGGCTTCGGAAGCAGCCGCGTCGGACGTGGCCTCGACATCGGATTCAGCAGCATCGGGCTCAGGCCATCCGTCGAGGACGTTCTCGCTCGAGGCATCGAGATCGGGATCCTCCACCTCGGCGGCCGGCTCTTCCTCCACCACGACGTCGTCGCTCTCGAGCTCCTCGGGCTTGTCGGGCTCGTCGTCCCAGCGGGGTGTGTGGTACCGGTCGCTCATCGTCTCAGTCCTTCTTTCGGTCAGGAGCTCTCGGGGTCGAACCGCAGGTGCTGATGATGCTCGGGCTGTCCTATCGTGTGGCCCATCTTGTCGCGCTTGGAGTCGAGGTACCGCTGGTTCTCTGGGTTCGGCTCGATCTCGATCGGCTCCTGCGAGACGACGGAGAGGCCGAAGCCGGAGATGCCACTGATCTTCTTCGGGTTGTTCGTGAGAACCCGAATCGTCGTGAGCCCGAGGTCGGCCAGGATCTGCGAGCCGATGCCGTACTCGCGCGCGTCGGCAGAGAAGCCGAGCTGGAGATTCGCCTCCACGGTGTCGAGGCCCATTTCCTGCAGTTCGTAGGCCCGCAGCTTGTTCAGCAGGCCGATCCCCCGCCCCTCCTGGGCGAGATAGAGGAGCACCCCCGTGCCCTCTTCCTCGATGCGCCGGAGCGCGCGGTCGAGCTGCGCGCCACAATCGCAACGCCGTGAGTGGAAGACATCGCCCGTCAGGCATTCCGAATGGACACGAACGAGCACGTTCTCGGCGCCCTCGACGTCGCCCTTGACGATGGCGACATGGTGCTTGCCGGTCAGCACCTCCTCATAGGCCACCGCCTGGAAGATGCCGTGCTCCGTCGGCAGCCTCACCGAAACCGCGCGCTGGACGAGCTTCTCGTGCTGGCGTCGATACTCGATCAGGTCGGCCACGGTGACCATCTTCAGCCCGTGGTGCTCGCAGTAGCCGATCAGGTCGGACACCCGGGCCATCGTGCCGTCCTCGTTCATGATCTCGCAGACGACGCCCGCGGGTGCGAGGCCGGCGAGTCGAGCGAGGTCGACCGAGGCCTCGGTCTGCCCGGAGCGTTGCAGGACACCGCCCGTGCGGGCGCGGAGCGGGAAGACGTGGCCGGGCTGGACGAGGTCGTAAGCCGTGGAGGTCGGGTCGATCGCAACCTGGATCGTGTGGGCCCGGTCGTGAGCGGAGATGCCGGTCGACACACCTTCGCGAGCCTCGATCGAGACGGTGAAGGCGGTGCCGAACGGCGTCTCGTTCTGATCGGTCATCTGGCGGAGGCCGAGCTCCTCGCACCGCTCGGGCGTGAGGCAGAGGCAGATCAGTCCCCGGCCGTGGGTCGCCATGAAGTTCACCGACTCGGGCGTGACGAACTGCGCTGCGATCGTGAGGTCGCCCTCGTTCTCGCGGTCCTCGTCGTCGACGACGACCACGAACCGGCCTTCTCGAATCTCCTCGATCGCCTCCTCGACGGAGGAGAAGACGGTGTTGGGTGCCTCGGTGCTCATCGGCGCATCGTACCCCTGACGAGCGACCGGACCTACGGCTGCCGCCCGCGGGCCTCGAGCAGGCGCTCGACGTACTTCGCGAGGACGTCCACCTCCAGGTTGAGGCGCTGCCCGGGCACAAGCCGGGCGAGTGTCGTCTCGGCGATCGTATGCGGGATCAGAGCCAGTCCAAAGGCGTCATCGTGCAACTCCGCGATCGTCAACGAGACGCCCTCGACCGTGATCGAGCCCTTCTCGACGCAGTAGCGGAGCGTGTCGGCCGAGGCCTCGACGATGACGCGCAGCCCCTCCCCCTCGGCCTCGATCGACTGCACCCTCCCGATCCCGTCGACATGACCCTGGACCATGTGCCCACCCATCGGGTCTCCGGCCCGCAGAGCGGGTTCGAGGTTGACGACCGAGCCGCGGGTGAGCTCACCGAGCGTCGACCGGGACAGGGTCTCGGGACCAGCGTGGAAGGTCAGCCGATCCGCTGCGACCGTCTCTGCGGTGAGACAGACGCCGTTGAGCGCGACGGAGCCGCCGACGCCGATCGTCGGAGCGGTGACGGGCGCCTCGATCTCGAGCTGGATTCCCTCGTTGCCGCCCGTGACGGCTGCAACCCGTCCGACCTCTCGCACGATCCCCGTGAACATTCCGAGAGGCTACCGCGGGACGAGCATGCGCCCGTCCCCTACGGCTCGCGCAGATAGGCCTCGACGAGCAGATCGTCTCCGACCGGCCTTGTCCCGACGTGGATCAAGGACTGAGGTACGGAGAGATCGCCGAGGAACCGCGGCCCGTCGCCCGAGAGCGTCGGCGCGACGAAGACGGCTAGCTTGTCAACGAGGTTCGCCTCCAGGAACGCTGTCGCAAGCGTCGGCCCACCCTCGAGCAGGAGCGACTGCACCCCCTCCGCGGCGAGCTCGGCGAGCTCGTCGCCGAGTGTGCCGGAGCGAAGCTCGAGCTCTGAATCTGCCGGCAGCGGCCCGCGGCCGAAGGCGAGCCGGCGCGGCTGCCGCGCGACCGGGACGTTGCGCGCGTCGAGCCGGGGCGCATCCGCCCGCACGGTGCCGATGCCGACGGCGACCGCGTCAGACGAGGCGCGCATCTCGTGGACGAGCAGCCGCGATGCCTCCCCGGTCACCCAGCGCACGCCGGGAACGGTGACGCGGCCGTCGAGCGTCGTCGCGACCTTGTACGTGACGAACGGGCGTCCCAGGGCCTTCCAGGTGCGCCAGGCCTCGTTCTGGCGGCGTGCCTCGAAGCGGTCGTCGAGCTCGACCTCGACACCGTCCCTGCGGAGCTCCTCCAGGCCCCCTGCGGCCTCGGGATCGGGATCGAGGCAGCCGGCGACGACGCGTGCGACGCCGGCCGCGGCGATCGCGCCGACGCACGGAGGGGTGCGTCCGTGATGCGCGCACGGCTCCATTGTCACGTAGAGGGTTGCGCCACGCGCCCGGTCACCCGCCTCGCCGAGCGCCACGATCTCACCGTGTCGGCCGCCGTATGCCTCGGTCACGCCCTCACCGAGGATCGCGCCGCCCGCGACGACGACAGCGCCGACGGTCGGATTCGGATAGGCAACGCCGGACGCGGCTTCTGCGAGCTCGAGAGCGCGGTCGATGCTCATGCTGCGGTTGCGGCGATACGCGCATAGGCGGCCGCAGGGTCAGGGTCGGCGAAGACCGCGTTCCCGGCGACGAGCAGCGTGGCCCCCGCGTCGCGCACCGCCTTCGCATTCGCCTCCCCGACGCCGCCGTCCACCTGGATCGGAATCCCGACCAGGGCAGCGAGCCCTTCGATCCGCTCGTACGCGGCCGGCATGAACTGCTGCCCCGAATAGCCAGGCTCGATGCTCATGCAGAGGATCATCTCGGCGCCGGCCTGCTCGGAAAACGCGGCAGCCCGGGCAGGTTCGGTGCCCGGATTGAAGGCGACACCGACTGCAAGCCCAAGAGCGCGCGCGGCGGTCGCTACTCCCTGCGGGTCAGCGGTCGCCTCGACATGGAAGGTCACCGAGTCGGCGCCCGACGCGGCGAACTCGGCGAAATGGTGGGCCGGATCGGTGACCATCAGATGGCAATCGAGCACGCCTCCGGCGGCGTGGATCATCGGCGCGATCGAGCGCAGGACGACCGGTCCGATCGTCACCGGGGGCACGAAGTGGCCGTCGCCGACGTCGAAGTGGAAGACGCGGCAGCCGGCCCCGAGTAGCGCCTCGGTCTGCTCACCGAGGCGGGCGAAGTCGGCCGCGTAGAGCGACGGCTCGATCTCGCTCCCGCCCCGGATCCACGTCGCCCATCCCATCTTCCGATCCTAGAGCGTCTTGCACCGCTGCCGCCGTTTGGGCGCCGAACTCCTTGTGACACTTTGTCACAAGGAGTTCGGTCACGGGACATGGAGTCGTGCGATGAAGAACCCGCTCGTGCGGTGCAGATGCGGCAGGGTCTGCAGGAACTCCGGCCGGGCTGGATGGCGGAACCGGGGCCAGACTTCGGCGAGCGACTCGTCGACCGCGAGCCCGGATGCGTCGACGACCGCCTCGCCTTCGTCACGGTTAACGGTGCAGACGGAGTAGACCACTGTCCCGCCCGGTCGCACGCGGGCCGCGGCCGCGTGCAGCAGCTCGAGCTGGAGCTCGGGCAGAGGCTGGGAGCGCCAGCGCAGGTCGGGCCGGGCGGCGAGCACCCCGAGCCCCGAGCACGGCGCATCGACGAGCGCACGATCGAAGCCCACCAGTTCCGGCGGCAGATCGCGCCCGTCGGCACAGACGACCTGGACGTTCGTGGCACCAAGTCGACGGACGTTTTCTTCGAGCTCTCTCGCGCGCGCCTCGTTCACCTCCACGGCGACGACGTCACCCGCGAGCATCGTCGCCTTGCCACCCGGCGCGGCGCACAGGTCGAGCACCCGCTCTCCAGCCACCGAGCCGACCGAGAGCCCGGCGAGCTGCGAGCCGGTGCTCTGGGGCCAGACCCGCCCCTCTACGAGCGCGCTCTCGTCGATGTGCTCGACGCGCCAGGCGCCCGGCACGTCAGGGTCGGACACGCCGTCGATCTCGCCGCGCACGAGCCGGACGACCGTTGGCGGTGCCTCGTTCTGGGCGCGCATCAGCGCGAGTGCCCCCTCGGCCCCGAGATCGCGCCACCAGGTCTCGGCCACCCAGTCGGGGTACGAATGTGCGAGTGCGGCCTCCAGCCAGGTCGAATCAGGCAGCGCCTCGACGCACGCCCTGCCTTCGTCTGCGAGCCGCCGCAGCACCGCGTTCGTGAACGGCACCGCCCGCTCGAGACGCGCGCGGCGCACGAGCTCAACCGACTCGTTGACCGCCGCGTACCGTGGCACCCCGTCCAGGAAAGCGAGCTGGAACGCGCCGAGCCGCAGCGCTGCGCGCACGGGGGCGTCGAGGCGCCGCACCGGTCGGCGGCCGATCGTCTCGATGGCGAAGTCCAGCGTGCGTGCACGCTGCACGGTTCCGTACGCGAGCTGCCGTGCGAGCGCGCGGTCACGGTCGTCGAGTCCCGCCGCGACTGTCCGCAACGCGCGATCAGCGTACGCCTCGTCCTCGAAGACCTTCCTGATCACGTCGAACGCTGCTGCGCGCGCCGGTGAGATGGTCGGCCGGCTCACGCGGGATAGGATCGGGGAGACATGGCTATCTGGGAACCGTACGTCACGACGTCGACCCGCCCGATTACGGGTGAGCTCCTGGTCTCCCGCACCATCTCCGATCGGGAGCTACTCGTGCTGCTGCCCCCCTCGTACGGGCGCGCTTCGACGCGGTATCCGGTGCTGTACGCGCACGACGGCCAGAACCTGTTCGACGAGGCGGCGAACCCGGACGGCGAGTGGGAGGTGGACGAGTCGATGGGCCGGCTCGCCGCCGAGGGCCTGGAGGCGATCATCGTCGGCATCCCGAACGCCGGGAGCGCGCGCCGGACCGAGTATTCACCCTGGCCGGATCCCGAGTACGGCGGCGGCGGTGCGGACGCCTATCTCGACCTGCTGCTGGGCACGATCAAGCCCGCGATCGACGCCGACTTCGCGACCGACCCCAACCCCGCGCAGACGGGGATCCTCGGCTCCTCGCTCGGCGCCCTCGTCAGCCTCTACGCGTTCTTCCAACATCCGGGCCTGTTCGGCTTCGCGGGCGTGCTGAGCCCCGCCTTCTGGTGGGCCGGTGACGCGGTCTTCGACTTCGTCGACGCCGCCGACCCGCCGGACGGCAGGATCTGGATGGATGTCGGCGACGAGGAGGCACCGGAGCGCCTCGAGCTACAGGACGCCTACGTCCGGGACTTTCACCGCATGGCAGCGCTCCTTGCCGACAAGGGCTTCGGCCCCGACCGGCTTGCCACCGTGCTCGAGGTCGGCGGGCGGCATCACGAGTCGGCGTGGGCGCGGCGGTTCCCCGGCGCGATGCGCTTCTTCCTCGCTCCCGGCTGACCCTCTAGCGCAGGCCGCGCAGCCACGCGGCGGCGTCCATCCGCTTGCCGCCGTCCGGCTGGACCTCGACCGGCTCAAAGGCCCCCGTCAGCCCCACCCGGGCACGCCAGACCGTCACCGGGCGGCCGTACAGCTCGGCGCGCGCTCCGATATGGGGCGACAGCGCCCGGACCCTGCGTACGAGCTCGTCGGCCGGAAGCCCGAGATCGAGCAGGCGATCGGCCGGCTCGATCTTGTCCGCATACGTGATGCCGTCGGCGCTCTGTGGCAAGAAGGAGGGGCTCGGATCGGCGAGGACCGCGTCGAGCAACCGCACCGCCACGGCCGCCGCGCGGTCGAATACCGAGCCGGCATCGTCATCACCGATCAGGAACGCCTCCTGGGCGGCGATCGGGCCCGCGTCGAGCTCCTTCACCGTCTCGTGGATCGTCACCCCCGTCTCGAGGTCACCGGCAAGGATCGCACGTTCGACGGGCGCTGCACCCCGCCAACGCGGCAGCAGCGATGGATGGACGTTGAGCCACGACCGCTCGGAGAGCATCTCCTCGGGAATGAGCAGGCCGTAGGCGCAAACGACGACAACGGGCGCTCCGAGATCGAGACCCGGCCCGGGGCGATCGGGCTGGAGCACCGGGACGCCGAGTCGTTCTGCGACGACCTTCGCCGGGGGCGCTGCGACCCGGCGTCCACGGCCCTGGCGCGCGTCGGGTCGGGTCAGCAGAGCCGAGATCTCGTGCCGACGAGCGAGCCGCTCGAGCACGTCCGCCCCGAACGGCGCCGTCGCCGCGACGGCGATCCGACGCACCTACTACCTCGACAGGACGAGCCTCGGCCGCAGCTGCGCCATCGCCTCGCGCCGCGACTCCGGATCGGTGCGATCGACGATCAGCTTGCCGTCGAGGTGGTCAACCTCGTGCTGGACGACGCGGGCCGAAAGGCCTTCCAGTTCGAGGCGAAGCGGCGCACCGTGCGCATCGACACCCTCGAGCGTCACCTCGACCGCCCGCTCGACAGGCATGCGCACGGGCCCGAGGGAGAGACAGCCTTCCTCGTCGACCTCGGTACCGCCACCCGTGCTCGCGAGTACCGGGTTGACGACGATGCGGTCTTCGCCCTCGTTGTGGAAGACGAATACCCGTCGCAGGATCCCGACCTGCGTGGCGGCGAGGCCGACGCCTTCGGCGTCGTGCATCAGGGCGATCATCCGCTCCGAGAGCCGTGCGAGCTCCTCATCGAACGCCTCGACCTCGTTGGCGCGCATCCGCAGCACCGGATCGCCGTACTGCCGCACCTGCGACAGCGCGATCTGGCGCAGCGCGCGCCGCTCGGCCTCCTCGTTCTCGTTCTGCTCGTCGTTGTCGTGCTCGTCGTGGTGCTCGTCGTGGTCGTGTCGGCTCATGATCGCCAGTTTAGCCGCGTCTCTACAGCGACTGCGGGTCGACGTCGACGACCGCGGTCAGCCCTCGCCGGCGCAGTGCCGGGCTCGCGGCGGCGAGGAGCGCCGCTGCGCGCCGGGCAAGCGCTCTCGGCTCGTTGGTCTTCGCGAAGAGTTGGGCCCGGTGGCGGCCGCGCAGCCGCAGCAGCGGTGCGGGCCCGAGGAGTGTTCCCTCCACGCCCTCGAGGCCGGCACGCACCTCGCGGAGCACCTGAGCGACCCCTGCCGGGTCGGGGCCGGAAGCAACCACCGAGACGAGATGGCTGACCGGCGGGTAACCGAGCGCCTTGCGCCGCTCGAGCTCCTCGGCCAGGAACCCCGCGACATCGTGTCGTTGTGCAAACTGGAAGGGCATGGCGTCCGGCTGGAACGTCTGCACGAGTACGAGCCCGGGGGCGTCGCGCCCGCTCCGCCCGGCGAGCTGGGTCACGAGCTGGAACGTTCGCTCCTCGGCGCGGAAGTCGGGTATCGCAAGACCCGTGTCGGCATCGACGACGGCAGCGAGGTCGACGCCGGGAAAGTGATGCCCCTTCGCGACCATCTGGGTGCCGATGAGCACCACGCGATCCGCGCTTCGGAAGCGTTCGAGCGTCTCACGGAGCGCGCCGGGACGCGCAGCTGTGTCGGCATCGAGCCGGATCCGTTCGAGCTCGGGTACGTTCCGCTCGAGCTCCTTCTCGAGCCGCTGCGTTCCCGCCCCGATGTGCGCGAGCTCGACAGAACCGCAGGCCGGACACGTCTCGGGTACCGGCTCGCGATGCCCGCAGTGATGACAGTGCAGACCGCCGTCACCGTGCAACGTCAGCGCCACATCGCAGTTCGCGCACCGGCGCGACAATCCGCACGCCCGGCAGTGGATCGCCGGTGTCACCCCCCGCCGGTTGAGGAGCAGAATGGCTTTGCCACCGCGTTCGGCAACCCGGCCGAGCTCGGTCAGCAGAGGGGCCGAAAGCGGGTAGCCGCTCTCCCGGCGCAGATCGACGATCCGGACGCGGGGCATCGGCGCCCCGATCCGCGCCGAGAGCACGACCCGCTCGAGCGTCGCCCAGCTCTCGGGCCGCGGCGTGGCGCTGCCGTATACCGCAACGGCGCCCTCGAGGGCAGCGCGCTTCGCGGCAACGGTACGGGCGTCATAGCGGGGATCGGACTCCTGCTTGTACGAGCCGTCATGCTCCTCGTCGACGATCACGAGACCGAGGTCTCGGATCGGCGCAAAGATCGCCGACCGGGCGCCGACGACGATCCTCGCCTCGCCACGCGAGATGCGATCCCTCTCGTCGCGCCGTTCGGCCTGACCGAGCGCGGAGTGGAGGATCGCGACCGTGTCGCCGAAGCGTTGACGGAACCGACCGACGGTCTGGGGCGCGAGGGCGATCTCGGGCACGAGCACGATGGTGCCGAGCCCTCGCGCGAGTGCCGCTTCGCACGCCTGGAGGTACACCTCGGTCTTGCCGCTCCCCGTAGGCCCGACGAGCAGGAGATGTGCTCCCGCCTTGCCCTCGAACCCGGCAACGACGCGCGTGATCGCGGTGCTCTGCTCCGGGGTGAGCGCGGCGGGGGCGGGCTCACCCTGAAGCGACTCGCGCTCGGCCGGTGAGGGGCGCTCCCCGCGTGGCGCGCGGCGGAGAGGAGCGACGAGCTCGAGCGCGCGCGCCGGCGTGGTGCCGTAGTAGTCGGCGATCCAGAGCGCCAGGTCGACGAGGGTCGCCGGGATCTCGTCGAGCACCTTCCCGACCGCTGCGAGCTTGATCCCGGGGGGCGGCTCGACGCCGACCTCGACGACCACACCGCGGGTGGTGCTGCGCCCGAGCCGCACCTGCACGATCGCGCCCTTGCCGACGTCGTCCGGGACCTCGTAGGTGAAGAGGCGCGCGACTGCACGCGACGAAACAAGGGGGTAGACGGACGCCAGGGGCACCCGTCGAGGCTAGCGGTTGAGCAAGCGGAACCTGCCTCGGGGCCGATAGGGCTGCGCAGGCCGAGTCGAGCTACGCCCCGGCGGCGACGAGCACGAAGTCGGTGGCGAAGCCGAGCATGAGGCCGAGCGTGATCCCCCAGGCGACGACCGTCTTGCGGCCGAGGGTACGGCAGACGCCGAGCAACTCGATCACGACATAGAGGATCGAGCCGGCGGCCAACGCAAGAAAGGCGATCGAGACCGGCTCGCTGACCCAGCTCTGACCGAGGAGGGTGCCGAAGAAGGTGGGGCCACCGCCGATGAGGCCGACGAGCGCGAGAAAGCCCCAGCTCGGGAGCTCCTCGGTGCCCGAGAACGGGCCGACGATGCCGAAGCCCTCCGTCGCATTGTGGAGACCGAAACCGATGACCAGCACGAGTGCGAGGCTGATGTCGCCGGAGGCGGCCGACTGGCCGATCGCAAGGCCCTCCGAGAAGTTGTGCAATCCGATACCGACAGCGATCATGAGCGAGAGCGACTGCGCCGGCGACAGCGTGCCCGGCCGCACCTCGTACTCGGCGATCGCGGCCGCACCAACGCTGCGGAACCCGTGCTTGCGGCGGCGCCTCGTGATCACCTGGTCGAAGTAGACGAGGCTCATGAGGCCGACCGTAAAGCACGTGACGAAGATCGCGGCGAGGCCCGCGAACCGCGCCCACGTGCCGTCGTGATCGAGCGCGGCGGCGTTCAACGCCGCCTCCACCGGTTCGATCCCGGCCGTGAGTATGTCCCAGAGCAGGAACAGCAGGATGCCGGTGGCGATGGCGCTGAGGAGGGCGCTCGCGCCGATCGACAGGTTGCGCAGACGGCCTGCGGGGAGACCGATGAAGATGGTGAGCCCGGCGATCGCGCCGAGCACGAGAATCTGCGCCTGCGTCAAACCGAAGCCCTTCCTGTTCGATGCTGTAAGGGGAGCCTTACAAGCTGGTCGAACTATAGTGAAAGCCGTTCGGAACCGTCAATCGGAGGTGTACTGGGTGGCGCACGGGCAGGGACATTCGGTCGACGAGTACCTCGAGACGATCTACTTTCTCGCCTTCCCGATCGGCGAGTATCGTCCGGCTACAGCCTCGAACGCGATCGCGTCGCGCGTGGCCGAGATGCTTGGCGTCTCGCGCGCGTCGGCCGGCGAGATGCTGAAGCGGCTCGAGTCAGAGGGGTTCGTCGAGCGGGGAGAGCAGAAGGAAGCGATTCTGACCCCGACCGGCATCGAGCGGGCGGAGCGCGTCGTCCGCAAGCACCGGCTGATCGAGCGTTTCCTGACAGATTTCATGGGGTACACGGCCGCCGAGTCGCACATCCACGCCGACGAGCTCGGCGACACCTTCTCCGACGACATGGTCGAGCGGATCAACGAGCGGCTCGGGTATCCCGACCGCTGCCCGCACGGCTGGCCGATCGCGACGGACGTGGAGCAGGCAGAGAACGCCGAGCTCGTCTCACTCGCAGACCTCACCCCGGGCAACGCTGCCGAGATCGTGCGGCTCGCCGAGCACGACGGCGATCTGCTGCACTGGTTCTACGAGAACGGGTTCGCGCCGGGCGCCACCGTGCTCCGGCGGGCCTCAACGGCGGAGGGACCGTTCACGGTCGAGCTCGACGGCAACGAGCGCTCGATCGACGAGAAGTTCGCGCAGGGCCTGTACGTGCGACCGGCCGCGTAGGCAGCCTGCAGAGGCCATCGAACCGGGCGGCTAGACCGGCGCGGGTGCGGCGATACCTGCGGCCGCGCGGAGCACGTCGGCCTTATCCGTTCGCTCCCAGGTGAAGTCGGCGTCGTCACGTCCGAAGTGGCCGTAGGCAGCGGTCTTCTGGTAGATCGGCCGGCGGAGGTCGAGGTCACGGATGATCGCGCCGGGCCGCAGATCGAAGTGCTCGACGATCAGCGCCTCTATGGTTGCCAGCGGCACGGCGTTCGTGCCGAAGCAGTCGACGAGCACACTGAGAGGGTGCGCGACGCCGATCGCATAGGCGACCTGGATCTGGCAACGGTCGGCGAGCCCCGCAGCGACGACGTTCTTCGCCACGTAGCGGGCCGCGTAGGCGGCTGAGCGGTCGACCTTGGTCGGATCCTTGCCCGAGAATGCTCCCCCACCGTGCGGTGCGGCGCCGCCGTAGGTGTCGACGATGATCTTGCGGCCCGTCAGGCCCGTGTCGCCCATCGGCCCGCCGATCACGAACTTCCCGGTCGGGTTGACGTAGACGAAGTCGCGGTCCTCGAAGCGCTTCTCGTCGTAGAGCGAGTGCGGCAGGATTGGCCGCAGCACGTGGTCGATCAGGTCCGGCTTGATCAGCGTCTCGGGGTCGAGGCCGTCACGGTGCTGGGTCGAGACGAGGACGCGCTCGATCTCGACCGGCCGCTGGTGGCCGTGCTCGTCGACCTCGTAGCGCACCGTCACCTGCGCCTTGCCGTCGGGCCGCAGGTACGGCAACACCCCGGCCTTCCGTACCTCGGCGAGCCGATGGGTGATGCGGTGCGCAAGCTGGATCGGCAGCGGCATCAGCTCCTCGGTCTCGTTCGAGGCGTAGCCGAACATCATCCCCTGGTCGCCGGCGCCGATCTGGTCGATCGGATCCTGGTCGCCGTGTTGCACCTCGAACGACTCGTCCACCCCCTGCGCGATGTCGGGCGACTGTTCATCGAGCGCCACGATGACGCCGCAGGTCTCGGCGTCGAAGCCGTACTTCGCCCGCGTGTAGCCGATGTCGGTGACCGTCTTGCGCACGAGGCGCGGGATGTCCACGTAGGTCGTCGTCGTGATCTCGCCGGCGACGACGACGAGCCCCGTCGTGATCAACGTCTCGCAGGCAACGCGGCCCGTGGGGTCGTCGGTGAGAACGGCGTCGAGGACGGCGTCGGACAGCTGGTCGGCGATCTTGTCCGGGTGCCCCTCGGTGACCGACTCCGAGCTGAAGCTGAACGAACGGGAACTCATGCGCGGAAGCCTAGCCGATCCCGGTCCTGCCTCATTCCGAGGTCGAAATCGCGCTCCAGCTGCTAATCGCACGACCGTGAATCGCTATTGGTGCGTTGTCCCGAGACGTTACGCCTGTTTGCCCCACATGATTGGTGGGACATCCGCTCGCTACCGGAACAGGCTGGCGCCAGTCCCCTACTGGTTACCGGTAGAACGTTTCGGGGCGAGGCACTAGAGGAATCGCCCGCAGTCCCCTAGAGTCCGAGTGTGGGGGTATACCGTCCGGGGGCGGGCTCGATCGGGGTTGCGGATTCGGCCGTAGGAAGTATGGCCGCCGACGAGCCCCTCAGCCCCGAGCTCGTGCTCGTCGATCCCGAGCTCGCACGTCGGGCCCGGGCGTCGCTCGGACGGCGGGAGTTGCCCCGGTACCGCCCCGAACCCCCGGCAGAACCGCCTGCGACTGCGGCGCCGCCGCCGCCCGCCAAGCAGGACGACGCCGACAGTCAGGACGTGGAGGCCGCTCCGTTTCGGCCGCCACGCAACCGCTGCGTCGTGCCGAGCCTGCTGTCCGGCCTCCTCGGGGCCCTCATCGTCGCGCTCGCAATCTCGTTCAAGAGCACGCCCGGCTACTACATGCCGCCCGTGCCGTCGACCGATTCCGGCGCCGCGACCGAGCCACCCGAGGTCACCGCACCGACCACAACCGGCGAGTCTGCTCCGAGCAGAGGCTTTCGCGTCAGCTGGAAACCAGAGCGCGACGCTGTTGGGTACGAGGTCACACTCAGCCGCGGCTCGCGCACTCTCTATCGCGCCTATTCACTACAGACCTCGATGGAGCTCCCCGTACGTTGGAGTTTCCGCGGACGCGCGTATGCACTAGACCCGGGTGTCTACAAGTGGCTCGTCTGGCCGGTTCGCGCGGCCGGGGCTCGCGACGCCGCGCCGAGCGTGCGAAAGACGCTCGTCGTCCCAGGCATCCGCCCCTGAGCCCGAGCCCTGTAGAGACGGACAGCTAGCCGTGGCCGTGGTCCTGGGTGCCGCCGGCACTGCCGGGAGCGGGGATCACGATGGGACGTGAGACGCCCGGGACACGGAGGACGACCTCACCGACCTTGTTCGGCACCTGATAGAGCAACGTGACGGTCGCCTGGGCTCCGGGGATGATCACGCCGAGTCCCTCGGAAGCGCTGTGCGGCTCCCGCGGCTCCATCCCCGTACCCGAGATCGTGAACAGCCGAGGGTCGTAGCGAATCCCGGGGGCCGTCCGGGCCCCCAGCGTGACGTCGAGCCAGAAGCGGCGGGTGTCGGTCGGCTTCGGGTCCGGGATCTTCATCCCGGGCATCCCCCCGTCATGCTTGTTCTCGTCCCACGGTCGGAGGACGTCCACGCGCATCTGACCGCCCGGGATGCTGACGACGTCACCGACCGCCGCGCGCGAGTCCGACTCGCCGCGATCGATGAAGATCCCCCAGGCGCCGGCGGCGAGCACGGCCGCGAGGGCGAGGAGCAGGAGCGCTTGCGCGACCGCGCGGCGCCCCGGCCGCGGGATGCGCACCGAGCGAAGGCGCGACCAGCGAATGTGCAAGAAGCGGCGGAAGCGGCGGTGGACGGGCTCCGTAGGTGCGGGCGCCGGCCGGGCCGCGGGCATCGGTGGCACCCGGGCTCCCCGCGCGCTCACGACGTCCCTCCCGTGCCGAGAGCGCGTGTTTCCCCTACGGCTTGCACGTGATCGGGACTCCCGTCACCGTTGGGCCGAGGGTCGAGCTCACCTTGATCTTGTCGCCGCACGACGCCGGCTTGGTGCTGCTCTGAGCCGGAGGCCCGACCTGCCAGGGCACGCCGGCCGAAGTGGAATCTACGACACCACTGACGCCGATCTGAGAGGTGCCGAGCAGGGCGGTCACGTTGGCGGTCACCGGAATGGTGTTCAGCAAACCCGCATCCGCGTTCGAGCCGACGGTGCCACGGATCGTCCACTCGAGGGCACTCTTCGACCACTCGGCATTCGCGACGGTGACGAAGCCCTGCCAGGCCAAGGAGCTCGACACGACCACGGTGACAGTCGCGTTCGCCGTGTTCCCCGATGCGTCCTTCACTCGGTACTTGAACGAGTCGGTGCCCGACGCTCCCGGGTTCGGGATGTAGATGAGCGCGTCGGCGCCTCCGTCGAGGGTCGTGCCGGTAACGGTACCAAGTGCCGTGATTCCCCTGCTGCGCTCGATGACCGGCGAACCAGCCTTGTTGGTTGCGAGTGCGAGCGTGTCGTTGGCGTCCGGATCGGAGTCGTTCGCGAGCACGGGGATGATGGCAGCCTGGCTCGACGCCGCGACGGCGGCCCAGTCGTTGGCGGCGACCGGAGGCGCCGAGCGCCCGGACAGCGTTACCCTGGCCGTCCCGCCGCCCGGCAAGAGCTCGTAGGTGAACGTGTCCTTGACCCTGGTCGCGGGCGCGGTGTAGCTGAAGCTCCCGTCGCTCGACACGGTCACCGTCTTGCCCGAGGCGAGCGGGAGGGTGGCCGAGCCACCGGCCGGGATCGTCGTCATCGTCGTCGTCCCCAGCGAGGTCTTCGCAGATATCTTCGCCACCGCGAACGAGCGGGTCAACGGAGGCCAGAACACGTTCTCGTCGATGTCGACGTCGTTCGCGAGGAGGCCCGCCGCCCCGTTGACCGAGAGCGTGACATTCGAGGTCGCGACGAACTCGTCGGCCGCCGCCATCGGCGGGCTCGTATCGCCGACGCGTAGGATGCCCCAGAGGCCCTGGAGCGTGCCGAAAGAGCCGTAGTCGCGGAAGAGGAAGTCGCCCTTGGCCGCGAACTCGCCACCGCGCTCCTTCAACTGCAGGTCGTAGTGCGCGCCCGCTTCGACGCCCTCCTGGGAGCTGATCCAGAACGAGTCCATATTGTGCCCCGGCATCGGCGGTCCCGAGAGATTCGTGGGATTCTCGTGGAAGGTCCAGGCGACGCGGTCGGACGGTACCTTTCCACCCTCCGCGTACGGCGCCCGCTGCCACGTGTGATCGTGGATCGTAAACTCGTGACCCCGAGCGTGGCCACCGGGCTGAACGAGCCGCATCCGCACCGGGACCGGAGCGGCGGCGCTCGAGCTCGCTCGGAAGACGGGGGTCTGCGGATCCGCATCCACGAGATCGTTCGAGAACAGCCTGTGGACATCCGGGCGGACGACCAGGACATCGAAGGGAGCCGACGAGGGTACGCCCAGCCGGAACCAGGCCGGCTCGGAACCGTAGTTGATCCCCTTTTGCCCGGAGTCCTGCGGGTCGTCGGGGAACCCGTTACCGCCGCCGTCGAGGACGTCCCCTACGGCACAGTCCAGGGTCGCGGCGGTGAGACAGGCGCTTCCCTTTCCTCCATAGCGCAGGTTGACGTCGTCCTGGAGCACCGTCACGAACTCGCGGAACGACTTCGTCCCGTCCGCCCCTGCCGGGAAGCTCACCGTCGCCGCCGCGTGTGACGTCGGGTCGATCACCCACGACGCCTCGGGCGGCTCGATCACGAGCGCGCCGACGAGGCCCTTGTTCGTGCCCTTGATCGCGTCGGCCGGCATCAGGTTCGAGGCGCCGAACTCGACCGGATCGGCGATGATCTTGAGCTTGCCGACACCGTCCGGAGCGAAGGAGAGGCTGCCGGCGTACCACGTGTACTGCTTGGTGTGGCCGGGCGCTACCAGGTTGGCGCCGTTGCCACTACCGGCGTTGAATCCGTCGAACTTGCGTATGTCGGCTGCAACGAGCTGCGAGTGGAGCCCGACGAGCCTCGAGGGCCGAATGTCGTTCGCGTTGAACGTCACGAAGCCGAGACCTCCTCCAATGGGATCCGTCACCCGCTCCTTCTGGACGATCGGCGGCAGCGAATTGAAACCGGGCAGGTCGGGAGTCGGGTTCGATCCGGGCTTCGTCGGATCGAGTGGCGGCAGCGCGTTCTGGAGGTCGACCTTGATGCACTCGCCGGCGCTCGCCCGCAGGACGAGGGGGTCGATCGGAGTCCCCGGCCGGAGCCCGATCGGCTTCCGCGTGACGGGATCCCGCACGAGATCGTCCGTGAGAACGTACATCAGCGCCGTCGGGTCGACGAGCGGCCCGAGCCCGAGCGGGCCGGTGCGACTGTTGTAGACGAGGCCGTTGACACCGAGGACGTCCACCGCTCGCACGGCTGTGACCTTGTAGCGCCGGATCGGCGTGGCGACGCCGTTCGTCTGCTTCGGACACGTGTCGTCGAACGCTTTCAAGTTGGAGATCGTCCAGCCGTCAAGAGGTATCTCGTTGATCGGTAGCGGCTGCAGGAACGTCTGCTTCTTGCCGTAGGCGCGCAGCAGGCCCCAGATCCCGTTCCAGAGATCCTCCGTCTGGGCGCCCATCGCGTACCGGTAGTCGACGGTCTTCGCCGATTTCCCGGTGCTCAGGTCGGGGATAATCGGCGCGTCGATGTCGAAGTACTCCGAGATGCCGGAAGGCCCGCTGTTGCGCCAGCCGGAAGATGTGTGGAGCGGGTCGTGCAGCCACTTGAGACCGTTGATCGTGAAGTTGTGCTCTTCCTCGTGGGCTCCGACCTGCACGCGCAGACGGATCCTGTCGCCGGCATAGGCCTGGAGGAGCGGCGTGAACGGGTCACCCGGCTCTACACCCGGGGTCAGCGGACCGTACGTCATCGTCGGCTGGACATTCAGCAGCGACCACTTGCGGTCGGTCCGCGACTCGAAGGCGAGCGCGAGATCACCGGCCGGCCCCACCGCCTGGGTCTTCGTCTGCGGGTCGTACACCCGGGCCGCGATCGGCTCGTTCCGGTAGTTGACGACGTACGTCCCCGGGTCCTCGGCCGAGATCGCCTCCGGGCACGGCCGCGGGACGCCGCCCGGACAGGTCGGCGGGAAGAAGTAGAGATCGTTCTTCCTCCCGGTCGGGGGCTCGCTGCGCACGGACGGGTTGATCGCGTTGAGGAAGTCGTCGAAGGTCGGGATCCCCGCTCCCGCGGGGTCTGTGCTTGGCCGGGCCTGCGTCGCCTTCCCGGGTTGGTAGGCGTGCTGGAAATCGGCGTACTCGAGGTAGAACTCGCGGAACGCCTTCTCGTTGCTGCCGGCCCTGAACGAGATGTCGGCGCGCCACGACGTCGGCCCGCCGTCGCTTCGTGAGCCCATCTCGGCGCCGGTCTGCGAATCGCTCCACTTCGTGCCGCCGGGCTCGACGAGAACCGTCGAGTAGAGCCCGACCTGCTGGTGCGTGGACGGCCCGTAG
>Ga0315283_10001410_pt1 | contig 19350 bp, 12 predicted proteins | sample YL17G09_0_MG_FD_204541 | JGI IMG/M metagenome (GOLD analysis project Ga0315283, IMG submission 204541) | Sediment microbial communities from Yellowstone Lake, YNP, Wyoming, USA - YL17G09_0 | ecosystem: Environmental > Aquatic > Freshwater > Lake > Sediment | place: USA: Wyoming | collected... | reverse complement strand
GCTTCGCCCACAGCGCCCCGGTGCTGGGAGCGCTCGAGTACCAGAGCGGCAAGGGTGAGCCCCGAACGTTGGGGGTGCTCAACGAGTACGTGCCCAACGAGGGCGATGCCTGGCACTACACGCTCGACGCCCTCGGGCTGTTCTACGAGTCGGCGGTCCAGATGCTGCCCGACGAGACGCTCGACATCCCGCCATGGGGATCGGTGCTCGATCTACTCGCCACGGCGCCGCCCGATCCCGTCGCCGACGCCATCGGCCCCTACCTCGACTCGGCCGAGATGCTCGGTCGGCGCACCGCCGAGATGCACGCCGTGCTCGCCGCCGGTGAGACCGAGCCGTTCCGACCTGAGCCCTTCACCACGCTGTACCAGCGCTCGCTCTACCAGTCGATGCGGGTTCAGGTCCGGCCGACCCTGCAACTCATCCGGCGGGTGCTCGACGGCCTCGAGGGTGCCGGTCGGGCCGACGCCGAGGTGCTGCTCGACTCCGAGGCGCCGCTGCTCGAGACGTTGGGATCGATCCGGGGCCACCGCATCGACGCCAGCCGTATCCGGGTGCACGGCGACTATCACCTCGGTCAGGTGCTGCATGCCGGCCGCGACTTCGTGATCATCGACTTCGAGGGGGAGCCGTCGCGGTCGCCGACCGAGCGGCGCATCAAGCGCAGCGCGCTCAGTGACGTGGCCGGCATCGTGCGGTCGTACCAGTACGCCACCGAGGCCGGTCTGCGCACCTACGCCGAGCGTGGGCTCGTCCTGCCCGACCATTACGAGGCCCTCGCCCGACGCGGTCATGCGTGGCAGACGTGGGTCACGATCCGCTTCCTCGCCGGGTATCTCGACGAGGCAGACGGGCAGTCGTTCGTCCCCTCCGACCGCGACGATGTCCATGCTCTGCTGAGCGCGCACATGCTCGACAAGGCGCTCTACGAGCTGCGCTACGACCTCGGTCATCGGCCCGACTGGGCCCCCATTCCGCTCCGCGGCATCGCGTCGATGCTCGAAGGTACGCCGTGACCCGACCCGACAGGCTGGTCGAGGAGCTGTTCGCCCACGCTTCGAGTCTGGGAATCGAGACCGGCTACTGGGATGTGCAGGGTGACTGGCACGGGGCGTCGGTCGACGCCGTCGTGGCCGTGTTGGCGGCCATGGGCGCGCCGGTCGCGAGCCTCGCCGACACCTCCGGCCCGCTGCGACGCCATGCACTCGACATGGCGACGAGGCCGGTGCCACCGGTGGTCACCATGGTGGGCTCGGCCCCGCTCGGCTTCGAGCTGTGCCTCCCCGAAGGCCGTGAGCCATCGTCGATCACGATCGATCTGACCTTCGAGCAGGGTGGCAGCCAGACCTGGCACCTGCCGACCGCAAATCTGACCGTGGTCGGCACCGTCGACGGCGACGGACGGCGGTGGGTGCGGCGGCGGGTCGAGGTCGACGCCGCCGACGCGCCGGCCGGCTACCACCGACTCGCGGTCGAGCTGGAACATGACCAGCACCACGCCACGCTTCTCCTGGCTCCGCAGCATGTCGTGCAACCCGACGCCGCCGCCCGGTTGTGGGGGGTCTTCGCCCCGCTCTACTCGTTGCGCAGCGAACGGGGCCTCGGCCCTGATGTCAACGACCTCGACGTGCTCGGCGCCTGGATCGACGGGCTCGGCGGCAAGGTGGTGTCGACCCTGCCGCTGCTGGCCGCATTTCACGACGAGCCGTGCGACCCGAGTCCCTACTCGCCGGTGTCGCGGCGGTTCTGGAACGAGGTCTACCTCGACATCGAGGCGCTGCCGGAGCTCGCGTTCTCGGCGCCGGCCCGAGCCCGGCTCGCCGACCCGACCACCCGGGCCGAGGTTGCCGCTCTCGCCGCCCTGCCGAGCTTCGACGCCGGCCGTCAGGCCCGTCTCGTCACCAGCCTGCTCGACGATCTCACCACCGCGTTCTTCGCCCAGCCGGTCGCCGACCGCGCCCGTTTCCACGAATGGGTGGCCGAGAACCCGCAGGTCATCGACTACGGGCGCTTTCGGGCGGTAGCCGAACGGCACCGCGCGGGGTGGCCCGACTGGCCCGACGCCCCGCGCGAGGGCCGGCTCACCCCAGACGACTACGACCGGCGGGTCGCGGCCCGCCACGTCTATGCCCAGTGGTCGATGCACCGGCAACTGCAGGACCTCTCGACGGGCCTCGCCTCGCGTGGGCAGTACCTCTACCTCGACCTTCCGGTGGGGGCGAGCGGGGATGGCTTCGACACCTGGGTCGACCGCCACGCCTACGGTTGGGGGGCCGCGGTCGGCGCGCCGCCCGACGGCTTCTTCGCCGCTGGGCAGAACTGGGGGTTCCCTCCGCTGCGGCCCGACGTCGCCCGCGTCGAGGGCCACCGCCATCTCGTCGAGTGCCTGCGGCACCACATGACCCATGCCGGCATGCTGCGACTCGATCACGTGATGGGCCTGCACCGCCTGTTCTGGGTGCCCGACGGCATGGCGGCCTCGGACGGCGTGTATGTGCGCTCGGCGACCGAGGAGCAGTTCGCCGTCGTCGCCATCGAGTCACACCGCGCCTCGTGCCTGGTGATCGGCGAAGACCTCGGCACCGTGCCTGACGACGTTCGTGAGGCGATGGATCGCCATCGCGTGCTGCGCAGCTACGTCGCCGAGTTCGCCATGCCGGCGGGCCCGGGGCTGCCCATGGGCGAGCCCGATCATCGGATGGTCGCCACCGCCGACACCCATGACACCCCGACCTTCGCGACGTTCATCGCCGGCGACGACCTGCGGGCCCGTCGGGCCGCCGGACTGCTCGAGGCCGACCAGACCGAGACCGAGCTGCGGGCCCGTGAGCACGCGTGTGACGGGTTGGTGGCCGCCCTGCAACTGGGGGGCTATCTCGTTCGGGCCGGTGCGGAAGGCGCATTGCTGCGTGGGCTGTTGGAGTTCCTGGCCGACAGCGAGGCCCCGGCGATGCTGGTGTCGCTCGACGACCTGCGGGGCGAGACCGAGCCGCAGAACGTGCCCGGCACGGCGCCGGACCGCCCGAACTGGGTGCTCCGGATGCCCGGCCCGCTGAGCGCGATGACCACCGACCCCTGGGTCACCGCCGCACTGAAGGCCGTGCAGCGTCGGCGCCTGGCCAGCCATGGCCGCGCCAGTGCCGCGCTCGTCGGGGGAGGGTCGCAACCATGAGCGCCCGCAAGCGGCCGGCGCGGTCAGCTCGGGTACCGCCCGAGCCGCCGGGTGGCGACGAGCGGCCCGGCTTCGTCACCGCCGAGGACGTCTGGCTGTTCAACGAGGGTGCGCACACGCGCCTGTACGAGAAGCTGGGCGCACGGTTGACGCCGGGGGGAGTCGTGTTCGGGGTCTGGGCGCCGAACGCCGAGCGGGCCTCGGTGGTGGGCGACTTCAACGGCTGGACCCCGGGCGAGCACCCACTCGCCCCCCAGCGGTCGTCGGGGATCTGGCAGCAGTTCGTGCCGGGCCTCCCTCCGGGCACACGCTACAAGTTCCACATCGAGTCCCGGGTCGGCGGCTACATCGTCGACAAGGCCGATCCGTTCGCCGCCTGGGCCGAGCCGCCGCCCCGCACGGGCTCGGTCGTCTGGGACCTCGACCGCACCTGGCACGACGACGACTGGATGGCCACCCGTGCTGCCCGCAATGCGCTCGATGCCCCCATGTCGGTCTACGAGCTGCACGTCGGGTCGTGGCGCCACGCCGAGGGCGAGCACCGATCGCTCAACTACCGGGAGCTCGCCCAGCCCCTGGCCCGGTACGTCACCGAGACCGGCTACACCCATGTCGAGCTCATGCCCGTCACCGAGCACCCGTTCTACGGGTCGTGGGGGTACCAGACCACCGGCTACTTCGCTCCCACGTCGCGGTTCGGCACCCCTCAGGACTTCATGGAGCTCGTCGACGTGTTGCACCAGCACGGCATCGGCGTGATCCTCGACTGGGTCCCGTCGCACTTTCCGGACGACCAGCACGGCCTCGGCTTCTTCGACGGCACGCACCTCTACGAGCACGCCGACCCGCGCAAGGGGTTCCATCCCGACTGGAAGAGCCTGATCTTCAACTATGACCGGTTCGAGGTGCGCAGCTTCCTGTTGTCGAGCGCCCACTCCTGGCTCGACCGGTACCACGTCGACGGCATCCGGGTCGACGCGGTGGCGTCGATGCTCTACCTCGACTACTCCCGCAAGACGGGCGAGTGGATCCCGAACGAGCAGGGGGGCAACGAGAATCTCGGCGCCCTGCGGTTCCTGAAGAAGCTCAACGAGACCATCTATGCCGACTTCCCCGACGTGCAGACCTTCGCCGAGGAATCGACGTCGTGGCCGATGGTGTCGAGGCCGACCGACATGGGTGGTCTGGGGTTCGGCCTCAAGTGGGACATGGGGTGGATGCACGACACCCTCGAGTACTTCGAACGCGACCCGATCCATCGCCGCTACTCGCAGGACGAGCTGACCTTCCGCATGGTCTACGCCTTCACCGAGAACTTCATGTTGCCGCTGTCGCACGACGAGGTGGTGCACGGCAAGGGCTCGTTGCTGTCGAAGATGCCGGGGGACCGTTGGCAGCAGTTCGCCAACCTGCGGGCGCTGTTCGGCTATCAGTTCGGCCAGCCCGGCAAGAAGCTGTTGTTCATGGGCAACGACATGGCGGTCGACGTCGAGTGGGACCACGACAGTGCGCTGCCGTGGTCGATCCTCGGGCGACCGGCGCACGAGGGGGTGCGCCGGTGGGTCGAGACGTTGAACCACCTGCACCGTTCCGAGCCCGCGCTCCACGAGGTCGACTTCGACCCGGCCGGTTTCGAGTGGATCGATGCCTCCGATGCCCGGGCGAGCGTCCTGGCGTTCCTGCGCCATCCGGCGGCCGATGCCCAGGGCCGGCCCTCGACCCCCGGGGCGCGCGACGTGCTCGTCGTGTGCAACCTGACGCCGGTGCCGCGAGACGGCTACCAGGTCGGGGTACCGGTGGGTGGACGCTGGGTCGAGCTGGCCAACAGCGATGCCGAGGTCTACGGCGGGAGCGGTTGGGGCAACCTGGGCGGCGTCGGCGCCATCGAACATGGCGCCCACGGCCGGCCGTTCTCGTTGCCGCTCGTCCTGCCTCCACTCGGTGTCGTGTTCCTGGCCCCGGAGGCCGTCTGAGCGGTGCCGGGAGCGGATGGATCACCCGCCTCGGGTGTGACCGATCACCCTCGCAATTGCTTCAGTTCCGTGACGAACTGGGTTATCCTGGCGGGATCGACCGGGTGCCGCCCTCTGTGGCGCGCCGCGCACGAGTGGAAGGAATGGCGGTGGCTACCCAATCGAACGGCCTCGGAAGCACTGAGGTCGGTGCCCCCGAACCGTCCACCTTCCCGCCGTCCGATCCAGCGCTCGCCCCGATGCCCGGTCCCTTCCGGGAGCGGCTGCGGGGCTATCTGCTGGGCCCGTCGCCGGGCGAAGAGGTCACGCCGTACGTGCCGGCACCGGGGTCAGTGGCGCCTGGTCTCACCGCCCGTTACGGTCGCCTGGCCCTGTCGGCCATTGCCGGGTTCATCGGCACGCTGCTCGTCGTCGCCTCGGCGCCCGACTGGTACCTGGCGGCGCCGTCGTGGCGGCTCACCGTGCCGGGCATCCCGCACCCGGGCTCGTCGTCCCAGGCGCTCGCCAACTTCATCGTCGGCCTCGTGCTGCTGGGTCTCGGCTGGATCGGCCTGATCGGTCGAGCCGAGCGGGCCCCCCTCTCGCCTCGGGGTCGGCTCATCTCGGTCGTGGTCGTCGGCGCCCTCTGGTGCATCCCCGTGCTGCTCGGCCCGCCTCTGCTCAGCCACGACAGCTACAGCTACGCATCCCAGGGGGAGATGGCCACCCGGGGCCTCGATCCCACCTCGCAGGGGCCCTACAGCCTCAAGCGCGGGCAGTGGGTGCGCCAGGTCGACCCGATCTGGCGTGAGGCCCCCGCCCCCTACGGCCCGGTTGCGGTCGAGGCCGGCAAACTCGTCGTCGAGGCCACGGGTCACGACCCGGCCTCGGCCATCTGGGGATTCCGCATGCTGGCCATGCTCGGCGTCATCATGAGCGCCGTGGGTGTCGCCTCGATCGCCCGCTCGTGTCGTCAGTCGCCGGCCGTCGCCGTGGCCGTAGGCATCGCCAGCCCCCTCGTCCTGCTCCACCTCATCGGCGGCAGCCACAACGACGCGCTGATGATGGGATTCCTGGCGCTGGGCGTGGCCGCCTTCCAGCGCCACCGCCGCTACCTGGGCCTGGCCCTCGTCATCCTTGCCACCGGCGCCAAGGTGCCGGCGGCGGCGGGCATCGTGTTCCTCGCCTGGAACTGGTCGGGCGATCCCGACACGCCCATGCGCCAACGGGTTCGCACCACCGCGGTGGCGTGTGTCGCCACGGTGGCGTCGCTCTCGGCGCTGTCGGTCCTGGTCGGTATCAGCGTCGGCTGGATCGGTGCCCTCAAGAGCACCGGCACCGTCTACTCCACGTTCTCGGTGTCGACGAAGCTCGGGTTCCTCAGCGCCAGCGGCCTGCAGGCCATCGGGTTGGGGGTCGACTCCAGTGTCACCGTGGCCCTGTTCCGGCTCGTGGGCATCGCCCTCGCCGGGGTGATCTGCCTGGTCCTGCTGGTGCGCAGCCCACGACTCGGCATGGCCCGGGCGCTGGGCATGAGCATGATCGCCGTCGTCCTGTTGAGCCCCGTCGTGTGGCCGTGGTACCTGGCGGCCGGGTTCGCCCTCGTCGCCGCCAGCGGCATGGGCAGGTGGCGGCCGACCTATGTCGTGCTGATCGTGGCCGCCAGCGCGGTGGTGTTCCCCACCTCGATCGCTCCCGTACGTTCGCTCAACCCGTACGAGCACGCCCTCACCATGGCCGTGGTGGCGATCATCGTCGTAGCCTGCTGGGTCGCCCAGCGCCTGGCCGGCTGGCTCAGTGAGCGGCGCGAGGCCGACCGGCTCGTCGAGACCCTCGAGACCCGGCCGAGCGAGCACCGGCCGGCCGAGCGCCGGCTCGAGCCGGCGTCGGCCTGACCGTCTCCTGACCGTCGCTGAGCCTCCCCGGACTGTCGCTGAGCGACGCCGGTCGAAGCGCGGTCGACCACCGAGACTCACCGGCTGACACCTGAAGTCCACGGGTTGTCATTGGCCTGCTCCTTCGAAGGCACCTACGATCCTGCCCTGTATGTCACGCCCGCCTTCGGACCCTCCGAGTACCAGTGCTCTCCCGGCCGTTCCGTGCCTTCGTCGCGCGCCTGCGGGCCGCGTTGGGCTCCGACGCGTCCGGGCTCAGGCAGGCCCTGGCGGCGCTGCTCGTCTCCTCGGGCGGTGACCTCCTCGCCGGGCTGACCCTCGGCGCCATCACCGGCACGCTCGAAGCCCTGCCGGGGCTGCTCGTGCTGGTGCCGGCGGCGATCGGCATGCGGGGCAACATCTTCGGGGCCCTGGGCAGCCGGCTCGGCACGTCCATCCACACCGGCACGTTCCGCCTGTCCCGGCGACGCGACACCGTCGTCGGTCAGAACGTGGTCGCCGCCGTGGCGCTGACGCTGTTCATCTCGGCGGCCCTCGCCGTGCTGGCCAAGGCCGTCGCCGGCATGTTCGGCGTGTCCGAGACGATCTCGCTGGCCGACTTCCTGGTCATCTCGATCCTCGGTGGGGTGCTCAGTTCCGTCGTCGTGCTCGCCCTCACCCTGGGTGTCGCCTCGCTCTCGGTGCGCCGGGGCTGGGACATGGACAACGTGGCCGCGCCGCTGGTCACCGCGGCCGGCGACATGGTCACGCTGCCGTCGCTGTTCCTCGCGACCTACCTGGTCGGCATCAGGGGCGTCACCGTCACCATCGCCGCGCTGGCGACGTTCGCCGCGGTGGCGTCGCTGGTCTGGGCGCTGCGCCTGAAACTGCCGATCGTCACCCGCATCCTGCGCGAGTCGGTGCCGGTGCTCCTCGTCGCCGGTGTCGTCGACCTCGTGGCCGGCCTGACCATCGAGCACCGGCTCGAGTCGTTCCTGACGTATCCGGCCCTGCTGGTGCTGGTGCCCCCGTTCCTCGAGGACACGGGGGCGCTCGGCAGCGTGCTGTCGAGCCGGCTGGCCAGCAAGCTGCACCTCGGCATCATCGAGCCGACCGCCCGACCGGCGCGGGCGGCCCGGGACGACTTCGCCATCATCGGCCTGCTCGCCGTCCCGGTCTTCGTGTTGGTGGCGATCTCGTCGCAGATCGCCGCCGCCCTGTTCGGCCTGGCCAGCCCCGGCGTGGTCGACATGATCGCCATCTCCCTGATCGGCGGCTTCACCGCCACCTTCGTCGCCCTCTTCGTCGCCTACTACGGCAGCATCGTCACGTACCGGCTCGGCCTCGACCCCGACAATTACGGCGTGCCGCTGCTCACCTCGTCGATGGATCTCGTCGGCGCGCTGTCGCTGATCTTCGCCATCTTGCTCCTCGGCATCAGCTAGGCCGTTCCGCGTCGAGCAGGTAACAATGAGGCGTGCTCACGACCACGGTGTACGAAGACGACCGCCCCGCCCAGGAGCTCACCGACCACGATCAGATCTCCGACCTGGTCGGCCGGGTCGGCTGCCTGGTGTGGGTCGACGCCCTCGACCCGACCGAAGACGAGCTCGCCCGCATCCAGGAGGAGTTCTCGCTCCATCCGCTCGCCATGGAGGATCTGCGCCACCCGGGTCAGCGGCCGAAGATCGAACGCTATGAGAGCCACGCCTTCCTCGTGGCCTATGCCAGCAACGGCAACCCACGTCGCATGTCCGAGATCAACCTCTTCGTGGCCGAGGGATGGTTGATCAGCGTGCGTCGCAGCTTCCAGGGAGACGGATGCCTCGACGTATCCGGTGCCGGCGCCCGGTTCGATCGCACGAGGGCCGGGCACAACACGGTCGGCTTCCTGCTCTACGCGATCCTCGATTCGGTGGTCGACACGTACTTCGATGCGCTCGACAGCACCGAGGACGAGCTCGAGCAGATCGAGGGCCGGATCTTCGATACCGAGGGGCTCGACGAGCAGAGGTTGCAGCAGGACCTGCTCGCCCAGCGTCGCGAGCTGCTGCTCTTCCGGCGCCGGGTGGTGCCGTTGCGAGATGTGCTCCAGGTGATCCTGCGCCAGGAGGTCACGGCCGTCCACCCTGACGTGCAGCGGTACTTCCAGGATGTGCTCGATCACATCCTGCGGGTCATCGACTCGCTCGAGACGCAGCGTGAGCTGCTCGGCAACGCCGTCGACGCCCACCTGGCCGTGGTGAACAACCACATGAACGAGATCATGAAGAAGATGACCTCGTGGGGTGCCATCCTGTTCGGTGCTGCCCTGGTCACCGGTGTGTACGGCATGAACTTCGAGTACATGCCCGAGCTGCGTTGGCACTACGGCTACTTCGTCGCTATCGGCTGGATCTTCGTACTGACCGGGTCGCTCTACGTCTGGTTCAAGCGGAAGGGCTGGCTGTAACGCCCACCGGCGCGAGTTCGGGGCCGGTCTCGGCGTCGGCAGTCGGCGATCCGGTGGGCACAGGCCGCGCGAGCTGCACGAGGCCGACGGCGAGCATCACGATCAGCAGGGCGTTGCGCGCCGCGACCGGCACCATCGACCAGAACTCGCCCTTCGTCTGGGTCTGGATGGTGGCGAACACGACGGCGGTGAGGGCGGCGACCACGATCGTCAGCCCGGCCATCACCCAGTTGCGGCGGGCCGCCACGATGGCGGCGAACGGCAGGAGCCAGAGGATGTACTGCGGCGACAGGATCGGGGCGAAGATCAACAGGCCGAGGATGCCGACGAGCGGGGCCTGGCCGTAGATCACCGAGTCGTCGTCGCCCTGGCGGCGGCGGCGCCACGCCAGCAGCCAGGCCGTCACGAGGGTGAGGCCGCTGAGCAGGGTGAGCAGCAGTCGTCCGTAGGACGGGATCGCCGCCGCCGTGCGCCAGGCGCCGCCTTCGACATGCGAGCTGAGCGGGTTCGACCAGTGATACACGAAGCCGACCATGCTCTCGATCTGCCAGCCCTTCGACCCCCGGAAGGTCAGGACCTGCTCAGGTCCGGTGGTGCCGACCCAGGCGACCCACGCCACGCCGCAGACCGCAAGCGAGATCGCCCAGGCCACCGTGGCCTTCGTTCGCCGCTCGATCAGCAGCACGGGCAGCAGGATCATCGGCCAGACCTTGGCGTAGACCGACACCGCCAGGGTGACGCCGCCGCTGGCCTGCAGGCCCTTGCGGACGAGGGCGAGCCCGAGGGTGGCCAGGAACACCGAGAGCAGGTCGATGCGCACATACAGGAACGGGAAGAGGATCATCGGCGCGCTCAGCACCAGGTAGGCGAGGGCCGTCCGGCGGTTCCAGGCCCAGGCCAAGAGGCCGACGATGGCCAGGTCGAGCACGACCTGCGAGGCGATGAGCCGCTCGAGCGTGGCCGCCCGGTCGTGGCCGTGGGTGGCCTTGATCAGCGCCAGGGTGACCGGCGGGTACTCGAGGTCGAAGTCGCGGTAGGGCGTGCCGGCACTGTTGCTGACCTCGTCGTACCGGCGGGCGTCACCGCCCAGGATGTTGTTGTCGCGCTCGGTGTGACCCTGGAGCAGCCAGGCGGCACCGAGCAGTCGGAAGGCGATGAGCACCACGAAGGCCGCGAGGAGCCAACGCCCGTTGCGAGACGCCGTCGATGACGGTGCGGATGGGGCATCGGGCACCGGTCGAGACTAGTGGCGCGCGTGTCGGGTGACGGACCGGGTCACGACGGCCCGAAGTCGTCGTTCGCTCCGGCCGGGTCAGAACGGGAGCTGGTCGGCCTGGAGGCCCATCAGCTCATCGAAGATCATGCGACAAGACGCTTCGTCGGCCGGCGAGTTCGGGTCCTCACGCAGCGCCTGGAAGGCCAGGTCCGGGTCCTTCTTGAGGGCGGCCTCGACCACGAGGTCCTGGAGCTCGACCTGCGTGGCGACCCACCCGGCGAGGGGTTCCCCGAGCGGAGGCATCGTGTCGGGGTGGACGCCGTCGCCGTCCACGGTGGCGCCGACCTCGACGATTGCGCCGTCGGCGACGTCGGACAGGTAGCCGCGGTTCGCCACGTTGACCGCCATGATCCAGGTCGGGTCGTCGCACCACATCGCCGCGATGATCGGGACGACCTCCTCGTGGGAATGCCCCATCGCTTGCAGCGGCAACGGCACCTTGGTGGCTGCGGCCCACGCTGCGACCTTCTCGGCGATCTCGATGACGGGCTCGTGGAAGTCGAGGGGCGTGGGCATCCACTCGGCGGCATCGAGGGCGAACGGCAGGTACTCGCCGATGTGGCTGTCGACCGAGCACGGCACCAGCCCGTACTTTCGGACCAGTTCCGTGACGAGCGGGAGGTAGTTGAACTCGACCAGCAGGGCACCCGGGAGCGCCCGGTCGATCCGTTTCGCCATCTGCTGCGTGCGGGGCGAGAAGTCGAAGAACCGCTTCGCGTAGAAGTCGCGGATCCGTGGGATCAGATCCTCGCCGGTCCGCGTGTTGCGGAACTCGGTGAAGAACGTGAAGTGGTTGATGCCCGATGCCTTCGCCTCGATGTCGGATCGCCTGATGTGGAGACGACGGGCCAGGCGATTGATTCCCATCGGCATCTCGTGGCACATGCCGACGTTGCGGATCTTGGTGCCCCGGTTGATGGCCAAGGTGACGCGGCTCATGGGGTTCGTGAGATTGATGAGGAACGCGTCGGCGCTGTACTTCTCGATGCTCTCGCAGATGCTCAGCGTGTTGCTGATGCTGCGCAGCGAGTGGAACACCGCGCCGGGTCCGCCGTTCTCTCCGTTGATCTGTCGAGCGCCGTGCCGATTGGGAACCTCGTAGTCCTGGCGCCAGTAGCGGAAGCGGCCGAACTCGGCGCTACTGAGCACGAAGTTCGCGCCGTCGAGCGCCTCGGCCGGGTCGGTCGAGTAGTCGAGGATCACCGGCGCACCGGCGGCGGCATTGAGCTTGCACGCGAACTGATAAGCGCGGGCCAGGCGCTCGGCATTCACGTCGTGCAGCATCAACCGCGCCCCGCGGAGCCGCTTCGTGTGCACGACGTCGTTGACCATCGTCGGGCCAAACGACATGCCGCCCGCTCCGACCATCGTGATCTTCGGAGACACTGACACCGGATCCTCCCAATTTCACTGCTTCAGCTTGGCTCACCGCTTCACTCGGGTTGCTTGCCCGCCAGCAACTGACCGACGGATCGGAACGGCACGACCAGCACGATGGCCAGTGCGAAGTAGAGGCCGACGGCGGCGAGTGGAGCGAGGATGCCGAGCAGGATGGTGATGGAGTAGCCGGTGGCGACGAAGACGAACTTCTTGCGTTCGTCGTGCAGGTCGGCGTCGTCTGCACCCGGGATCAACAGATGCTCTCGTCTCGCGTAGGTCTCCATGAGGAAGAACGCGAGTCGTATGGCCAGGAGGGTGAGCCCGTAGACGACGACCGCGACGCGTTCGGCATCGATGCCCTCTTCGTAGATCGCGTCCGCGATCAGCCGGGTCGGAAACGGCAGAAAGGCAACCACGAGTAGGAACACCAGGTTGAGTCGCAGCAGGATCGTGTCGGCCCGGTCGAGGACGTCGGTGAGTGCGTTGTGACCGATCCATGCCGCGCCGATGGTGAGGAAGCTCACGAGGTAGGCGAGGTAGGAGGGCCACGCCTGCCAGAACTGCTCGAGCGGCGAGCCGGGTGGCCGAACGGCGAGTTCGAGCACGAGCAGCGTGATGGCGATGGCCATCACCCCGTCGCTGAACGCCTCCATCCTCGTCTTGGCGAACGTCGCGGCGTTCCTGGCGATCTCGCCCTCGCTGGCCATGAGCATTCCCTCCTACGTTCGGTCCTTCACCACCTACGCCATGCTCCGCACACGCGGGGAGACGAAGAAGGCTCAGCACGGAATACCCAGCAAGCTAGGTCTATTCCGGAGGTCGGTGTCAGGCCACCGTCTCGGGATGGCGTCGGTGGGCCCGGTCGTCGGCATCGTCACCGGCGTCGGCGCCCTCCCCCTCGCCGTCGGCGGGCTCGCCCTCGGCCTCGGCATCGGAATCGGGATCGGGATCGGGATCGGGATCGCCGATCGTCACGACGCCGCCATGGGTGTCCTTGCCCTCGATGTGGATCTTGGGCAGCCATCCGAGCCACTTGGGGAACCACCAGTTGGCATCGCCGAGCAACTCCATGGTGGCCGGAACCAGGATCATGCGCACGATGGTGGCGTCGATGAGCACGGCGAAGGCCAGGCCCAGACCGAACTCCTTGACGACGCGCTGGTCGCCGAACACGAAGCTGCCGAACACGCACACCATGATGGCGGCCGCCGCGGTGATGACCCGGGCGGTCGAGGCCAGGCCGTCGGCCACGGCCTCGCGGTTGTCGTTGCCGTTTCGGTCGTACTCCTCCTTCATGCGGCTGAGGAGGAACACCTCATAATCCATCGACAGGCCGAACAGGATGGCGAACAACATCATCGGCAGGAAGCTCTCGATGGGCCCGGCCCGGCCGACGCCGATGAGGTCCTTGCCCCATCCCCACTGGAACACCGCCACCAGCAGGCCGTAGGCGGCGCCGATCGACAGCAGGTTCATGATGACGGCCTTGACGGGCACGACGATCGAGCGGAAGACGACGAGCAGCAGCAGGAAGCTGAGGCCGAGCACCACGCCGATGAACAGCGGCAGCCGGCTCTGGAGTTTGCCGGCGACGTCATCGAAGATGGCGGTCATCCCCCCGACGTGCACCTGTACGTCGGTGCCGACGGTGGCCTGGGGGATCACGTCGGTTCGGAGCGTGGCGATCAGGTCGACGGTGGCCTGGTCCTGCGACGACGTGGTCGGGATCACGATGATCCGGGCGGCGTCGACGGCCTCGTTGGGCAGAGGTGGGCTCACCTGGGCGACGCCCGGGGTGACCCGCAGCGTGTCGGTGAGCGCCAGCAGCACCGGCAGGTCGGCTTGGCCGTTGATGTCGGCGGCCAGCAGGAGCGGCCCGCTGGCACCGGCGCCGAACCCCTCGGCCTTCAGGTCGTAGGCCCGGCGGGTGGTCTCGCTGGTGGGCGTGTTGCTCTCGTCGGACGAGCCCAGGCGGATCGACAGCACCGGCATGGCCAGGGCGAGCAGGATCACCAGGCCGAGGGCGGCGAACGGCCACGGGTGGCGCTGCAGGAAGTGGCTCCAGCGGTAGCCGGCGGTCGTGCGGGGGTCGCGCGTCTTGCCCATGCCCGGCACTTTGAACTTGTCGATGTTGAGCCCGACGAACCCGAGCAGGGCGGGCAGCAGGGTGATCGAGGCGATCATGGTGATGGCGACGACCGAGGCGGCGCCCACCCCGAGACCGCCGACGAAATCGATGCCGATCAACAACATGCCCAGCAGGGAGATCACGACCGTGGTGCCGGCGAAGAGCACAGCCCGACCGGCGGTGTCGAGGGCGGTGACAACCGACTGCTCGGGGTCCATGCCCTCGTGCAGGCCCTGGCGGTAACGCGTGACGATGAACAGCGCGTAGTCGATGCCGACGCCGATGCCGATCATGGCCGCGAGCTGAGTGGCGAACTCGGGCACCGAGGTGACATGCGACAACAACTCGACCACGGCAAAGCCGACGCCGATGCCGAACAGGGCGGTGAGGATCGGCAGGCCCATGGCCAGCACCGACCCGAAGGCGATGAGCAGGATGACGATGGCGGCGATCAGGCCGATCGCCTCGGTGCTGCCCGGCGGCCGGCGGCTGAGAAAGGTCTCCCCACCGCCTTCGACCTGCAGCCCGTCGCCGTTCGCGGCGGCGATGAGCGAGGTGAGCTCGGCCTTGGTCGAAGCGGTGACCTCGTGGCGGTCGACACCGAACTGGACGTCGGCGTAGCCGATGGTGCCGTCGGGTCCGATCTGGCGCTGACCCATCGCGGCGTAGGGGCTGTCGACCCCGGTCACCTGGTCGACCTCGGCCACCTGGGCGAAGAGCGCCTCGAGCCGTTGCCGGATGGCGGGGTCGTTCACCCCGGCGTCGGCCTTGAAGACGATGACGGCCGTGCCGCCGGCCTGCGCCGGGAATCGGCTCTGCAACAGGTCGACGGCGGCCTGCGAGTCGGTGCCCTTCAGCTGGAAGCTCTGGCCCCACGAGGTGCCGACCTGGCCCGACACCACGGTGAGCAACACGAGGGCGAGGAGCCATCCGACCAACACGAGCCGGCGGTGCCGGAAGGACGTTCGGGCGAGACGAGCGAGCACGGAGAGCTCCTGGGGACCGGATGAGGGCGAACATCGCTAGGCTAAGCCGATAGTTGATGAAATCAAGTATTGACCGACACAAGGGTCTGCGACATGGGTCACATCGAGAGCCGCACGGGTCGCCCGACGCTGCGGCGCAAGCAGGCCGGCAACCTCAACCACGAGATCGTCGACCTGCTCTTCGGCTTCATGAACACGTTCAAGGACCGCTTCGTCGACGTCGCCGGGGCCCACGGTCTCTCGCTGCCCCAGGGTCACCTGCTGATGACCCTCGACGAGCCGGTGTCGATGGGTGATGTCGCCGCGGGTATGGGCTTCGACGCCTCGCACATCACCACGCTGGTCGATCAACTCGAGGCGCGGGGCCTGGTGGAGCGTCGGCCCGATCCGACCGACCGCCGGGTGAAGCGCGTCGCCATCACCGATCAGGGCACCGCGCTCCGCGACCAGTTCGAAGACCAGTTGCTCGCGAGCCTGCTTCCGCTCGATCAGTTGACGAGGGCCCAACGCCTGCAGCTCCGTGACCTGTTGGTGGCGACGTCGGCCGGCGGGTGATCGTTCTGGCGTTCTGGCGTTGATGGTCTGGAACGGTGGGCTCCGGCCGGAACGTCAGGCGGGAGCCGTGGCGCGCAGCACCATCACGGCGCGGCCGGCGACCACCAGCTTCTGGCCGGCTTCGATCCGCTGACCCTCGGCGGGGAACGCCCGGTCGACGGTGTCCTTCGTGGTGTCGAGCACCACGCGCCAGCGCTCGGCGTAGGGCCCGTCCGGAAGGACGAACTCGAGGGGCTCCTCGTACGCGTTGAACGCGGCGAAGAAGCTGTCGTCGACCACGCGCTGGCCCCGGGTGCCGAGGGCGGAGATGGCCTCGCCATTGAGGAAGACGCCGATCGAACGGGCGTAGCTGACCTGCCAGTCCTGATCGGTCATCGTCGTGCCGTCGGGTGTGAACCATTCGATGTCGTCGGCGTGCTCACCCATGATCGGTCGGCCCTGGAACCACTTGCGGCGACGGAATACCGGGTGGGCCCGACGCAGAGCGGTGAGCCGGCGCGTGAACTCGAGCAGGTCGGTGTCGGCGGCGTCCCAGTCGTACCAGGAGACCTCGTTGTCGAGGGCGTAGGCATTGTTGTTGCCGTGCTGGGTGCGGCCGATCTCGTCGCCGCCGAGCAGCATCGGCACGCCCTGTGACAGAAGCAGGGTGGCCAGCAGGTTGCGACGCTGGCGCCGACGCAGGGCCAGTACCCCCGGATCGTCGGTGACACCTTCGATGCCGCTGTTCCACGACCGGTTGTCGTCGGTGCCGTCGCGGTTGTCCTCGCCGTTGGCCTCGTTGTGCTTGTCGCGGTACGACACCAGGTCGTTCAGCGTGAACCCGTCGTGGGCGGTGATGAAGTTGACGCTGGCCGACGGGGTGCGACCGGTGGACTCGTAGAGGTCGGAGCTGCCCGTGAAGCGATAGCCGAACTCGGCCACGGTGCGATCGGCGCCCCGCCAGAAGTCGCGCACCTCGTCGCGGTACCGACCGTTCCACTCCGACCACAGCGGCGGGAAGTTGCCGACCTGATAGCCGCCCTCGCCGACGTCCCACGGCTCGGCGATGAGCTTGACCTGGCTGACGACCGGGTCCTGCTGGATGAGGTCGAAGAACGACGAGAGCTTGTCGACGTCGTGCAGCTCACGGGCCAGGGTCGCCGCCAGGTCGAACCGGAAGCCGTCGACGTGCATGTCGCGCACCCAGTAGCGCAGGCTGTCCATGATGAGTTGCAGTACATGCGGATGGCGCATGTTGAGGCTGTTGCCCGTGCCGGTGTAGTCGACGTAGCGGTGGAGATCGTCGGGGTCGAGGCGGTAGTACGCCGGATTGTCGATGCCCTTGTACGACAGGGACGGGCCGTGTTCGTTGCCCTCGGCGGTGTGGTTGTAGACCACATCGAGGATCACCTCGATGCCCTCCGCGTGAAGCGTCTTCACCATCTGCTTGAACTCCGACACCTGCTGGCCCCGCTGGCCGTAGCTCGCGTAGTTGTTGTGGGGGGCGAGGTAGGCGATCGAGTTGTAGCCCCAGTAGTTGCGCAGGCCGAGGTCGACCAGGCGTTTGTCGTGGATGAACTGATGCACCGGCATCAGCTCGACGGCCGTGATGCCGAGCTGCACGAGGTGGTCGACGATCGGTTCGCTGGCCAGGCCCGAGTAGGTGCCGCGCAGCTCGTCGGGCACGTCGGGATGGCGCATCGTCAGGCCTCGCACGTGGGTCTCGTACACGATGGTCTCGTGCCACGGGATGCGCGGCGGCCGGTCGTCGCCCCAGTCGAAGAACGGGGTGGTGACCACGGCCCGGGGGGTGGCCGACGCGCTGTCGACCTCGTTGGGCGGGCCGTCCGGGCCCGTTTCGGCCGTGTAGTCGAAGGGGGCGTCGGTCTTCCATGCGACCTCCCCCTCGACCGCCTTGGCATAGGGGTCGAGCAGCAGCTTGGCCGGGTTGGTGCGCAGGCCCTGTCCGGGGGCCCACGGCCCGTGGGCCCGGAAGCCGTAGCGCTGCCCGGGCTGCACCCCGGGCACGTAGCCGTGGTGGATGAAGGCGGTGATCTCGGGCAACCGCAACCGGGTCTCGATGCCGTCGTCGCCGAACAGGCAGAGCTCGACGTGCACGGCGGACTCGGAGAACAGGGAGAAGTTTGTGCCGTTGCCGTCGTAGGTCGCCCCTAGCGGGAACGGCTGGCCGGGCCAGAGGTTCACGGCGGCGAGTGTAGGTGGGGCCGCCGCCGCGGTCGTTCCTCCCAGGTTTCGGCGTCCGTTTGTCGCGCTCAGCGCGACAAACCGGGGGTCAGAAGCCGGTCGTCGGCCACGTATGCGAGAAGCATCGGGCGTGGAGCGACCCGGGTGACCAGTGGCCCCAGAGCCCGAGGGCGGCATCGGCGGACCGGTCGGTCCAGGCCAGCAGGTCGGGAGCCGCAATCCGATGCACGACCTGGCGGATGCCACCTTCGTGGACGACGTAGCCCGCCCAGGTCCCCGGGTAGTCCTTGGTCGAGCCGACTTCGGTCAGCACCGCTGTCCCGTGCCGGCGCCGACGGTGGCGATGGGTGTGGCCCGCAGTCACCAGCACCGCCGGGTTGGCCGCGACGAGCTGGTCGAGGAAGCGGCGGGACTCGTTGCGGGCGATGCCGGGGGGAAGGTACCGGGGCACCCAGGTGTCCTGGAGCTGGTGATGCAGGCCGACCCAGACCGGGCCTCTGGCGTCTCTGACGGCGCTGACGATCTCGTCGGTCATGCCGGCGATCTGACCGGTTCTCCGATGAGTGATCGTCGTGTCGACCAACACGATCCGAAGGCTGGGCACGTCACGGACCTGCACGCGACCGGCCGAGCCGAGGCCGACCCGCTGCAGGCCCTCGGATGGGGTGATCCCTGCGCGAATCGATGGCACCTCGGACGGTTCGAGCAGGCGGCGCCAGCGCGATGGTGGCAGGTCCTCGATGCCGTCGTGATTGCCCGGTGTTGCCATCACCGGCGGTACGGCGGCATCGACGAGCGCGCCGAAAGCGTCCCATTGCTCGGCTCGGCCGCCCTCGGTCACGTCACCCTTGACCACGATCAGGGCGGCTCCCCAGTCGGTCATCTCCACCATGGCGGCCCGCGCCGCCCGCACGGAGTACACCTCGTCGTGCGGCTGCTCCTCGACGATCGTGCCCCGGTAGCCGAAGTGGCTCTCGCCGAGGTGCATGTCGCTGATCGTCGCGAACCGGAAGAGCTCAGCGCCGGGCGGCGGGGCCGGCGTGCGCGCCGCCTGTCGCCAGGCGACCGATCCGTCACGTCGTTCGAGAGCGACCTCGATCAGTGAGCCGGCAGGCAGCGACCCGAGCTCCACCGACCCGGGCCCGCTCCGGTCATCGAGGTCTACGACGGTGGCCCCGGCCCGGGCCCGCGCCACATCGGGCCCCTGTTCGGACCAGGTCAGTTGGATGCCGGTCGGCTCGACGGCGAAGACCCAGGGGGCGGTCCGTCGGCCGAACAGGTGCACGACGTCAGTGGGTGAGGTGGTGGGCGAAGGCCTCGGCGTCGCGTGCCCGCAATGCCACACCCACCTCGAGCCGCTCGAGGTGCTGGGCCAGCTGCTTGTCGCCCTG
>Ga0315283_10001408_pt1 | contig 19360 bp, 15 predicted proteins | sample YL17G09_0_MG_FD_204541 | JGI IMG/M metagenome (GOLD analysis project Ga0315283, IMG submission 204541) | Sediment microbial communities from Yellowstone Lake, YNP, Wyoming, USA - YL17G09_0 | ecosystem: Environmental > Aquatic > Freshwater > Lake > Sediment | place: USA: Wyoming | collected... | reverse complement strand
TGGCGAGCACCAGCATGCCGCCCAGCATGACGATGCCGTGGATGGCGTTGGTGCCCGACATGAGCGGCGTGTGCAGCTGCACCGGCACCTTCGAGATGACCTCGAAGCCCACGAACACCGCGAGCATGAAGATGTAGATCGAGTACAGGATCAGCGTGGCTTCGGTCATGGCTTCTTCTCCGTCGCCGCCGCTTCCTTCACGGCCGGCCCCTTGACCAGGCAGGAGTCGCGGTTGATGTCGTCCGCGAAATCGAGATTGAGCTGGCCTTCCTTGTTCACGAAGTTCATCACCAGCGCGTGCAGGTTGCGCGAGTACATCTGGCTGGCGTGCAGCGGCAGCTGGGCCGGCAGGTTGACCGGACCCAGGATGATGACGTCGTGCTCGATGGTCTCGACGCCGGCCCTGGTGAGCTCGCAGTTGCCGCCGCTCTCGGCCGCCATGTCCACGATCACCGAGCCGGGCTTCATGGCCTTGACCATCTGGGCGGTGACCAGCACCGGCGCCTTCCGCCCGGGGACCGCCGCCGTGCAGATCACCAGGTCGGCGAGCTTGACGCGCTCGGCGACCATCTGGCGCTGCTTCTCGCGCTGCTCTGGCGTCAACTCCTTGGCGTAGCCGCCCGCCGCCACCATGGAGGCGTCGAGCAACTCGGCGCCCACGAAGGTGGCGCCCAGGCTCTGCACCTCCTCCTTCACCGCGGGACGGATGTCGGTGGCTTCGACCACCGCGCCCAGGCGGCGGCAGGTGGCGATGGCCTGCAGGCCCGCCACGCCCGCGCCGAACACGAACACCTTGGAGGGCGCGATGGTGCCGGCGGCGGTCATCATGAGCTGGAAGAACTTGCCGAGCCGCAGGGCGCCGATCAATGAGGCCTTGTAGCCGGCTACCGATGCCATCGAAGACAGCGCATCCATCTTCTGCGCGCGCGAGGTGCGCGGCACCATCTCCATCGAGAGTGCGGTGACCTTGCGGGCCTTGAGCTTCTTCGCGGCCTCGCTCTCGGGATCGCGCCCCAGGAACGAGACGTACACCGCCCCCTCGCGGACCGCGTCCGCCTCGTGCCCGCCGAGCGCCGTGCTCTGCATGGGCTCCTGCACCTTGAGCAGCACGTCGGCCTTGGTGAAGACCTCGCGTGCATCCGCGGCGATGGTGGCCCCTGCCGCGCGATACGCTTCGTCGGTGAAATGGGCGCGAACTCCGGCGCCGGTCTCCACCAGGACCTGCAGGCCGGCCTTCACCAGCTTGCCAGCGGTCTCGGGGACGACGGCGACACGGGTCTCGCCGGGAGCGACTTCTCGCGGAACTCCGATGAGCATGTGGATGACCTTTCTCCTGGGTCGATGAAGTGGCGCAACCACAGTGCGCGCCGGGAATTGGCGGACATCATGCAGTATTCGTGCTGACCAAATCCACAGGCCCGAGTGCCGGGCGGACCGTATCCTCCGGCTCGAAGCCGAATCCCCGTGGGCTGAACGTATTTCGGCGAAGGCGTGCGCCCGCCGGTCCTCCGCCACCAGCCGGGCCGGTCGGGGCACGGTTCTTCTGCCCAAACCGCCAGGCCGGGCGCCATTCTGTCAGAGTGCCAGGGTTTTTGGAAGTGCCCGGGCGGGTGGCGCTCTTCTCTGCTAACTTGCGACGCTTCGGGGCCGGATCCGCCCCGTATTCCGCGCAGTTGGCCTGCCGCATTTCGGCGGCGCGTTTCCAGCGCTGGGGCACGGATTCAAGGAGGCCGCATGGGCAACCCCAGGACCGTGGTCGCCGAGCGATTCCTGCTCACTGACTCGAATGGGACGGTGCGTGCCGTGCTCGGCGTCAACGAGCAGGGCGAGGTGATGTTCGGACTGAGCGATGCGCGGGGCAACATCCGCGCCGACGTCAGCGTCACTGCCAAAGGATTGCCGCGCGTCGAACTCTGCGACTCGGCCGGCAACACCCGCGCGCTCATGTGCGTGGACCAACAAGACGCGCCCGCGATCACCCTCTACGACAGCGGCGTGGTGCGCCTGGTCCTGAGCGTGAATGCAGAAGGGCCGTTCGTCACGCTGGCCGACGAGCAGAGTCGCCGGCAGGTGACGCTCGTGGCGAGCAGTGACACGGCGCTTGCCATCTTCCAGGACCCCGATGGGCGCGCGACGGTGGCGGCCGGGCTCGGGGCCGATCAGACCGCGGGCTTCTCCGTCGCCGGGCCCGGCGCCACCTCCCGCATCCAGCTTGCGTTGCGCGGCGACGGCACGGCCGACCTCGTCGTCTCCGATCCCGCCGGCACGATCACGACCGTACCCTGACCGGGCGGCTCGCCGCCTGTCGAACCTTGGAGGACCGCATCCATGAACATCCTCGTCCTGGGCGGAGGCGCGCAGGGGCGCGTCATCGCCACCGATCTCGCCACCCGGCTGCCGCAGGCCCACATCACCGTCGCCGACCTGCGCGACCCGAAGCTCCAGCCGTTGCCCAACCTCTCGTGGCGCGAGGCGGACTGTTCGGCGTCCGCGACCGTCGTGCGCCTGATGGGCGAGAACGACTTCGCGGTGGGGGCGCTGCCTTCGCGCTATGGCTTCGCCGCCATGAAGGCCGCGATCGAAGCGAAGCGCAACCTGGTGGACGTCTCCTTCTGCGGTGAGGACGCGCTCGGCCTCGATGCCGCCGCGCGCGCGGCCGGCGTGACTATCATCCCCGACGCGGGGCTCGCGCCCGGCATCTCGAACCTGGTTGCCGGCGAGGCGTACGCGCGGCGCGGCGCCCCGCAGGAGCTGGTCATCATGGTGGGTGGCGTGGCTCAGGACCCCTCGCAACCCTACGGTTACTGCGTCTCCTGGTCGCTCGACGACCTGACCGAGGAGTACATCCGCCCCGCGCGCATCGTGCAGGGCGGACGGCAGGTGGCCGTGCCGGTCTTCAGCGGCATGGAGCGCGTGCCGGTCGAGGGCGTGGGCGAACTGGAGGCCTTCTACAGCGACGGCCTGCGCTCGCTCATGGACACGCTGCCGGGTGTCGCGGAGATGGGGGAGAAGACGCTGCGCTGGCCGGGCCACGCCGAGGCGGTGAAGCCGCTGGTCGCGGCGGGCCGGCTGGCCGGGGAATTCCGCGCGCGCTGCACGCTCACGCCGCCGCTGGATCTCGTGGTATTGCTGGTGCGCATGCGCTGGGCCGACGGCGAGGAGCGGGTCACGTTGGTGGACCGCTACGATCCGGCGACGGGCCTGACGGCGATGGCCCGCACCACGGCGTTCACGACCGCGGTCACCGCGCAGATGGTGGCGGGTGGGATCGTGCCGCCGCCGGGGGTGCAGCCGCTCGAGTTGGTGGCCCGCGATCCACGCGCCTACCGGGCGATGATCGAAGGACTCGAGGCGCATGGAGTCAAGCTCGACCGGCGCACGCAGTAGCGCAGAGCACAGCGACTCAGGAACCTTGACGAGCGCGAGCGGTGGCCTGCGCTCATGGGAGATCGATGATGGCACGTGCGAGACTGTGGTTCTGCTTGGCCCTGGCGGGCTTTCTGATGATTCCGACGATGCTTCATGCCGCCGCGCCGGCCGGGAAGGCCCCGGCCACGCCGGGGGTGGCCACCTTCGATGAGTGGTCGGACGGCGCGACGCTGCGGCTCGACTACGACCACGTCGGCACGGCGCGGGACGAGGCGATCGCCCTTGACGGCCTGCGGCGCGAGGGGCCGTGGCCGGGCAGCAAGGTCAACCTGGTCGATCCGCTCGACCTCGGACCCTACCGGGTCGAGGTGCGCGACCGCGCCACCCACCTGATGCTCTACGCGCAGGGCTTCGCCAGCATCTACGGCGAGTGGGAGACGACCGATGAGGCGCGCTCGGTGCGCCGCTCGTTCCACGAGTCGGTGCGCTTCCCGTTCCCGCGCCGTCCGGTTCAGGTCTGCCTGCTGAAGCGTTCCCCGGACAACGTTTTTCACGAAATATCGTCATTTCTGGTGGATCCCGCCGCGCAGGACATCCGCCGGGAGGCGCTCGGCAGCCACGGCAAGGTCTGGACGATCTTCGAGAACGGTCCGCCCGAGAACAAGATCGACCTGCTGATCCTGGGCGACGGCTACACCGCCGAACAGATGCCCGTTTTCCACGAGGACGCGCGGCGCCTGGTCGAGGTGCTCTTCTCGACGCCACCCTTCCGGGAGCGCAGGAAGGACTTCAACGTTCGCGCCATCGACACGCCCGCGGAGGACTCGGGCGTTTCGCGGCCGAGCGACGGCGTCTACCGGCGCACGGCACTCGGCGCCTCCTACGACATCTTCGGCTCGGAGCGCTACATCCTGACCTGCGACAACGCTGCCCTGCGCGAGGTGGCGGCGCAGGCGCCCTGCGAGTTCGTCGAGATCCTGGTCAACGGTGAGAAGTACGGCGGCGGCGGAATCTACAACCTGATGGCCACCTGTGCGACGAAGAGCGGCTCGACGCCCTACGTCTTCGTCCATGAGTTCGGGCACCACTTCGCCGCGCTGGCCGACGAGTACTACACCAGCGACGTGGCCTACGGCACCACCACGCCGATCGTCGAGCCGTGGGAGCCGAACATCACCGCGCTGCTGGACCCCGCCGCGCTCAAGTGGAAGGACCTGGTGGACGCAAAGAGCCCGGTGCCGACCCCGTGGGGCAAGGACGAGTACGAGAAGTTCTCGGCCGGCATCCAGGCGCGCCGCCGCGCGTTGCGCGCCAGCCACGCTCCCGAAGCGGCGATGGACTCGCTGTTCCGGGAAGAGCTGGCCTGGGGCAGGCCCTTCCTCGCCGGGCAGGAGTACGGCGGCAAGGTCGGGGCGTTCGAGGGGGCCGGTTACCGAGCGAAAGGGCTCTACCGCTCCTCGACCGACTGCATCATGTTCACCCGCAACCCCGAGCGCTTCTGCCGGGTCTGTTCGCGGGCCATCGAGCGCGTCATCGACTGGCAGATCGGCCGCTGAGGTCTGCGGTACCCGCTGGGTTGGCGGAAATGGTTGTGGGAGATGTACTTAGGTTGTGGAGCGCAGAATGTTGGTGGCGTTCCCCGGCGCGCTAAGTCATTGCAGCACAGTAGCTGATCTGCCCCGGGACGCATTCGGAGGCCGGACCAACATTTTGCGCTCCACAACCGAATCATTTACGTTGCGCGTTGAATCTAACGTGTACGTAAGGGTACGACTGATGATGACCAACGCGACCCAGATACCCGGCCAGATGCCCAAACTCCTGCGCATCGGTGACCTGGCCCGATTGACGGGCAAGACCGTCCGGGCGATTCACCTGTACGAGGAACTCGGGCTCCTGCAACCCACCTCCCGCACCAGCGGTGGCTTCCGTCTCTACGAGCCGGGCGCGGTCGAGCGGGTGCGCTGGATCGGGCTTTTCCACGGCATGGGCTTTTCGCTGCAGGAGATGCGCGAGTTGGTCCACGCCTGGTGGGACGCGGGGCTGGGTCCCGAGGCCATGGGTAACCTGCGCTCGTTGTTCAAACGCAAGCTGGAAGATACGCGTGAAGCCGTACGGCGTTCCCAGCATCTAGAGAGCGAGTTGGCTGCCGGGCTCAGCTACCTCGAAGCGTGCCGCGTCTGCGCGGCCCCGGCCTCGACGGCCAAGGGCTGCGTGGGCTGCCAGCAGGACCATGGGATGGAGCAGGCGCCGGCGCTGGTGGCCGGATTGAAGAGCGCGTCGCCGGGCCGCGGCCCGCGACGCTCGCACCCGGTGTTCGTGGGCGTCGAAGAGATCCAGTGATGACCCGGGCCGCGAGCGGCCTGAACGAAGAAGGAGAAGGGCAAGAGTCATGAGCCAGACCGCCGATCTCATGGTGCAGGACCTCCACGTCGCGGTGGAGGGCAAGGAGATCCTCAAGGGCTTGAGCCTCGAGGTGCGCAAGGGAGAGGTGCACGCCCTGATGGGGCCGAACGGCTCGGGCAAGAGCACGCTCGCGAACACGCTCATGGGCCACCCGCGCTACGAGGTGACCGGCGGCGACATCCGCTTCAAGGGTGAGAGCCTGCTTGGCATGGAGACCGACGCACGCTCGCGCGCCGGTCTGTTCCTGGCCTTCCAGTACCCGGTCGCGATCCCCGGCGTGACGGTCTCCAACTTCCTGCGCACCGCGCTGAACGCGCGGCTCGCCCCGCGGGTCGCCACCACCGACGGTTCCATGCCAGCCCGGCGCGGCATCGCGCCCAAGGAGTTCCGCGCGCTGCTGCGCGAGCACATGGCGCTGCTCAAGATGGACGAGTCGTTCGCCCTGCGCTATCTGAACGACGGTTTCTCGGGCGGCGAGAAGAAACGCACCGAGATCCTGCAGATGGCGATGCTCAAGCCCGAGATCGCGATCATGGACGAGACCGACTCGGGGCTCGACATCGACGCGCTGCGCATCGTCTCCGAGGGCGTGAACGCGCTCGCGGGACCGGAGCTCGGCGTGCTGGTGATCACGCACTACCAGCGCATCCTCGACTACATCAAGCCGCACTTCGTCCACGTCATGCTGGACGGCCGCATCACGCTGTCAGGCGGACCGGAGCTGGCGCTCGAGCTGGAGAGCCGCGGTTACGATTTCGTCCGCGAAGGGAAGGAATCGGCGCGATGACCGCTGCGGAGAACCCCACTGGAGGCATCCGCGACAGCTATACGGAGAAGTACGGCTTCCACGACGCCGACCAGTTCGTCTTCAAGGCACGCAAGGGCCTCGACCCCGAAATCGTCCGCGGCATCTCGCAGATGAAGGGCGAGCCCGCGTGGATGCTGGAGTTCCGGCTCAAGGCGCTGGAGACGTTCATCAAGAAGCCCATGCCCCGCTGGGGCGGCGACGTCGGGCAGATCGACCTCGACGACATCTACTACTACGTCAAGCCGACCGAGCAGGAGGCGAAGTCCTGGGAGGACGTGCCGGCCGACATGAAACGCACCTTCGACCGGCTGGGCATCCCCGAGGCCGAGCAGAAGTTCCTCTCCGGTGTGGGCGCGCAGTACGACTCCGAGGTGGTCTACCACAAGATCAAGGAGAACCTCGAGAAGCTGGGCGTGTTGTTCCTCTCGACCGACCACGCGCTGCGCGACCACGAGGAGCTCTTCCGCCAGTACTTCGCCACGGTGATCCCGCCGACCGACAACAAGTTCGCCGCACTCAACTCCGCGGTCTGGTCGGGTGGCTCGTTCATCTACGTGCCCAGGGGCGTGCGCGTGGACGTGCCGCTGCAGGCCTACTTCCGCATCAACACCAAGGACATGGGCCAGTTCGAGCGCACGCTGATCATCGTGGACGAGGGCGCCTATGTGCACTACGTCGAGGGCTGCACCGCGCCGACCTACTCGAGCGATTCGCTCCACTCCGCGGTGGTCGAGATCATCGTCAAGGCCGGCGGGCGCTGTCGCTACACCACCATCCAGAACTGGTCGAACAACGTCTACAACCTGGTGACCAAGCGCGCCGCCGCCTACCGCGATGCCACGATGGAATGGGTCGACGGGAATCTGGGCTCCAAGCTCACGATGAAGTACCCGGCAATCTACCTGATGGAACCGGGGGCGCATGGTGAGGTTCTATCCATCGCCTTCGCGGGGAAGGGGCAGCACCAGGACGCGGGCGCCAAGGCGGTGCACGTCGCCCCCAACACCACCAGCAAGATCGTCTCGAAGTCCATCAGCAAGGACGGCGGACGGGCCGGTTATCGCGGGCTCATCAAGGTCGCCAAGGGCGCGGTGGGTTGCAGGAGCACGGTGAACTGCGACGCGCTGATCCTGGACGACACCTCGCGCTCGGACACCTACCCGACCATGGAAATCGAGGAGGACCAGGTCTCGATCGGGCACGAGGCGACGGTCTCGAAGATCGGCGATGAGCAACTCTTCTACCTGACCAGCCGCGGCGTGCCCAAGGACGAGGCGGCGGCGATGATCGTCGCCGGCTTCATCGAGCCGGTCGTCAAGGAGCTGCCGATGGAGTACGCGGTCGAGATGAACCGCCTCATCCAGCTCCAGATGGAGGGCTCGGTAGGATGACGCCCGAGACGCGGACCCCGACGAAGCCAGTGAAGGGCGGACTCGACGCCTGGCCCGCGCTGGCGCTGGAGCGCGCCGTGCATGCAAACGAGCCGGCCTGGGCGCTCGATCAGCGACGCGCGGCGGCCGCGGTGGCGGCGCGCCTGCCCTTCCCGGACCGCAAGCTCGAGCTGTGGCGGCGCACCGATTTCGGCACGCTCGCGCTCGGAGAGCTGGACCCGTTCGCGCCGGGCTTGAAGGCGCGCAACGTGGACGACCTGCCCGCCGCGGTGATCGCGCGCCTGGCGGGGGAGGTGTCGGGCCTCGGCCTGCTGGTCCAGCGCAACGGCGAGGTGGCGCTCGAGCAGACGCCTCCGGCGCTGGCGCAGCAGGGCGTGATCGTGTGCTCGATGGAGCGCGCGCTGCGCGAGCACCCGGAGAAGCTGGAGCACCGCCTCGGCGCGCTGATCGAGACCGACCTCGACCGCTACGCCGCGCTGCACCAGGCGATGCGCGCGGGCGGCGCGTTCGTCTGGGTGCCGGACGGTATGCAGGCGGCGCTGCCGATCCGCCTGATCCAGTGGCTGGACGGCGCGGGCATCGCCGGAGCGCCGGCGACGGTCATCGTGCTGGGCCGCGGCGCGAGCGCGACGGTCCTCGAGGAGTGTCTCTCCGAGACGGCCGACGGTCCCGCGTTCTTCAGCGGCGGTACCGAGGTCTTCGTCGGCGAGGACGCGAAGCTGGTCTACGGCCATCTTCAGGACTGGGGCCGGAACGTCGTCCACTACTCGAACCAACGCGCGCGCATCGAGCGCGGCGGCGAACTGCAGTGGATCCAGACCTTCCTGGGCGGCAGGACGACCAAGACCAACTCCTACTTCCAGCTCGTGGGCGCGGGTGCGAAAGCCTTCGTGCACGGCTTCATGTTCGGCGACCAGCGCCAGCACTTCGACCTGCACACGCTGCAGAAGCACCTTGCCGAGCAGACCACCAGCGACCTGTTCATCAAGAGCACGCTCAAGGACCGGGCCCGCAGCGTCTACCAGGGCATGATCCAGGTGGCCCGCGGGGCGCAGCACACCGACGCCTACCAGGCCAACCGCAACCTGCTGCTCTCGGACACGGCGCGCGCGGACAGCATCCCGGGGCTGGAGATCCTGGCCAACGACGTGCGTTGCACGCACGGGGCCACGGTCGGTACCGTGGACGCCGAGCAGATGTACTACCTCATGACGCGCGGGCTGCCGCGCAACGACGCCCAGCGCCTGGTCGTCGAAGGGTTCTTCGCACCCGTCCTGGACCGCATCCCGCTCGAGAGCGTGCGCGAGCAGTTGCGCGGGATGATCCAGGCCAAGATCGGATAGGGCACCATGTCCACACCGCTGGTCGGGACCACGGCTGCCGCGGCCACGAGCCGCGAGCGCTTCGATCCGCGCGAGGTACGCGGCCGCTTCCCGCTGCTGACCGCGAAGCGCGAGCCGCCGCTCGTCTACCTCGACAGCGCCGCCACCTCGCAGAAGCCCGAGAGCGTGCTGGCCGCGATGGACGACTACTACCGGCGCTACAACGCCAACATCCACCGCGGCATCTACGCGATCGCCGAAGAGGCGACGGCAGCCTACGAAGACGCCCGCGCCCGGCTCGCACGCTTCATCGGCGCTCCGGCGCGCGAGGTGATCTTCACGCGCAACAGCACCGAGGCCATCAACCTGGTGGCCTACGCCTGGGGGCGCTGGGCGCTGAAGCGTGGCGACGCGGTCCTGCTCACGGTGATGGAGCACCACTCGAACCTGGTGCCGTGGCATATCCTGGCCGCCGAGCGCGGCATCGAGCTGCGCTTCATTCCCGTAACGGACGCGGGCGAGTTGCAGATGGAGGCGCTGCCGGGCCTGCTGGCGGACGGGCGCGTGCGGCTGGCCGGCGTGGTGCACATCTCGAACGTGCTCGGCACGGTGAATCCGGTCGAGGAGATCGCCCGCCAGGCGCACGCCACGGGCGCGCTGGTGCTGGTGGACGCCTCGCAGAGCGTGCCGCACATGCCGGTGGACGTGAAGGCGCTGGGCTGCGACTTTCTGGCACTCACCGCGCACAAGATGCTCGGGCCGACCGGCATCGGCGCGCTCTGGGCGCGGCGCGAGCTGCTCGAGGCCATGCCGCCCTTCCTGGGCGGCGGCGAGATGATCCGCGAGGTGAAGCTCGAAGGCTCGAAGTGGAACGAGCTGCCGTGGAAGTTCGAGGCCGGCACCATGGCGATCGCCGAGGCCGTCGGCCTGCGCGCGGCGGTGGCGTTCTGCGAGGAACTGGGCATGGAGCGGATCTTCGAGCATGACCGTGAGCTGGCCCGCTACGCGCTCGAGCGCATGATCGAGGTGCCCGGCGTGCGCATTCTCGGGCCCCCGGCGGAGAAGCGCGGCGGGGTGGTGGCGTTCGAACTGGGCGAGATCCATCCGCACGACGTGGCCACGGTGCTCGACCACCACGGCATCGCGGTGCGCGCAGGACATCACTGTGCGATGCCGCTGCATGACCGGCTCGGCGTGCCCGCCTCGGCGCGCGCCTCGTTCCACTGCTACAGCGTGCCCGAGGACGTGGACGCCCTGGTCGAGGGGCTCCACCACGCGCGAAAGGTGTTCGGCTGATGGGCGAATGGGACGAGCTGTACCGCGAGAACATCATCGACCACTACAAGAACCCGCGCTGCCGCGGCACGCTCGATCATCCCGACATCACCTACGAGGATGCGAACCCGCTGTGTGGCGACCAGCTGCGCATCGACATCGAGGTGAAGGACGGGAAGATCGAGAAGATCCGCCACTCGGGACACGGCTGCTCGATCAGCCAGGCCGCGGCCTCGATGCTGTGCGAGCGCATGGAGGGCCACCCGCTCGAGGAGGTCAAGGCGCTCACGAAGGAGGACGTGCTCGAACTGCTCGGCATCGAACTCGGGCCGGTGCGGCTCAAGTGCGCGCTGTTAATCCTCAAGACCCTGAAGGCTGGCGTCTACGGCATCACCCAGTGGCCCGGCGAGGAGGAGGAGAAGGCGTGAGCGACCGATTCATGACGGTGGCGAAGGTGGGGGAGATCCCCGAGGGCGGCGTGAAGGTCGTGCGCGTGGACGACGATCCGGTCGCCGTGTTCCACGTCGGCGGCCAGTACTACGCGCTCGCGGACCTCTGCACCCACGACGGTGGCGAGTTGTCGGACGGCGACCTCGACGGCCACGTCATCGAGTGCGCCCGCCACGGGGCGCGCTTCGACATCCGCACCGGCGCGGTGCTCGCGATGCCGGCGACCGGCGCCGTGCCGCGGCACGCCGTGCGCGTGATCGGGGACCAGATCCAGGTGGCGTGCGAAACCTGCGACGAGAAGGAGGCGGCGGCCGCTGCCGCGGTGAAGCCCGCTGCCAGCCCACCGCCGCCGGCCGTGAACGCGCAGGCCGTCCCACCGCCCCATACCGACTCGCCCGGCGGGCAATCGCCAGTGCCGCGCGCGTCCGAGTCTCCTGCGGCAGCCGGGTCGGCTGCGTCCGCCGCCGCTGTGCCCGCGACCGGCAAGCCCGCGCCGAGCCTGCAGGAGTTCGCCGTGCGCGCGGCACTCGAGACCGTGATGGACCCGGAAATCCAGCTCTCGGTCGTGGACCTCGGGCTCATCCGCGAGGTCATCATCGAGCCGGGGCGCACGCTCGTGCGGATGCTGCTGACCACGCCCTTCTGTCCCTACGCGCCGCAGCTCACCGAGGACGTGAAGCAGGCGGCTATGAGCGTGGTGGCCCAGCCCTGCGAGGTCGAGATCATGCCCGATGCCTGGAGCCCCGAGATGATGCCAGCCCCGGGGCTGCTCGGGTTCTCGACCTGAGAGCCGTCGTAACGAGCCGGCTGCAGCCACGCGCATGACCGACGAGCGAGAGGCCCCGGAAGAGCAAACACTCACGCTGGAGGCTGACATCGAAGCTCCGCTGCAGGCTGCGGGCCGCCAGCACGGGATCTTCGAATCGTTCCAACATCGCGACTTCACGCTCTTCTGGCTCGGCGCGCTCGCCAGCAACATCGGGTCGTGGATGCAGATGTACGCATTCGGGATCGTGGTCTACAGCTTCCGCCAGTCGTCGTTCGATCTCGGTCTCGTCAGCTTCCTCGCGGGTGTGCCCGTGCTGTTCCTCGCCCTGCCCGCCGGCGCGATCGCGGACCGCGTGGATCGCCGTCGCATGCTGATCCTGATCCAGGTCGTGCTCCTGCTTCAGGCTGTGACCCTCGGCGTGCTCTACAACGTGGGCCTGCTGAGTTCCAGCGACCCGGTCGGATCCCTGATTCGCATCTCGCTGCTCGGATTCGTGGGCGGCGTCTTCATGGCCTTCATGGCGCCCGCGTTCCAGTCCATGCTGCCCGACCTGGTGCCGCGCCGGCTGCTCATGAACGGCATCGCCCTGAGTTCGGCGCAGTTCCAGTCCGCGCGGCTGCTCGGACCGCTCGCGGCCGCGGCCCTGGTGCTCGCGGGCGCGGGCATGGGCGAGGTCTTCTATGTGAATGCGGCGAGCTTCCTGTTCGTCATCGCGGCACTCTGGGCGATCCGGTTGCGCACCGGCTCCGGTCACGGAAGGCCCGACGCGACTGCCGAGACTGTCGCCCGCGCCCATTCCACAAACTGGCGCCTGGATTCGTGGCACCAGTTGACTGCCGGCCTGCGTTATGCGCGCGAGGACCGCGTCGTGGGGATGCTGATCCTCAGCACCGCCATCATGACCGTCTTCGCGTTCCCGTACATGACCCTGCTCCCGGCGATCGTGAGCACCTCGCTCGGTCTCTCGGGCCGGGAGTTGTCGCGCGCGGTGGCGTTCGTCATGGCCGCGAACGGCCTCGGCGCGCTGGCCGGCGCACTCGTGGTGGCCGGCCTGCCGCCAAGTGTCGGGCGCAACCGCCTGATCCCGTTCACACTCACCGCGCTTGCCGTGCTGCTGGTTGCGTTCGCGCTGTCGCACTGGCTGCCACTCACCCTGGCGCTCTCGACGCTCGCGGGCGCAGCATTACTCGCTTCGAGTTCGCTGACCAACACGTCCATACAGATGGCCGTGCCCGGCCACCTGCGCGGCCGCGTCATGGCGCTGTTCGTATTGGCCTTCATGGGCATGATGCCGATCTCGAGCATCCTCTCCGGCTCGCTCGGCCAGAAGATCGGCCCCGCCGGCGCGGTGCTGATCGGCGCCGTGCTGCTGCTGGCGTGGGCGGGAGTGCTGATTGCGAGGCCGAGGCTGCTGCGGGCGGGGGCGGGCGGGGCGGCAGGGGAGACCGCGCGGGGCTGAGCGGGCGTCACGACACCTCCGCGGACTGGGGCGAAGGTTCGGCGACACGAGCAGGGGTCATAAATCCACGATTCCTGCCCGATTGAGTTGTGGCCCACCCAAGGGTGGGCCACGACCTTCTGCCTACCTCAGTCAGCACCTCGCCGTGGTCAAAGTGCTGGCGGAGGACCTGGTGTACGAAGGGCCGAACCGACTGGCGGGTGCACGGTGGGTGCTGGTCACCCAGAGCAAGATGGCTGTTGTGGGTGCTCGGGGTTAGAGGGAGAATGAAGGCCCCACGGAGGCGCGGCCCTTTCTCCCTCGAAAGGGGGTCGCCGATCCTGTAGGAGATCGCCCGGCTTTGCCGGGGAGCCAGCCAGAGAAGCACGCCGGTGTCTTGGTCGCCCCGTGCCGGTCACCCAACAGGAGTAGTGCCATGCGCTTCGGCCGTCCTGCCATAGTCGTCCTGATCGCCGTCGTCCTACAGCCTCTAGCTGCCCGCACGTCACGATGCTCCAACACATGGATCTTTGAGCGTGTGGACACCACTGTGACGGGTCGCGTCGTTAGCGCGATAGCCATGGACAAACTGGGCAAGCCGCACATCGCCTACTACGACCCGGGGCTTCGCACCCTCAAGTACGCCTCGAGAGACAGCACGGGGTGGAGTTGCGAGTTCGTTGATTCTACTGGAGAAGTGCTCTCGGGGAACGATAGGAACTTGTCCTTGAGCCTGGACGAGGGCGACATACCCCACATCGGCTACCTCGTTCGGCCCAATCCGGCCAACTTCAACTATGAGTTCCGGCACGCTTTCCGTGACGGTGCGGGGTGGAGCTTCGAGACAGTGTACGCTCCTGGTGCGTCTCTCACGTCGCCGACCTTGGTGCGGGACTGTAATGGTGGCTTCCACGCTTGCGTGGGGGTCGTGCCGGGCCCGTACCCCAAGTATGGTCACAAGAGCGGCGGCATCTGGAGCTTCACCAACGTCGGGGCAGAACGGGGGTCGGGCTTTTCTCTCGTTGTGGATTGCCAGGGCGATGTACACATGTGTTTCCAGCAGAGCTACAGTCCGTATCGAATCGTGTACGCCGTGAAGTCAGGGGGGACTTGGGTCTTCGACACCCTCTCGGCGGGGATCGCGCCGTCGCTGCGGTTAGACTCTCAGGGTGTCCCTCACGTGAGCTACTATATCGGCGCGCTCAAGTACGCCGTGAAGACGGCTGGAAACTGGTCCGAGATGACAGTCGATGGGATGACCTACTCTGGTTTGTCAAGCTCCCTTGCGCTTGACGTAGCCGACCGCCCGCATATCGCGTACTGCGACGGGTGGGGGTACTCACTGGACTATGCGTCTCAGCCAGACGGTGTCTGGGTGATCGAGCGGCTCGACGGATTCGCGCCACAGGTGGTTGCCTACAACACGTCGCTGGCGCTGGACAGCGAGGGGCATGCCCACATCAGCTACTACGATGGTAGCTCGCGGAGCGACCTCAAGTATGCGACGACCGCGGTACCGCTGAGCGCCCCGGATGTCAAGCTCCCCGTGCCGGGGATGACGCGTCTTCTGGCGAGTTATCCCAATCCCTTCGTACTCGGGCTCTCGGTTCCCTTGTCTCTACCCTACACCGCTCGTGCCCGAATCGAGATTCGTGATCCAGGAGGTCGCCGAGTAAGGACGTTGGTGGATGGCGTCCTGCCCTCAGGGCGCAGAACGGTCTACTGGGACGGTTCGGATTGGCGCGGGGCGCGAGCTCAACCAGGGGTGTACTGGGTGGTGCTTGATTTGGGCGGAACGCACCAGGCGCATCGCGTTGTCCTCCTGCGATGATGTTGTGGCGTCACAAAGGGTTGCGGAGTCATTGTCGGTGACCATCGTGGAACGGATGAGGTCGCGTTGATATTGCCCACCCCACGGCGAGCCACGCCTCTGCCGGGCAGTTGTGACGTTCCCGACGCCGCCTGGGCCGTGAGGTCGGCTGTTTGGGCACCAGGTTCCGTTCGCCCCGCCCCAAATAGTTCAAGGCCGGGCTCATCGCCCGGCCCTGTGGTGGGCCCCACAGCGAAACGCTGCTACTTCTTGATCTCGGCCAGCTGGTACAGGCGCTCCACCTTGTCCTGCACCCAGGTGCGGAACGCCTCGAAATGCGCCTCGCGTCCCGGCTTCACACGGGCCTCGCCGGTCTTACGGTCGCGCTCGACGATGTGCACGAAGCGCCGCTGCGCTGCGAGTAACTCCTCGAGGCTCGGGCGGTCCTTCGCCTCGCGCTTGCAGTTCACGACCTTGCCGCCCTCGCCGCGCTTCCAGACGAACGTCGGGTAGACGCCGCCCTTCGCGCCCATGAGAACCATCTCGATGGTGCGCCGGTCCTCGTGCTTCCAGCCGCTGAGGCAGGGCGCAGGCACGAAAATGATCGCCGTGCCATCGACGGCCATCGAGTCCTCCACGGTCTTCTGGAACATGCGACTGTGGGCCGGGATCTCCTGGGCGACCAGGCCGGCGCCGGCAGCGAGGCAGCCCTATCCCTCCCAAGGGGCGCGGCCGCGCGGGGGGATACGGGTGGGAGTAGCCCGGGGAGGGTATCGTGGGGGTGGGCGCGCAGCCCGAACCTGCAGACCGCGACCCGGAATGGAACGGCGGGCGGCACACGCCGCCCGCCATCCCACTGTCGCGCCAGCTCGAGCCCGGACGCGCCTGCCGGGCCGCGCCATCCCCCCGCCCGGGTTCTACGCCTTCCACCCCTGCAGGACCTGGATGTAGTTCGCCCGCTGGTAGGCCGTCGGGTCGGGCGACTTCACCAGGTTCATGCTGCCCCGCATCTGGTCGAGCGACTCGTACTCGTGCTTCTCGAGCCATTGCGACAACTCCTCCCGCAACTGTCGCAGATACCCCGGCCCCTTCTGGAGCAGGGCCGACACGACCTGGACCGCGTGGGCGCCGGCCATCACGGCCTTCACGACATCCGTCGTCGTGTGCACGCCCCCGGACACCGCCAGCGACGGGCGCAGCCGTCCGGAGAGGATCGCCAGCCACTGCAGGCGCAGGTTCAACTCGGCCGAGGTCGAGTACTGGAGCGTGCGCTTGGCCTCGAGCTCCTCCACGTCGATGTCCGGCTGATAGAAGCGGTTGAACAGCACCAGGCCGTCCACCCCGGCGGTCTCCAGCCGCTGCGCGAAGTGGGGGAGCGACGTGTAGAACGGCGCCAGCTTCACGGCCACCGGGATCGTGATGCTCTTCTTGATCTCCTTCACCATCTCGGCCGCCGTGACCTCGACTTGTTCCGAGGTCACGGTGGGATCGGTCGGCAGGTAGTAGACGTTCAGCTCGAGCGCGTCGGCCCCCGCCTGCTGTATCTGCCTGGCGTAGGACAGCCAGCCGCCCTGGGTGACCCCGTTCAGTGAGGCGATCACCGGGACCTTCACCGCGGCTTTGATCCTGGCGATTAGCGCGAGGTAGTCGTCGGGACCGAGCCGGTAGGCGTCGGGCCGCGGGAAGTAGGATCTCGCCTCGGCGGAGGATTCGTCGTGGGCGTCCACGTGGTCGAGGTCCGCGGCCTGCTCCATCGCAATCTGCTCCTCGAAGAGCGAGTGCATCACGATGGCGGCGGCGCCGGCGTCCTCGAGACGGCGGACGGCGTCGAGGTCGGCGGCCAGCGGCGAGGCGCCGGGCATGAGCGGGTGCGCCAGCTTGAGTCCGAGGTATGTCGTCGAGAGATTCATCGTCCCTCCCCCTGCTTCTCGTCCGCCGGCGCGGCCGCGCCCGCTACGCCTTCGGTCTTGGGAATCGTAAGCCCCGCGAGATGCTGATAGACCGCGAAGCGCTGGGTCGCCTCCATCTGCGCCTTTGCCATCAACTGCTGGAACCGCTTCGGATCGAGCTTCTCGACCATGCGGAAGCGGGTCTCGCTCTTCGTGAAGTCGCTGACCCGTGCCCCGGTCGGCTGCACGTCGATGATCAGGGGCGGCTGCCCCTCGTCGATCCGCCGCGGGTCGAACCGGTAGAGCGGCCAGATGCCGGCGTCGACCGCGAGCTTCTGGTGTGCGCAGCCATCGGCGAGGTCGTAGCCGTGGGCGATGCAGTGGCAGTAGGCGATGATCAGCGAAGTCCCGGGGTACGATTCCGCTTCCATGAACGCCCGCACCGTCTGCTGGTCCCGCGCGCCGAACGCCACCCGTGCCACGTAGACGTGGCCGTAACTCATCGCCATCATCCCGAGGTCCTTCTTGCCGAGGGACCTGCCCGCGGTGGCGAACTTCGCCGCCGCCCCCATCGGCGTCGCCTTGGACTGCTGCCCGCCGGTGTTCGAGTAGACCTCGGTGTCGAGCACCAGGAGGTTGACATCCCGGTTCATCGCCATGACATGGTCGAGACCGCCGTAGCCGATGTCATAGGCCCAGCCGTCGCCGCCGACCGCCCAGACGCTCTTCTTCACGAGGGAGTCGGCGATCGTCTCGAGCCGTCGCGCCGCCGGACTGGGGAGGGACGCGAGCTTCACCCGCAGCGCCGCGACCCGTTCCCGCTGCTGGCGGATCCCCAACTCGTCGCCCTGGTCCGCCTCGATCAGCGCCGTGACCAGGTCGTCGCCGAGCCGGACGGCCATGCTCCGCAGCAGGTCGTGCGCCAGCCGCTGCTGCGCATCCACCGCCAGGCGGAAGCCGAAGCTGAACTCGGCGTTGTCCTCGAAGAGCGAGTTGGACCACGCCGGTCCGCGCCCCTCGTGGTTGACCGCGAACGGTGTCGTCGGCAGGTTGCCGCCGTAGATCGACGAGCAGCCGGTCGCGTTGCCGATGAGCGCCCGGTCCCCGAAGAGCTGCGTCAGGAGCTTCACGTAGGGCGTCTCGCCGCAGGCGGCGCAGGCGCCCGAGTACTCGAAGAGCGGCCGCAGGAACTGCGAGCGCTTGCTGTCGATCTTGATCTTCGTGCGGTCCGGATCGGGCAGTGCGAGGAAGAACGCGTAGTTCGCCGCCTCCGGTTCCCGCAGCGGCATCTGCGGCGCCATTTCCAGCGCCTTGTGCCGCGGGTTGGTCTTGTCCTTGGCGGGGCAGATCACGACGCACAGGTTGCAGCCGGTGCAGTCCTCCGGGGCGACCTGGAGCGTGTACTTCATCCCCTTGAAGTCCCCGGTCCGGTACTCGATGGACTTGAACGTCGGTGGCATGCCGGCGTCGAGGAGGCCCGGCTCGTAGACCTTCGCGCGGATGGCCGCGTGGGGACAGACGAGCACGCACTTGTTGTCCTGGATGCAGATCTTCTCGTCCCAGACGGGGATCTCGATGGCGATGTTCCGCTTCTCCCACTGGCTCGTCGCGGTGGGCCAGGTGCCGTCGGGGGGGAAGGCGCTGACGGGCAGCGAATCGCCCTTCTGCGCGATGATGACCGCCGACACGCGTTTGACGAAGTCGGGGGCCGCGTCGGAGACGATCGCCGGGCGGCCGTGGGTGGCGGTGACCGCCTCCGGCACGCGGACCTCGTGCATGTTGGCGAGGGTCTCGTCGACGGCGGCGTGGTTCTTCTGGACGACCTCCAGCCCCTTCTTCTCGTAGGTCTTCTTGATCGTCTCCTTGATCTTCGCGATGGCCTCATCGGGGGGCAGGACACCGGAGACCGCGAAGAAGCAGGTCTGCATGATGGTGTTGATGCGTCCGCCCATCCCGGTCTTCCGGGCCACTTCGACGGCGTCGATCACGTAGAACTTCAGCCGCTTCTCGATCAGGTCCTGCTGGACCTCGCGCGGGAGATGGTTCCAGACCTCGTCCTTGCCGAAGGGCGCGTTGAGCAGGAAGATCCCCCCCGGCGCCGCGTAGCCGGTCATGTCGTACCGGTCGAGGAACGAGAACTGATGGCAGGCGACGAAGTTCGCCCGCCTGATCAGGTACGTCGAACGGATCTTGCGGGGCCCGAAGCGCAGGTGCGAGATGGTGACCGCACCGGCCTTCTTCGAGTCGTACACGAAGTAGCCCTGCGCGTCGTTCTGCGTCTCCTCGGCGATGATCTTGATCGAGTTCTTGTTCGCCCCCACCGTGCCGTCGCTGCCGAGCCCGAAGAACACCCCGCGGACCACGTCGGCCGGCTCGATGTCGAACTCCGGGTCGACCGGCAGCGAGAGGTGCGTGACGTCGTCGACGATGCCG
>Ga0315283_10001407_pt1 | contig 19361 bp, 13 predicted proteins | sample YL17G09_0_MG_FD_204541 | JGI IMG/M metagenome (GOLD analysis project Ga0315283, IMG submission 204541) | Sediment microbial communities from Yellowstone Lake, YNP, Wyoming, USA - YL17G09_0 | ecosystem: Environmental > Aquatic > Freshwater > Lake > Sediment | place: USA: Wyoming | collected... | reverse complement strand
TCGTCTCCTCCGAGTTGATTGTGGATCCGGCTACTGCAAGCGGTACGCCAAACGTCCGCGTCGGTTACCGCGGCTGGTCGAAAATGGCGCCCAGAAACTCGGCGATCATGGTGGTCGTCAGCAGCGACGTCTGCCCGTGCAGGTCAAGCATCGGATTGACTTCGACGACGTCGAAGCCGACCACCCGGCCCTTGGCGGCGACACCCTGCAACAGCGCGCGCACCTCGTGGTAGAGCAGGCCGTCCACGGTCGGCGACCCGGTGCCGGGGGCGATGGAAGGGCAGAGCCCGTCGATGTCGATCGACACGTAGATGTTGTTCATCCTGGGCATCTGCTCGACCACCGCCTTGGCGCCCATCTCGCGGATCGCCTCCCGGGTGAAGATCTGCGCGCCGAACTTGATCGCATCGTTGTAATCGCCTTCCCGGGAGCGCAGGCAGCGGATGCCCAGGTGCGTCATGTGGCGCACGAACTGCAATTCGCTGATGCGGCGGAACGGGCTGCCGTTGGCAAACTTGATGCCGTCGACGTGGTCGATCCAGTCGAGGTGGGCATCGATGTGGACTATGTCGACGGGCCCGAAGCGCTCGAAGGCGCTGACGATCGGGAAGGTGACCGAGTGATCGCCGCCCAGCATCACCGGCAGCGCATTGCGATCGAGGATCGCGCCTACGCTTTGCGTGATCAGCCGCATGTTGCGTTCGATGTCGTAGTACGCGACGTCGACGTCGCCGCAGTCGACGATGCGTGTCTGCCCGAGCATCCGCTTCTTGGTGTTGATGTCCCAGTAGCCCGCCGTCTTCCACGAGCCCCACCCGCTGTAGCGCACCGAATAGTTGCGGATGTCGCGCGGACCGAACCGGGTGCCGGGACGGAAACCGATGCCGGCGTCGTACGGAATCCCCAGGATCGCCACGTCAGCGTCGATCTTGGAGAAATCCTCGCAGACCGGCGACTTCATGAAACTTACCAGCCCGACGCTGGGAAGATTCGCTTCATAACGCTGCATTGCTTCCTCCGATTGATGGGGCCGCATGCCGACCCCGCGGCGAGGCCTGGTGTGCATTGTGGAATGACGCGACGGCGCCGCCTGTCCGGCGGGGCCTCCCCGCGCACGCGAGGATGCAGCGCATTTCGCGACGGTCGAATCGGATATTTCTTTCGATGCGGGGCCTCGCGATCAGAGTGGCACAGCTTAGCCGACGTCATAGTTCAGCGCAAGCCAGAGCCAGGGCCAGTTGCCACGCGCTCTACCGCAGCGCACTGATCACCACCATGCCGATGACGAGCAGTACGACCCCCAAGCCCTCGCGCCGGGTCACGGGCTCCGCGAAGCATCGGCGCGAAACTGCGTAGCTGAAAATCACCTCGACCAGGCCGACGATACGGACATCCACCGCACTGCGCAGTGCAAAGGCGGTGAACCAACCGATCGAGGCCAGCGCCCCCATCAGCCCGGCCAGCGTGGACACGCGCCACTGCACCATCACCCGGATCAGGCCGGAACGGTCGCGAACGGCGAGGTAGCCGCCGAGCAGGACCGTCTGGATGGCTTGCGCCCAGACCAGCGCATAGACCCCCGCGACCCAGGGCAGCGGATGATCCAGCGCGAGCGTGGCGGCACGATACCCCACCGCGGACAGCGCGAAGCCGGCGCCCGACGCCAGACCGAGCCCGGCAGCGGGCGAGAACCACGATGAGCGCCTGCTCCCGGTTTCCGCGACCGGCTTGATGGAAAGCAGCAGGACACCCATGCTGGCGAGCGCTATGGCGCAGGCCGCCGGGATGGACAGCGGTTCGCCGAGCAGCACGATCGAGTAGAGCCCGATCTGCACGATCTCGGTCTTGGAATAGACGACGGCGACGACAAAGCTGCGCCGCTCCATGGCGGAAATGAGGAATGCCGTGGCCGCAAGCTGCGCGACGGCGCCGAGACTGACCCAGGCGACGAATCCCGGGTGGGGGACCGGCAGAGGTCCTGCCGTCGACGCGCCCAACGCGATCAACGCACACGCCGCGAAAGGCAGGCCGTAGACAAAACGGACGAACGTCGCCGGAAGCGTGCCCACCGATTCGACAAGGCTGCGCTGCGCGGCATTGCGGATGGTCTGGGCGGCCGCGGCCGCAAGGACAATCGGTATCCAGATCCAGCCGCTCACCAGCATCGCGGCATGCCCGTCGTCATCATGGAAGTTTCCGCCTCGCGTCCGCGAAGCTCCACTCGTCGCGTCGCTCGCGCGTCAGGTGCCGCGCAAGTTGCGCAGACCGGCAGCAAGCGCGTGCTGCAGCAACATCGTATCGGCGCCATACGCCATCATGCGAAAGCCGAGTTCGCGATAGCGGCGCGCCCAGTCGTCGTCGGTGGGCATGAATCCCGCCGCCTTGCCGTGCTTCCGGCACGCGGCGACGAGCGCCCGCACGGCGGCGACATAGCGCGGGTGGTCCCACTGCGCCGGGATGCCCATGAAATTGGTCGTGTCGAAGTGACCCAGCCAGCACACGTCGACACCGGGAACGGCGGCGATCGCGTCGACGCTCTCGTGGCCCCTGACCGTCTCGACGAGGCAGATGACCAGCGTGCGGTCGTGGGCGAGCCGCATCTTCTCGACCACCGGCCGATCGGAATAGTCGTCGTGCGGCGAGACCCCGAACGCGGCGCCCCGTACGCCGACGGGTGGATAGCGGGTGCAGGACACGATCAGTTCGGCCTGCTCGCGCGTCTCGACCATCGGCACCATCACCCCCATTGCGCCCAGATCCAGCGCGCGCGCGATGAAGTGATACTGCGTTGCCGGCACGCGCACCAGCGGCACGAGCCCGATGCCGCGGCAGAGGCCGATCTGGGTCTTCAGCGTTTCGAAGCCGAGGCCGCTGTGCTCCATGTCGTAGAGCACGAAATCGGCGCCGGCGGCCCGGACGAGCTGCGGCAAGCCGGGGGTGAAGAACTCGAACACCATCGTGCCGTAGCTTGCTTCGCCGGCGGCGAGCGCGGCCTTGACCGGATTGGGGCGCATCAAGTTGTCTCCTCGGGTTGCATCGGCGCGCAACGTCGGCGACGTGGCGCAGGGCGCGCGGACGGGGCTATCGCTCGCGCGATATGATACCGGTGCGTCCCGAAGCCACGCCCATGGACGCCCGGATCGCCGTTGCAGCGTGTGCCGCGATCGCCGCGGACGATCGCAATCACCGGCGCGGTCGCGACCGTTCTTACGACCGACAATCGAGGATCCGCTCATGGTGCCTGGCAAGGCGACGGTGGTGGTGGTGTTGACGGCGATCGCGGTATCCACAGCGGCATGGGCTCAATATCCCGGTGGGGGCGGTGGGGGCGGTGGGAGCCCGGGCGGCCCGGGCGGGTCGCGCGGCGGCATGGGCGGCGGCCCGCGGCCAGATGCCATGCGCGGCCCGCCGCCGGCCGAAGCGCCCTTGAGTGCGGGCGCGCTCGTGCAGACGCAGCTCGATCAGCTGGAGGATGATCTCAAGCTCACGCCGGCACAGCGTGGCGCCTGGACCGCCTATGCCGACAAGGTGCAGAAGCTCGCCGACGCCACCGCGCGCAGCCGGTTCGACGCCCGCACCTCCGCGCCGGGACCATCAAGCGCGCTGCCACAGCTGGATCAGATCGCCGGTGGCATGCGCAGTCGAACCACCGCGGTCGAAGAGATCGTCGATCTGGCGAGGGCGCTCTACGCGGCGCTCACGCCGGAGCAGAAGGCAATCGCCGATCCGCGCCTTGCCCTGCCCGTGTCGCTGCTGGTCACGGGCATGGCGCCGGCCGGGATGATGGACGGGGCGGCCCGCGGCGGCCGGGGACGCAGCCCCTAGCGCGGCAGCGGCTCGGGTCTTGTCGCCCCCTTCCCGGCGCTGAACCAACCCGATTTCCCGGTTGACCCCGGTGCCCCAACCCGTGATACGCTGCCTCGGTGCGCTCTGCGCGGGATCGGATGGTGCATCCCTCGCGACCGCGACGACACGCCGCGCAACCCCACGCCCCCCGGGATCACCTCCGCGAGGGACATTCCTGCTGAAAGGTTCGCAATGCCCTTCGCCGAATTCATCGCCGATCTTCCGCCGCAAACCAGCCTGCGCACCGCGATCACCGCGGCCTGTCGCATACCCGAGCCTTCGTTCGTGCCGGCGCTGATCGAGCAGGCTCGCCTTGCTCCGGCGGTCGCGGCGGCGGCGCAAGCGCTCGCGCGGCGGCTGGTCGAGGCCCTTCGCGGCAAGCGCAGCGGCGGCGGCGTCGAGGCGCTGATCCAGGAGTTTTCGCTGTCGAGCCAGGAGGGCGTCGCGCTGATGTGCGTGGCCGAGGCGCTGCTGCGCATTCCGGATGCCGCGACGCGCGACGCGCTGATCCGCGACAAGATCGGCGGCGGCGACTGGGCCGCGCACGGCGGCAGCGGCGCGTCGCTGTTCGTGAACGCCGCGACGTGGGGGCTGATGATCACCGGCAAGCTGGTCGCCACGTCGAGCGAGACGACGCTCGGGTCGGCGCTGACGCGCCTGATCGCGAAAGGCGGCGAGCCGCTGATCCGCAAGGCGGTGGACCTCGGCATGCGGCTGCTCGGCGAGCAGTTCGTCTCCGGCGAGACGATCGAGCAGGCGCTCGCCACCGGGCGCAGGCAGGAAGCGAAAGGGTTCTCGCATTCGTACGACATGCTGGGCGAAGCCGCGACCACCGCAGACGACGCCCGCCGCTACTACGCCGACTACGAGCGGGCCATTCACGCCATCGGCCGCGCGTCGGCCGGGCGCGGCATCTACGAAGGCCCCGGCATTTCGCTCAAGCTCTCGGCGCTGCATCCGCGCTTTGCCCGCGCGCAACGGCAGCGCGTGCATGCCGAACTGCTGCCCCGATTGCGCACGCTCGCGCTGCTGGCGCGAGACTACGCCATCAGCTTCAACATCGACTCCGAGGAGGCGAGCCGGCTCGATCTTTCGCTCGATCTGCTGGAAGCGCTGGCTCTCGACCCCGAGCTCGCGGACTGGAACGGCCTCGGCTTCGTGGTCCAGACCTACCAGAAGCGCGCGCCGGCCGTGATCGACTGGATGATCGACCTCGCTCGCCGCAGCCGGCGCCGGCTGATGCTGCGCATGGTCAAGGGCGCCTACTGGGACGCCGAGATCAAGCGCGCGCAAGTCGACGGCCTCGCGGATTACCCGGTCTTCACGCGCAAGATCCACAGCGACATCTGTTATCTCGCCTGCGCCAAGCAGGTGCTCGCGGTGCCCGACGCGATCTATCCGCAATTCGCCACGCACAACGCGCTGACGCTCGCGTCGATCCACCACCTCGCGGGCGGCAGTTTCTACGCCGGCCAGTACGAATTCCAGTGCCTGCACGGCATGGGCGAGCCGCTGTACGAGGAAGTCGTCGGCGCGGTGGCTGCCGGCCGCCTCGATCGGCCCTGCCGCATCTACGCACCGGTCGGCACGCACGAGACGCTGCTCGCCTATCTGGTGCGCCGCCTGCTCGAGAACGGATCCAACTCGTCGTTCGTCAACCAGATCGCCGATCCTGCAGTGAGCATCGACGACCTCATCGCCGATCCCGTGGCCATGGCGGAACAGGTCGTTCCCGTCGGCGCGCCCCACGACCGGATCCCGCTGCCGCGCGACCTCTTCGGCCCCGAGCGGACCAATTCGGCCGGCATGGACCTGACGGACGAGCATGCGCTCGCGGCGCTTGCGCAGGCGTTGCGCGACAGCGCGCAGCACGACTGGCGCGCGGCGCCGATGCTCGCCGGGGGCGCCATCGACGATCGCGCGTGGCGGGACGTCCGCAATCCCGCCGATCGGCGCGACCGGGTGGGCGGCGTGATCGAAGCCGATGCCGCCGACGCCGCCGCCGCGTTGGTGCATGCGGCGAACGCAGGACCGGCGTGGCGATCGACCCCGGTGCCGGAGCGTGCCGCGTGCCTCGAACGCGCCGCCGCTGCACTCGAGCACCGCATGCCGATCCTGCTGGGGCTCCTCGTCCGCGAGGCCGGGAAATCGTTTCCGAACGCGATCGCCGAAGTGCGCGAGGCCGTCGATTTCCTGCGCTACTACGCGGCCGAGATCCGGCGCGATTTTCGGAACGACACGCACCGACCGCTCGGACCGGTGGTGTGCATCAGCCCGTGGAACTTTCCCCTCGCGATCTTCCTCGGCCAGGTAAGCGCCGCGCTGGCGGCCGGCAATCCGGTCGTCGCCAAGCCCGCCGAACAGACGCCGCTGATCGCCGCCGAGGCGATCCGCATCCTCCATGCCGCAGGCGTGCCGGCGGCTGTCGCGCAACTGCTGCCCGGACCGGGCGAAACGGTCGGCGCGGCCCTGATCGGCGACGCGCGCACGCAAGCGGTGCTGTTTACCGGCTCGACCGCCGTGGCACAGTCGATCGCGCGCACGCTGGCGCAACGGGTCGGCGCCGGCGGGCAGCCGATCCCGCTGATCGCCGAGACCGGGGGCCAGAACGCGATGGTCGTCGATTCGTCCGCGCTGCCGGAGCAGGTGGTGCAGGACGTGCTGCAGTCGGCTTTCGACTCGGCCGGCCAGCGCTGCTCGGCGCTGCGCGTGCTTTGCCTGCAGGAAGAAATCGCAGATGCCGTGCTGCTGATGATCAAGGGCGCGATGCACGAACTGACCGTCGGGAATCCCGACCGTCTCGACACCGATGTCGGACCGGTCATCGATGACGATGCGCGCGCGAGCATCGAGCGCCACGTCGAACAGATGACCGCGGGGGGGCACGCGATGCACCGGGAACCGCTGCCTGCCGCATGTGCCCACGGGACGTTCGTCCCGCTGACCCTCGTCGAAATCGACAGCATCAAGGCGCTGCACCGGGAGGTCTTCGGCCCGGTGCTGCACGTCGTGCGTTTCCGGCGGGCCGGCCTCGACGCCCTCCTCGGCGACATCCGCGCGACCGGCTACGGCCTGACCTTCGGCGTGCACAGCCGCATCGATGAAACGATCAAGCGCGTGATCGACGGCGCGCGGGCCGGCAACATCTACGTCAACCGCAACATGGTCGGGGCGGTCGTCGGCGTCCAGCCCTTCGGCGGCGAGGGGTTGTCGGGCACCGGTCCCAAGGCCGGCGGACCGCTGTATCTCCGCCGTCTCGTGGCGGCCTGCACCGCCCCGCTCGCCTGCGTGCCGCAACGCGAGGAACGCGCGGTGGACGAACTGCGCGCCTACCGCGACTGGCTGGTGGCGCGCGGAGAACCCCACGCGGCCCGCATCGCGGCCCGTGATCTCGACGAGTCGCCCGCGGGAGTCAGCATCACGCTGGCCGGTCCCACCGGCGAACAGAACACCTGGGAACTGCACCCGCGAGGCACCGTGCTCTGTCGTGCGGAATCACGGCTTGGCGCACTCGCCCAGCTTGCCGCGATCCTAGCCACCGGCAACGACGGCTGCTTCGTCGAGAACGACGTCACCTCAGCGCTCTGCGCCGAGCTGCCAGCGGCACTCCGATCGCGCATGCGCCTCGTGCCTGACAGGGCGGCACTCGCTGCCGATGAATTCGCGGCCGCCTTGTTCGAAGCCGAGCAGGAAACCACCTTGCGTTGGCACGCGCAACTGGCCGCGCGCGATGGCCCGATAGTGACGCCGCAGTGCCTGACCGCGGTCGAGCTCGCGGCGGGCGACGCGGGCTACGTGCTCGAGCGATTGCTCGCCGAACGCTCGATCAGCGTCAATACCGCCGCGGCTGGGGGCAACGCCAGCCTGATGACGCTCGGCTAGGAGCATCCGCGAATCCGGTTCTGTCCAGAATCGCGCCGCCGAACGTGAATCCGGCCCCGAAGGCGCACAGCCCGATGCGGCTTCCCAGCTCTTTCCTGCGCAGGATGGTGTCGAGGGCCAACGGGATGGAACTCGACGAGGTGTTGCCCAGCAAGCGGATTTCGTTCCAGATCCGCTCCGGCGGCAGCTTGAGGCGCATGCGCATCGCTTCGATGATGCGGCCGTTGGCCTGATGCGGGACCACGAGATCGAGGTCGGCCGCCGCGAATCCGGACTGGTCGCAGGCCGCGATCAGCATGCGGCTCATTTGTCGTACCGCCTTCGCGAATATCCGCTTGCCGTCCATGTGCATGCGCGCCCCGTCGTGCGGGAGCGGCACGCGCAACGTGGAGCCGTCGTCGCCGCGGGCGCTGATCACCGGCCGATGGAGCGCCGCCAGACCCGCCTCGCCGCTCGCCGCGGTGGTGAGGATCGTCGCCGTCGCCGCGTCGGCGAAGATCGGCGACGTGTCCGGGTCCTGCACGTCGACGATCCGGCGCATGGTCTCGGTGGTGAGGACCAATACCTTCGCTCCGGCGTGACCTTGCAGGTAATCCCAGGTCGCGGCGAGCGCGTAGAGGTAGCCGCTGCAGGCCGCCTGCAGGTCGTAGGCGGCGATGTCGGCGTCGGGCGCCAGCCGCCGCAGCACCTGGCAGGCCGTCGACGGTGCAATCATCGGCGGCGTGCTGGTGGTGCAGATGACGAGGCTGAGTTCGGAGGCGTCCATCGCCACGTCTCCGAGCGCCATCACCGCCGCTTCGGCCGCCATGCTCACCGCGTCCTGCGTGTCATCGGCAACGATGCGCGACTCGATCCCGGTTCGCTGCAGGATGCCGTCGCCGCCGCGGGTTCCCGCGGGATACCCCGAAAGACGCGCGGCAAGCTCCGCGTTGCCGAGCCGCGCCCGTCCCGGGACCGCAGCCAGCCCGGCGATCACGACCGTTTGCCCGCCGGAGGCCTTCGCCGCGGACACCCGGGGCGGCGTCCGCCGCTGCACATGGGCGATCCCGACATCCTCGCGCCGTGCTTGGCGGTGCCCCTCACGTGCGACGGCGAGCGTGAGCAGCGGTGCATCCACGGCGACCGTGTCGCCGACGGCAAGGTGAACCGCGTCGACCACGCCATCGGCCGGCGACGCCAGGTCGACGATGGCCTTGTCGGCCTCGAGGCTGGCGAGCGTTTGCCCGACCGCTACGGGATCACCGACCTTGACGTACAGCTCGATCAGCTCGACGGACTGATCGGCCGGGCTGGAGCCGATCGCGGTGACCACCTGCCGCCCGGCATCGACTTCGCGCGGTGCTTCCCAGGCTACGTCGAGGCCACACATCGCAGCTGCCGCCGTCAGAATGCCGCGATAGGAGGGCAGGATCTCCAACTGATTGCCGAAATGACACGGCACATACGTATCCGGCCGGGCGACTCTCCGGCATTGCAGTGGACGACCCACAGCCTCGCAGACCGCGGCGATCACTTCCGCGCCGAAGCCTGCAGTGAGATTGTCCTCGTGCACCACCAGCAGGCGGCCGGTCTTGCGCACGGAGGCCGAGACCATGTCGCGATCCCACGGCGACAGCCAGCGCAGGTCGATGAGTTCGACTTCGACGCCACTGGCCGCCAGCGTAGCCGCGACCTGCTCGCACAGCGGCACGGTGTTGCCCCAGCCGACCAGCGTGAGTTCGTCACCTGGCCGCACGATGCGCGCGGCGCCGAGCGGCACGAACTGGCGTGCGACATCGGATGAGGTGCTGCGCGCCTGATCGTTGAGCAGAGCCTTCGGGTACAGCAGCACCGTCGGGCGCCCGCTGTCGAAGGCGGCATTGAGCATGCCCGCGCTGTCCGCTGCCGTCGAGGGCAGCGCAACGTCGATCCCCGGCACGTGGGCGACGACCGCCTCATGGGTGCCGGCGTGGAACGGGCCGAGCCCCGGCCGGTACGCGCCGCAGGCGACGATCACGATCACCGGGGCGGTCCACGCGCCCTTGGTGCGCCACGCGAGGCTGCCCAGTTCGGTCGCGATCTGGTTGAACGCGAGCGGCAGGAAATCGGCGAACTGGATGAACGCCACCGGCCGCCCGCCGGCCAGTGCCCGGCCGATGCAGGTGCCGATGATGGTCGATTCGCTCAGCGGCGAATTCAGCACGCGGCCCGGGAACGCTGTCGTCAATCCGCGCGTGACACCGAACACGTCGCCCTTCGGGTCCTCGATGTCCTCGCCGTAAAGCGTCACCCGGGGGTCGGCCGTCATCCGTGCCGCCAGGACCGCGCGCATCGCGGCGCCCATGGCGATCGACTCGGGGCCATCGGCGCCCCGATATTCCGCTGCGCGGTCGGTCAGCGCGATCGCGACCGGCATCGTCGCATCACGCGTTGCCCTGGGCGCGGGCTGTTCGAGCGCCGCCTCCGCCGCCGCCCGCACTTCGCGGTCGATCGCTCCGTCGATGCCTTCGATCTCCTGCTCGCCGACGCCCAGCGCCAGCAGGTCGACGCGCAGCCGGGCCACCGGATCGGCCGTCGCGCGAACGGAACGAATTTCGTCGGCATCGCGATACACCGCTTCGTCGTCGGCGTTGGAATGGTCCGCCAGGCGCTCGACCGCCATCACGCACAAGGCAGGCCCCCGTGTCGTGCGCACGTGCCGAACCAGCTGGCCGAAGGCCTCGGCGCAAGCCATCGCGTCGCGGCCATCGGTCCGATGGATCGGCAGCCCGTAGAAGGCGTCGGCGTTGCCGCTCGGCGTGGAGTAGAACGTGCCGCCGCGCGTTCGGGTCGAAATCGAGTAGCGATTGTCCTCGACCAGGAACAGCACCGGCAGTGTCCACCTGACCGCTTCCGCGATCGCTTCCAGCACCTCGCCCTGCTGCGTCGTTCCGTCGCCCATCGCGCACAGCACGATCGGCTGCCGCGGCGCGTCCTTGATCTGATGGGCGATCCCCGCGGCCTGCAGCGCGTTGTTGCCGACCGGGCCGACGAGGCTCAGCACATTGAGCGCGCGCGCGCTGAGGTGCGCACTCATCTGGCGGCCGGACGATTGGCTGGCGGCGTTGCAAAGCAGGCTGTCGAAAAACTCGACGAGCGGAATGCCGCGGGCGAGCAGGAGCGCCTTGTCGCGATAATGGCAGTGCAGGTAATCGTCGGGATGGAGGAGCGGAGCGAGCGCGGCGCTCGCCTCGTGTCCGGCCCCGCTGACGTGGAAGAAGGCCTCGCCCCTCGCCACCAGCTCCCGCTCGATCTCGTCGATCCGCCGCGCGGTTCGCATCCAGCGATAGAGCTCGATGGCTTGCGCCTTGGCCATTGTCTGCATTGTCGGGGCTCGTGCCTTTCAGCGAGCGAACGTATTCGCGGAGGGCCGCCGGTTCATCGAGGTGGGTTCCATCGGCTGCAGGCAAAGGCCCCGCTCACGTGCGCGTGGGAGCGCGCGCCAACCAATCCTGCGTGCGACGTTACGCCGCGTAACCCAGCACGGCGAAGAAGTGGCAACCGGTACCGGCGACGACGAACCCATGCCACACCGCGTGCCCATAGCGCAGCCGCGAATCCAGCGCGAAAAATACGACGCCTCCCGTGTACGCGAGTCCGCCGGCCACGAGCAATGCAAGGCCCGGCAGCGGCACCCGCTGGACCAGCGGCACCGCGGCGATCACCACGAGCCAGCCCATGACCAGATAGAGTCCGGTCGACAGCCAGGGATGCGACAGGCGGTCGAACGCCTTCAGCGTGACGCCGACAGCGGCAAGCGACCACACCAGCCCGAACAGCGTCCAACCCCAGGCCCCCCCCAGCGCGCCCAGGGCGAAGGGCGTGTAGCTGCCGGCGATGAACACATAGATCGCGCCGTGGTCGAGCTTCATGAAGACGCGCTTGGCGCGGCCGGCCGGCAGGGCGTGGTAAATGGTCGAAGCGAGGTACAGCAGCACCATCGTCGCGCCGAAAACACAGGCCCCGACCACGCTGGCGGCGCCAGCATGGCGCGCCGCGACGATCAGGAATGGCAGCGCCGCAATCGCGGCGAGCAGCGCCGCGCCATGGCTCACGCTGTTGGCGATTTCCTCGCCCAGGCTTTGCGGACGAACGTTCATTGCGTCCATTATCGCATTTCGGAGGGCTCGACCCAACGCGTGCCGATAGCCGGTTTCCCCGGAGGGCAAGGCGACCGGCAGTACCTTTGCCACCCGGTCGGACCGCATGGTAGTGTTGACCACCATTGCTTGCATCCTGGACCGGAAATCGAAAACCATGGCCTTCACCTATCGACGCAGCTACCGCGGCAGGATTCAGGCCGTCCTTCTGGATTGGGCCGGCACCACGATGGATTTCGGCTGCATGGCGCCCGCCGCCGTCTTCGTCGAAGTGTTCAAGCGCAAAGGCGTGCCGATCACGATGGCCGAAGCGCGCGCGCCGATGGGCGCCCACAAGCGCGTGCACATCCATAAGATCACGGAACTGGATTCGGTGCGCAAGCGCTGGCAGGAGAAGCACGGCGCCCTGCCGACCGAGGCCGACGTCGACGCGATGTTCAAGGAGTTCGTGCCGCTGCAGCTGCAATGCCTGTCCGATTACTCGAAGCTGATCCCGGGCACGCTCGGCATCATCAGGACGCTGCGCAAGCGCGGCTACAAGATCGGCTCGACCACGGGCTACATGACCGAAATGATGGCGATCAACCTGCGCGACGCGAAGAAACAGGGCTACGCGCCGGATTCGACGGTCTGCGCGTCGGAAGTGCCCGCCGGGCGGCCGTATCCGTACATGTGCCTGCAGAACGTCATCAACCTGGGCGTCTCGCCGGTGGAGGCCTGTGTCAAGATCGACGACACGCGGCCCGGGATCGAGGAGGGCCTCAACGGCGGCATGTGGACGATCGGCCTGGCGATCAGCGGCAACGAGGTCGGCATGCCGTTGAAGGACTGGAACAAGCTGCCGAAAGCCGAGCAGGCGCGGCTGCGCGATGGCGCGTACACCCGCATGTATCAGTGCGGCGCGCACTACGTCGTGGACACCATCGCCGACATTCTGCCGTGCCTGGATGACATCGAGGTGCGGCTCGCCGCCGGCGAGCGGCCGTAAGCGATTGTCGGGCAGCGCCGGCGACGTCGACCCTCGACGCACCGGCGACCGCGGCGATGGCCACCGCATCGGCCGTCGCAGCGGGATCAAGACAGGATTCATCCGTGTTCGCGCGCACCGCATCGCTGCTTACCGAGCTGTTCCGCAACTCCCCGCTCCGGCATCCCGGCTTTCGGATGTTCTACTTCGGGTCCGTCGGCGTGGCGCTCGGCTACACGATGCAGGCGACGATCGCGGCCTGGCTGATGGCGACGCTGACGCCGTCGGCACTGATGGTCGCGCTGGTGCAGACCGCAAGCAATCTGCCGTTCCTGCTGTTCGGGCTCGCCGCCGGCGCCCTCGCGGACATCTTCGACCGGCGCCGGATCGTCCTGATCACGCAGATCGTGCTGGTGACGGCGACCATCGTTCTGGGGAGCGTCACCCTCGCCGGACTGATCAGCCCCGCGACGCTGCTGGCACTCACGTTCGTGATCGGCACCGGGTTCACCTTCTACATGCCGGCGCAGCAGGCGAGCATCAACGATCTCGTGTCGCGCTCGGAGTTGCCGCGCGCCGTCGCGCTGGGCGCGGTGGCGTTCAACGTGTCCAGGGCTGCCGGGCCGGCACTCGCCGGAGCGATCGCCGCGTGGCTGTCCACCGGCAGTGCGCTGGTTGCGAGCGCACCCTGCTTCCTCGTCATGATCGTGGCGGTGCGGCGCTGGAAGAGCCCGCCGGCCACGCCCGGCATTCCGGAGACGCTCTTCTCCGGGATCCAGGCGGGCCTGCGCTACACGCGGCATTCGCCGCCGCTGCGCGCACTGATCATCCGCAACATGAGTTTCGGCATCTGCGCGAGTGCGCTGTGGGCGCTGCTGCCGGTGATCGCCCGCGACCAGCTCGGCCTCGGCGCCGGCGGCTTCGGGCTGCTGTCGGCGGCCTTCGGCCTCGGCGCGGTCAGCGGCGCGCTGTCGATTCCGCATCAGTTGAAGAGGCGCTCGCTGAACCGGGTGGTCAGCTCGGGATTCATCCTGTACGCGGCGTCCGCGGTGCTCATCGCGACGGCGGACTACACGGTGTTGGCGCTCGCCGGCGCGTTCGGTGCCGGCGCGGCGTGGGTCGGCGTGTTCGCGAGCCTGTCCGCCGCGACCCAGAGCGCGGCGCCGGCCTGGGTGCGGGCGCGTGCCGTCGCCATGAGCATGGTGGCGGTGATGGCCAGCATCGCGTTCGGCAGCGTGATCTGGGGCACCGTGGCGACCGGCCTTGGCACGCGCATCGCGCTGGCGACCTCGGCTGGCGTGCTGATGGTGCTGCTGATCGTCAATCGCCGGTTTCGCGTCAAGCTGGGAGAGGAAGCCGACGTGACGCCCGGCATGCAGCTGCCGGATCTCACCATTGCGGTGGAGCCGCGGCCCGACGACGGCCCGGTCCTGATTCAGCTGGAATACCGCATCGATCGCGAGCAGCGCGACGACTTCCTGCGCGCCGTCTATGCGGTCGAGCCGGTCCGCCGTCGCAACGGCGTGAGCGACTGGCGGATCTTCCGCGACCTGGGCGAGGACGGGCGGTTCATCGAACGGTTCGTCATCATGTCGTGGGCCGAATACGTGCGCCTGCGCACGCGCATGACGGTGAGCGACCGCCGCATCGCGGATCGCGTCGAAAAATATCAACGGCCCGGTGTGCCGGTCCGGGTGTCGCGCCTGATCGGCATCAATCCGCAGGACGTCGAGGCGCCCGGAGCGCGTGACGGCGGGAACTGAAACTCGCCATTGACCCGCTTGAGATCGTCTCCCTCACTCGCCCTCACGGGGAGCCGCCAATCCGGCCGCCCTGCTACCATTGCGCCGTCAACCGCCAGGGGATCCCGTCGGGGCGAGGAGAAACGGGTCAGAAAATCACTCGCCCGGCCGCCCGCAACGTCCGATCTCCCTATGACGCCCGGGTGGTGAAACTGGTAGACACAAGGGACTTAAAATCCCTTGGCCGAAAGGCCGTGCCGGTTCGATCCCGGCCCCGGGCACCAACAGAATCGCGGCAATCCGCGGGATCGACCTGCCCGGCGAGGGGCAGCGTCTCAGGTCTGCGCGCGGGCGGCGGCGAAGTCAAATTTTCGCCGGGAATGCCGCAGTTCGTCATCGGCCACATCCGTCTCGAATTATCCATCGACGGCAGTCCCGCCGCTCGTGCAATGCATTTTGGCTGACGGGCCAAACACATAGAGCAGCGCGACCGTTGGCAGGGGCTCATCCGGCATAATTCTTGCGGGTCCGCGTCAGCCACGCCATTGTGCAGCGACGTCAACAGACACAGGTCCCGGTGCGACGTTGGCACGCGCCGATGGCCGGTGCAAATGCCAATCATGCCGTCGAATTAGCTGATCGAACAGTAAAGGTTCCATTTCAGTGGCTTCCGAGGGGCTTGCGCCCATGAACTCTTCATGAACCCGTCCATGTCGCTGGCACGCAAGAGCGTCCTTGCTGCCGTCGAAGAAAAGCCCGAGGCTCTTCGCCGGCCGGGTACGGTGTCCGATGGACCGGCCGCGCGCCGTGCCGTCGAGGCCGACGACAATGTCCTGCGCGAGCGGGCGGTCAAGTGGCTGGCTGCGCTGCCCGCAGATGTGCGGCCCATGGCGACGGCACGACACTATCCACGCATCGTCAACCGGATGGACGAGCTTTGGTCGCAATGCGAATACACGCGACTCTATTTCCAGAGCCTCCTCGTCGACCGGCGCAAGGGCCGCAAGGGATTCCCGCTCGAGGTCAGGCGCGAACTCGAGGCGCTTCAGAACTACTATTTCGAGCACCTGTCCGGCCTGCCTGCGATTCTCTGGAACGCGGTGCCGGTGTACCCGCCCCTGATTCCCAACCGGACTTTTGCGCCACGCGTCGACACGTCGGAAATCGACATCCTGCCGCTGTAAGTTCGGCTTACCATAGCCTCGGGCCGGCAGGCCACGCGGAAGACCCGCGTGGCCACCCCCGGCCGAGACACGGCTCAGCGCTTGATTCCGGGCACCGCCTGCTGGGCGAATTTGGCAAACTCGCCCATCGCGCGCTGCATCGACTCGAACGACGAACCGCCCGACGTCATCATCCCCTGCATCGCCGCGACCAGATTCTTCGCCGGCGTGAGGTCGGGCAGCATCGCCATCGCCGCCTTGGCCTCCCTGACTCCGGGGACGCCGGACATCTGGGCCTCCATCAGCGTGAACAGCCGCTTCTGCATGTCGGCGATCAATTCGAACATCTGACCCCAGTATTGCATCGACTGCTGCACGGCTTCCTGCGCGGCGCTCTGGCCGGCGGCCATCAGCGACTGCGCGTCGCCCGCCTCGGCTGCGTGCCGCGCGACTTTCTTCTGCATCGACCGCGCCTGCTCCTCGCCTTCGAATTGCAGCTTGCGCACCTTGGCGGTGTTCTCGATGGCGGCATTGATGATCTCCAGCGCCATCTTCGCGTTCGTCTTGTAAAGGTCGAACGCCTGGCCCGGCGTCATCGCCTTGGCGAACTTCGCGAATTGCGCCGGGTCGGGCATCGCGAACGAGCCCGCGTTCAGCGTCGGGATCGCGCTCGCGGCGACCTTGGGCGCCGCCTTGGGCGCCGCCTTGGCGCGTGGTTTCGCTGTCGCGGGTTTGGCGGCACCGGGTTTGCGCGCGGCGGGAGATTTCGACGTTCTGGTGGCCATGATTGACGCTCCTATGCGAGAGGGAGGGAAGCAAGCTCGTCAGCGGGCCCTGCGGCGGCAGGCGGCACGCACTGCGACGCGCCCATCCTAACAGTGGCGCGGGCGCACGGGTTGACGCCGGTCAAGCCCGGCGCGCAGCCGCGAGGCGGGTAGAATCGCCGCAATCGCCGCACCGCCAAGCCACCGCACCAGGCACGGCATGGCCCGGGTTGAGCGGCGCGGACCTGCCCGCTGACCGCAAAGGACAAACGACGATGACGATGACGGCGACGCCATTCCGTGTCGGCCTCACCCGCGACCTCCTCACCGCCGCCGGCGAGCCGTCGTTCGGGTCGGCGCCGCTGCGCCGGCTCGACGACGCCGCGGAAATTGCCTGGGAGTACCTGCCCGAACCCGCCGCCGCGATCACCGCCGCGCATGCCGCACGGTACGACGCGATCTATGTCGCCTCGGCGCGCGTCCCCGCGGCCGTCGCCGACGCGCCGGATCTGCGCGTCCGGCTGATCGCCCGGCACGGCGTGGGCTTCGATTCGGTCGACGTGCCCGCGATGTCGGCGCGCGGCATCCTGGTGACCAACACGCCGGACGCGGTGCGCCGGCCGGTGGCCACCGCCGCGCTCACGTTCGTGCTCGCACTGGCGCACAAGATGCTGATCAAGGATCGCCTGACCCGCGCCGGGCGCTGGACCGAGCGCACCAGCCACATGGGGATGGGGTTGACCGGCCGCACGCTCGGCATCATCGGCGCCGGCAGCATCGGCCGCGAAACCCTGCGCCTCGCGCGCGTCTTCGACCTGCGCCTCATTGCCGCGGATCCTTATGCGGACGCGGGCGAACTGGCCGCGCTGGGCGCACAGCTCGTCCCGCTCGACACCCTGCTCGCCGAGGCTGATTTCGTCTGCGTCACCTGCCTGCTGACGCCCGAGACGCGCCATCTGATCGATGCTCGCGCGCTGGCGCGGATGCGCCGGTCCGCCTATCTCATCAATGTCGCACGCGGACCGATCGTCGACGAAGCCGCGCTGTTCGCCGCGCTGACGTCGGGGCAAATCGCCGGCGCCGGTCTCGACGTGTTCGAGACCGAGCCGGTGGCCGCCGGCAATCCGCTGCTGCAGTTGCCGAACGTCATCGTCACGCCCCACGCGGTGTGCTGGACCGACGAGTGTTTCGCGGCGATCGCCGACAGCGGGCTTGGCAGCGTCGTCGACGTCGCGCAACGGCGGGTGCCGGCGTACCTCGTCGATCCCGGCGCTCTCGATCACCCGCGCGTGCGGGCCTGGTTCGGCGAAGGCGTAGCTCGGTCGTAGCCCGGCGTTGAGCGGAGCGAAACCCGGGTGGTTGCGGCAATGGACGCGGTTGCCCCGGGTTTCGCTCCGCTCAACGCCGGGGTGCGAATGCCAACACGGGAGTTGACACCGGCCGACTACCGCCTATAATTCGGTTACCGTATGTTTATACGGTTATTCGAACCACCCCGCCCTCCCATGCCGCTTCCGCTCACCGCCCGCCAGCAGCAGATCCTCGACTGGATCCGCGCGCATCTCGAAACCACCGGCATGCCGCCCACCCGGGCCGAGATCGCCGCCGGACTCGGCTTTCGCACTGCGAGCTCGGCTGAAGACCACCTGCGCGCGCTGGCCAGAAAGGGGGCGCTCGAACTCACGCCGGGCGCATCGCGCGGCATGCGCCTCAAAGACATGCCGGAGCTGCCCGGCACGGGCCTGCCGCTGGTCGGCCGGGTCGCCGCCGGCAACCCGATCCTCGCCGCCGAGCACATCGAGGCGCACCTGCGGCTCGACCCCGCGCTGTTCGCGCCGCGCGCCGATTTCCTGCTGCGCGTGCGCGGCCTCAGCATGAGGGACGCCGGCATCCTCGACGGCGACCTCCTCGCCGTGCACAAGACGGCCGACGCGCGCTCGGGCCAGATCGTCGTCGCCCGGCTGGGCGACTACGTCACCGTCAAACGCCTGAAGCGCGAGGGCCGGCAGGTGCTGCTCGTCGCCGAGAATCCCGACTTCGCGCCGATCGTCGTCAGCGGCAAGCGCGACGCGCTGACGATCGAAGGCATCGGCGTCGGCGTGATCCGCCGTCATGCATCCCCGTAATGCGTAGCCCGGCGTTGAGCGAATGCGAAACCCGGGGCCGTCGTTGCGCGAAGCCCGGTCCCGGGTTCCGCCTTCGGCTCAACCCGGGCTACATGAATCCCGTGAATCCCGCTCTCGCTGTCGTGCTGTCGAACCCCGCGATATGGCGCGGCGGCGACTGCGCGCCCGAGCCCGCCGCGATAGCGAGCGGCTATTCCGAGCTCGATGCCGTGCTGCCCGGTCGCGGCTGGCCGGAAGGCGCGCTCACCGAGATCCTGCTCGCCCGCGAGGGCATCGGCGAACTCCGCCTCACGCTGCCCGCGCTCGCGCGGTTGCAGGCCGCTGGCCGCGACGCCGTCTGGATCATGCCGCCGCACGTGCCGTATGCGCCGGCGCTGGCGGCCGCGGGAATCGACCTCGCACGGCTGGTGATCGTCCGCTGCAAAACCGCCGCCGATCAGATGTGGGCCTACGAACAAGCGCTGCGCGCGCCGGAATGCGGCGCCGCATTCGCGTGGCTCGGCCCGCGCGACGACCGCATGCTGCGCCGGCTGGCCGTCGCCGCACGCGAAGGCCGCACCTGGGGCGTGCTGTGGCGGCGGCCCGGCCAGCATGCGGTGGCCGCCGCGGCGGCGTTGCGGCTCACGCTGGCGCCGCAGGAGGGAAAGCTCGCGGTCCACGTGCTGAAGCGCCGCGGCGGCGATGTCGCGCAGCCGGTGCTGGTTGATGTCGGAAATGGCGGAAATGGCGGAAACGGAAATGGGGTCAGGTCCA
>Ga0315283_10001405_pt1 | contig 19370 bp, 18 predicted proteins | sample YL17G09_0_MG_FD_204541 | JGI IMG/M metagenome (GOLD analysis project Ga0315283, IMG submission 204541) | Sediment microbial communities from Yellowstone Lake, YNP, Wyoming, USA - YL17G09_0 | ecosystem: Environmental > Aquatic > Freshwater > Lake > Sediment | place: USA: Wyoming | collected... | reverse complement strand
GGCGGCCCGCGGCGGGACCTGCTGCTCTGCTGCGTACGCCTGTCGCCCGAGAAGGAGCCGCACCGCTTCGTCGAGGTCGTCGAGCGCCTCGCCCGCCGCGGGGTGCTGTCGGAGCTGGGGGTCGTCCCGGCGCTGGTGGGCGGCGGGGACAGCGACTACGCCGATGGGCTCAGGGAGAGGATGCGGCGCCTCGGGGGGGCGGGCGGGGGCGGGGCCTCCTCCGGGGCCGCGGCACTGGTCGAGGCCGGCTTCGTCGGCGCCGCCGAGCTGAGCTCGCGCTTCTTCGACCGGGCCCTTCTGAACTTCCACCCGTGCCTCGCGGACGCGTACGGGATGTCGGCCGTCGAGGCCGGGTCCAGGGGAGCGCCGAGCGTCATTCACAGCGGCGGGAGCGAGCGCGGGGAGGAAGAGGAGGAGGAGGGGGGGGTCGAAGTTGACGGCAAGGGCAAGGGGGGCGAGGAGAGGAGGAAGAAGGTCACCGTCGGCGCCTCCGCGCTCCTCCGGGCCGAGGAAGGGGAGTCGATCGCGCTCGACCTGTCGCTGCCAGCGGAGGAGGTCGCGGCGCGCGTGGAGGAGCTGCTGCGCGGCAGCGAGGCAGCGCGCGACGCCGGCGACGCGGCGGCAAAGACGACGAAGAAGAAAAAGGAGAAAGCGAAGACGAGCTCGCTGTCTCTCCGCGAGGTCGGAGAGAGAGCGCAGCGGAGGGCGCGCTCCTGGGGGGAGAGGCAGCACGGCGAGGCGCTGGCGGCGCTGGCGAGGCGGGTCGCCTCTTCGAAGGATTTGTAAAAAGCGACGGAACTAGGAGAGAGGTAAAAAAAGAATCGAGACTCTCAGACACAATTCTTCGTCGTCGTCTCTCTCTCTCTCGCTCTTCTTCCCTCTTCTCTCTCCAGTTCGCGAAAATCAAAATGCGCGCGCCGGCGAGGCTCTTGCTTTCTTCTCTCCGCACGCGAGCGAGCTCGAGCGAAAGCGGCTGTTGTGCGGCGGCGAGAGCGGCGACGACGACTTCTTCGATTGGGCAATCGTCGATCTCTCCCTCGACCTCCTCGGCTCTAGACCGAAGCAACCTCCTCCTCCCCGGTGCCGCCGCCGCGGCAGCTGCCGCTCGCTCCCGCTCCTTCTCGGCGTCGTCATCGTCGTTCAGGACCTTCTCTTCGTCAAGCGCCGCGAGCGCGAGCTCCTCCGCTGGGGGAGGGGGAAAGGTGACGGAGCTCTCCTCCGACGAGGCCTTCGAGGCCGCTATCGCCGCGACTAGGGTGTCGCCGAGCTCGTCCTCTTCTTCTTCTCCTCCCGCTGCTTCCGTCGCCTCTTCGCCGCTCGCGGTGCTGCAGTTCACCGCCGCATGGTGCGGCCCCTGCCGCGCCATCGCGCCGCTCTTGGAAAAGATGGCCGAAGCGGCAGATCCGAAATCCGTCGCCTTTTACAAGATCGACGTCGACGACGAGGGCGTCTTGAAGAGCTGCGGCGACCAAAACATCTCGGCGGTGCCGACGTTCAAATTTGTGAAGGGCGGCCGCGTCGTCGAGGAGGCGACGGTCAGGGGTGCTGACGTGGCGGCTCTGAGGGCGGCGGTCGAGGAGCTGGCCCCGAACTGAAAGGGTCTCTCTCTTGAAAAGGGGTACGGGAACGTCCCAGCGAACTCGAGGTACACCGGAGGGAAGAGGAAGTGGGAGGGGAAGAGAAGAAGAAAGGGAGAGAGAAGCAGGAAGAGGGAACAGTCTTTCTCTCTCTCCTTCTCTCTTTTCTCTCTTTCTCTCTCTTTCCAATTGTAACATAGAAAGGCTCTCTCCCGTGAGATTTATACTAGAAGGAGGGAGAGAGCACAGTGTACGGGGGGGATTGGGAGGGAGAAAAAGAAGACGAAACGGAAGGGGGGGGGAGGAAGCAAAGGCAAAGAAATAAAAGCGGAGGCAAAAGAGAAATTCCGTTTACACCTCCTTCCGAAATTTTAAAAGTACTGTGCTGTTTTTATGTCGTTCTCTTGCCCTTTCAGAGGTTGTCGAGCACGTCGAGCCCCGGGGGCAGCGACTGCTTGAGCTTGCTCGCCTTCTCGGCGTCGGCGACGACGAGCGTGTAGAGGTGGCGCGAGCAGCGGACCTTGAACTTGGTGACCCCACCCGCGGCCTTCTTGACGCGGACGGCGCGGGCGTCCTTGCGACGGGCCGTGAGGAGGAAGTCCTTGATCTCGTGGATTTGCTTCGGCTGTTGTTTTTTTCCGGTTTTGGTTTTGGGGTGGGGGTGTGTGGGACAGAGAGGAGGTGAGGGAAGAAGAGAAAGGGGTGGCAAAAGAAGGTGAGCAATCGTCGATCGCCGAGCGTTTTTTTTTCGATCGGAGGAGGCCGCCGCCGCTGCCGCCAAGGGTGGAAAATGCCGTCGCCCTGCCGCGTTCCAGGAGCTGCTTCTGTAAATTCGCGTGCATCGTTGCCGTCAGTGCGACGTGCTCTCTGCTTTTGGGGCGAAAAGAAACGAGCCTAAGCTGCGACGAGCGAAGAAGAAGGAGGGGGGGGCGATCGAGAGAGACAAGGCGGCTGCTGCCTTGGAGGCAGAGGGAGAGAGCATCGCCCCCCCGCATCCGGCACTCGCGGGCACGAGCGAGGTCCAATTCTGCGACCAGCGTGTCCGGGAGAGGTCGGCGCCTCGTCAGGCGGTGCGAAGAGAGGTCGCGAAGGGGCTGGGGTCGCCGCTGTAGAGACGGCGTTCTCACCATGATTGCTTCGCTCTTTTTTCGGGTCTGAGGCGACGGCGGCTCTGAATTGTGAGAAGAAGAAGGAAGAAAACTCGACTCAAGAGTCGGGGCGGGCGACGCTTGCGCTCCCACTTTCGATTGATTGAGAAAAAGAGCAACGCTTCTCTCTCTCTCTCTTTCGTTCTGTTCTCGCACGCACAGAGCGCTTCTCGTCCTCTCTCTCCGTCTCGTGACCGAGGACTCGCTTTTCTCTCTGAAGCTCTCTAAAACAAACTCCCGAGATGAGCGACTCGTCCGCCGCGGCCTGGCTCGCGTCGGCGGCGTCGGCGCACCCGCGCCTCTCGCAGCGGCTCTCGGAGCTCGGGGCCCTCCGCGAGGCGAGGCTCTGGCACCAGGTGACGGACTCGATCGAGGGACTGCTCAGGGAGCCGGAGCTGAGGTAAGAGCGAGAGTGGGGGTGATGGTTGAGGACAGAGAGGGGAAGGGAGAGAGAGAAAACGCGAAGGCATCCAAAGACTCAATCGATCGATCGCGCACAACGTCGACGCCCAACCTTGTCGCTCAAAAACACCGCCGCCACCGCCAAAACCAAAACCAAAACCAGCTCCAACCCGGCCCTCCTCGCCTCCTTCTACGACCAGTTCATCGCCGCGGTCGGCCACCGCCTCTCTCCGCTGCGCCTCGCCCAGCTCGCAGGCGCGGCGGCGACGGCCCGCGCCGCCTCCGAGGGCGGCACCCCGGCCGCCGCCGACGCCGCCGCCGCGTTCCTCGAGGCCGTCGCGGCCGAGCTCTCCTCCTCGGTCCGCCACCGCTCCACCGCGGACGAGGGTCTCGACGGGCCCGTGCTCCTCCTGCGCTCGCTGGCGACGCAGCACCGGATCCGCGGGGCGGGCGGCCCCGAGGGCGTCCGCCCCGCGGTCCGCGAGCTCCGCCGCGAGCTCGAGCGGCAGACGGCGGCGTCGCAGGCGGCCTCTGGGTTCGGCGGCGGCGGCGGGGACGCCGCCCCGCCCGCGCCCCCCCCCGCCGTCTCCGCGGCGGTCCACGCCACAGCGGCCGCCCTCGCCGCGGCCGACGGCGACGCGGGCGCGTTCTACCGCGCGTCGCTGGCGAGGCTCGCGTTCGTCGCGCCCGGCGACGGGTTGCTGAGCGCGGCGGAGGGCGAGCAGCTCGCGCTCGACGTCGGCGCCGCGGCGCTGCTGGCCGACGACGTCTATTCTTTCGGGGAGCTGCTGCTGCACCCGCTCATCGCGGAGGCGCTCGGAGGCGGGGACGAGGAGCAGGAGGGCGGCGGCAAGGGCAAGGTGGCGCGAGGAGGGAAGCACCCGTGGCTGGGCGCGCTGCTCCGCGCCCTGGCAGACGGGGACCTCCCGGCGTTCGAGGCCGCGCGCGCCGCCCACTCCAAGGAGATCGCCGCGGCGAGGCCCGCCGTCGCCGAGGCCGCGCGCGAGGAGGACGGCCCCCTGCGCGCCAAGGCGAGGGTCTGCGCGCTGTTCGCGCTGGCGGCGTCGCTGCCGCCCGAGGGGAGGAGGAGCGTCCCGCTGTCGCGCGTCGCCGAGGCGGCCGGGTTGAAGGGAGGCGAGGGCGAGGCGGAGTTTTTGGTGATGAAGGCGGTGGCCAAGGGCCTCGTGAGGGCGACGATCGACGGCGTCGAGGGGAGCGTGCACGTGAGTTGTTCTTCTTTTGGTTTCTTTTGAGGTTTGAGCTTTTGGGGGGGATTTTTCGGCAGGGGGGGGGAGTTGCCGCGACGGGCGCTCTCTTCTTTTTCCTTGGTTTTTTTTATCCCGCTTGCTCACCGCGCATATCATCAAAATAAAAACTCTTCTCTTCAGATCACGTGGGTCGCCCCGCGCGTCCTCACGCTCCCTCAGGTCGCCGACCTCTCGGCGAGGCTCCGCTCTTGGCTGTCCAAGGTCGACGCCGCGTCGGCGGCGCTCGAGGCCGAGGGCGGCGTCGCGGCGCTCGCCGCGGCGTGAGATTTTATTACTTCGCCACTTCTTCTTCTGCTTTTGTCTAACGAATCATCTTGGCTGCTTCTTGCTCGTTCCTTTTATTTATAGATGTTCAGCAGAGAGAGAGAGAGAGAGAGAGAAGGAGAGAGAGACGGGAGGGAGGGAGAGATTAGAGAGAGGGCGTGCAAACAAACGAGTTTTTTTTGAATTTTCCCAGTTTGCCTCTGCCTTTTCTCTTCCACGTCTTCATTTCTCTTTTCAAGTCCCTCGACAGATCGAGCCCGCCGTCGCCTTCCGAGTACTCCCTCACACGCGCTATGAACGCCCTCCTCGCTCGGCAGCGATGCCCGTGCTCTGCCAAGCCGGCTCGGGACCAAGACCGCCCCGCCGTCGCGGCTCGACCGGCAATCTCTTCGACAGCGACGGCGGCATTCCGAACGAAACTCGGCGGCGGCGAGGCCGAGACAACACACGACGGCTCGAGCCCCGTCGTCCTCCGGGTCCGGGGCGGCGCGACGAGCCTCAGCCTCGAGGAGCGCGCAGGGCGCGTGTACGCGACCGCAGAGCTTGATAACGGAAGCAAGAAAGGCGGCGACGGCGACGGCGACCTCTTCTTCTCCGCCGGCCCGCCGCCGCCGTCGGGCGTCTTCCTCGCCGGCGCTGGCGCCGAGCTGCGACCGGGGACCTCCTACCTCCTCTCCCCCGGCGCGGAGATCTCCTTCACCGACGCGGCCACGGGAGGGGAGACCTCCGTGACGGTCGACTACGAGGTGAGCGAGAACGACGGGATCGGAGGGCTGGGGGAGATGCTGGCGCGGGCGATGGCGGCGCAGGCGAGCGACGAGGTGAGGGCCAAGCTCGACGACGTCTTTTGAAAGAAGAAGAAACGTTGTTTGAGTTTTCGTTCGAGTAAATATTACAGTTTTTTTTTCGTTTCGTCTTCTCTCTTTGGAGACAAGAGAAGGAGGAGCAATGATAGATACGTGTGTGGAGAGAGTGATGATACTGTGGAAGGGGGGCCTTGGGAAAGGGGCCTGGATAAAAAGAGAGCTCTTTTTTGTTTTTTCCTCTCAACCAGGCACCGCTGGCGGGGTCTTCTCGGTTCCTGCGCCTCCGCGCTTGTGGTGGTGGTGGTGGTGGTGATGGTGCCCTCGTCGCCTCGGCTGCTGCTTCTGGCGCTCTTGCTGCTGCAGCTGCTGCAGAAGCTGCTGCTGCAGCCTCCCGAGCGGCGTCCGCTGCCACCACTCCTCACGGCCCGAGGGTCGCCGCTCCTTTTCCCCTCGCGCCCGATCTCGCTGCTGCTGCGGCTGCTGCTGCCTCCCGACGCCGCCGCCGCCGCCGCCGCTCGGCCTCTTCCTCGCCCCCTGCGTCGCCCCCTTCCCCATGCCGAACGCCGCCGGCACCGGGGGCGGGACGCCGAGCCACCGCAGCAGGTCCCCCTCGCTCCCGCCGCCGGCGTGCGAGGCCGACGCCGCCGCCGCCGACGCCTCCTCGGCCGACCGCCGCGCGTCGCGGACGCCGGCGGCCAGCGCCGCCGCGGCGAGGTTCTCCGGGGCCAGCGAGCCCTGCCACGCCTTGGCCCGCGTCGCCGCGGAGGAGTAGCCCGAGGGGAAGCCGCTGGAGCCGGACCCGGCGCTCGAGGAGGGAGCCGAAACACCTCCGGCCGTGTCGTCGTAGCGCAGGGCCGCCAGCATGATCTCCGCGTCGGCGCGCTGCAGGTGCGCGTTGACGTCCTCGACCTCGAGCGCCAGCGCCGCCTCGAGCTGCCGCTCGGCCTCCGCGAACCGGCCCGCCCTGGCCAGCGACCGCCCGAGCTCGACGCGGTGCACGAGCCTCCTCGGGGCCAGCGACGCCGCTTTCGCGTAGCACGCCGCGGCGTCCTCGTAGGTCCCCGCGGGGAGCGAGGCGCCGAAGGCGAGCTTGGCGATGGCGCGGACGACGCGCGGGAGGCCGGCCATCTCCCAGTGCCACCTTCGGGGGGGAGGAGTGTGGAGGAGTTTTTGGGGAGGAACGTTTTTTGAGTGTTTTTTTTTTTCAAGTTGAGAGTGAGAGCGGGAGAGAGAGGGGGGGGGAGGTAAAAAACCGAGATTTTCGAACGAGACGATAGAAAAGCTTCTTCGCTCGCTTCGCTTCGCTCAAAGGGGGGGGAAGCCCCCTTCCTCGCTCGCTCCGCTTCGCTCCGCTTCGCTCGAAGGTGGGGGGGGCGAAAAACAAACATTCTCACCTCCCGAGTAGATGGTGCGCCAGGTCCGACTCGGGAGACTTGGCCGTCGCCAGCGAGGCCTGCTCCCTCGCCGCGGCCGCCAGCCTCGCCTTGCCGCGCGAGTCCGGGGTCCAGAGCGCCATACGCCCCATCGAGACGCAGCAGGCGGCGTGCGGCAGCCCCGACTCGGGGGCGGCGAGCGCGGCCTCGCGGCACCTGTCGATCGCCCGCGCGTTGAGCGCGCGCTTGTCGGCGTCGCTGAGGGCCTCGACGCCGAGCTCGTCGAGGTACGAGGCGTCGGACCAGGCCTTGGACGCGGCGCCCAGGGCGCGGGCGTCGAGCCCCGGCCGCGCCGCGGCGACGGCGGCCTCGTACTTGGAGATCGCGCCCCGCAGGTCCAGGGCGCGCTCCCTGGCGGCGCCCTCGGCCAGCAGCGAGGCCACGGCGCGGGAGGAGGGCGGGGGCACCCCCCTGAGCGCGGCGGAGGAGGCGCCGTCGCCGCCGCCCGAGAAGAAGGGCGAGGACGAGGACGGAGAGGACGAGGACGCCGAGTCGCCGCTGCCTCCTCTCTTGCCTCCTCCCCCTCCTCTCCGCCTCTTGCCTCCCTCTAGCGCTCCGGCAGCTGCCTCTGCTGCGCGGGAGGCGTGGTGCGCGAGCGCGCCTGCGAGCAGGGCCGCGGCCTTGGCGAGGTCGACGGCCATCTGAGTTTTGGTGGAAGAGGAAGGAGAGATAGGGAAGGGGGGGGGGTGAAGAAGGGAAAACGGTGAGCTCGTAGCGAGAAAGGGCGACGAGGACGAGGACGTTGGCGACAAGATTTCTTCGTCGGAAGCACCTCCTCGTTCTCTCCAGCGACCAGAGCCGCAGAGCCAAGAGACGTCGCAAAAGGCAGGCGTCGACTCTCGGAGGAGAGAATCGAGGGCGCACCGCGAGGGAAACAACGCGACGATTGAGAGGACAGCGGCTAGCAAGCGAGAGCGCAAGAGAAGAGCGAGAAAAAACCATCGATGACGATGCTGGCGTCAACGCCACCGCCTCGCGGCCGTTTTTCGCGCGCTCTTCCCTTGTTTTTACCTTTTCGCCAGTTGCAGGAGTCTTCAGTGCGCCCCTGGCTGCGGCGGCCGCGACGAGCGGAGCAGAGGCTGCGGAGGCGGCCGACATCGTTGCTGCAGCCGCGGCCGACGGGGGCGTCGGCGGCCGAAGAGAAGATGCCATCGAGCGTCGGGCTTCGGAAACGGCCGAGCTGAGGGAAGCGAACGCCGCCGCCAGCGGCGGCGGCTGCTGCTGCGGCTGCCGTTGCTGTAGCCTCCTGGAGTCGTCAGACATTGCGGATTTCGAAAACAAAAAGACAGAGCACGAGCGGAAAGAGAGCGAGCCCCCCTCCTTTTTTCTTTCCACTTTTTTTCCTCAGGAAAAAGTGATTTTTTTCTCTCTCGACCTCGTGACCTTTTTCTTCTTCGCGACCCGTCGAGGTGCCTCTCGGCTCTCTCGCTCTCGCTCTCCCGCTCTCTCTATCTCTCCCTCGTGCGCGCACAAGCGCGTGCAAATGAAGCATCGGAAGTAAAAAGGTCGATGGTACAGTTTGACGGCATTCGCGTTACAGGGGGGGCAGAAGCTTTTTTTCGATTCAAGCCCCTTCCTCCTCTTTTCTGCCTCGTTTCCTCTTTCACGCCGAAGACCCCGACCCGCCTCCGCCGCCGAGCAGCCTCGTCGCCACGTCCTGTTCCAGAAGGAAGACCGCCGGCCTGGGGACGCCGCCGGCGGTGCCGTCGCTCCCTCCGCCGCCGCCGCCGCCGCCGCCGCCGTCGGCGGCGCAGACGATCAGGAGCGCGTGCGGCGGCAGCGCCGCCAGCGCCGCGACGCGGGCCCTGCCCCCGGCCCCGGCCAGCCAGCCCAGCAGCGCGGCCCCGAGGGCCGAGCCGGGTCCCGCGGCGGCGGGGGTGCCGGCGGGGGGCCGCCGCAGCGAGAGCCTGCCCCTCGGCGCCAGCGCCAGGGCGTGCTGCGCCGCGCCCAGCGCGGCGGCGAGGTCGAGCAGCCGCAGCACGACGAGGTCGCCCGCCGCCGAGGCCGACGGCTGCGGCCAGGGGCTCGAGGCGGCCGTCGAGGCCGAGCCGACGATGGCGGCCTCGAACAGCAGCGCCGCGGCGGTGCCGCCGCCGGTGCCGCCGGTGCCGGACCCGCTGCCGCCGGCGGCGCGCGCCGCGAGTGCCGCGGCCATCACGACGCGCCCGCTCCAGACGGTCGGCGGCCCCCACTGCTGCTGCTGCTGCTGCTGCTGCTGCGCGGCGACGACGCCCGGGAGGAGGCCCCTCGGGGGAGGAGGGGAGGGCGCGGAGGAGGCCGAGGAGGCCGCCGGCGCCGCTGCCGCCGCCGCCGCTCTCCGGGGCTCCGGCGGTCGAACGGACCCTGCTTCCGCCACCGCGGCCTCCGCGGCCTGCCCCGCCGCCGCAGCCGCCGCCGCCGCCCTCTCCCTCTCCGCGGCCTCCTTCGCCGCGGCCCGGAGCGCCCTCGCGGCCTCACCCCAGACGGGGCTGACCAGCGCGACCCCGGCTCCTCGGCTTCCGCTCCCGCTCCCGCTGCCGCCGCTGCAGCCCCTGAAGGCGCAGGCGGCGACGAGCTCCTTCTGGTCAAAGGGCTCGGAGTCGTTCTCTCCTCCTCCTCGCTGCCTCTTGTTGGACCCGACCCTGGCGCGCTCCGCCGCCACGAAGACCGAGATCAGGCGCTTCAAGTGAGGCGGCTGCTGAGAGTTTCCCGAGGAAGAGGCGCCGCTTCCTCCCCATCCCCCTCCTTCTCCGCCGCCGCCGCCGGGGGGGGGCGGCAGCACCAGCGAGAGACTCGCCCCCCTCGCCGCGACGCCCAGCAGCGCCTCGTCGGCGGAGACGCGGCCCTCGCGGCGCCCGCAGTCGGCCGAGTGGGGCCATGGGACCAGCCCCCTGTGCGGCTCCGAGGCCGGGAAGAGCAGCACGTGCCTGCGGCAGTCCCCCGGGGGGGCGCCGCACGCGGGGGGCGAGCGGAAGAGGCGCCCCGCGGCGGCGAGCGCGAGGGCGAGCGGGGGCCCGCCGCCGGCGCTGGAGCTCCCGCTGCCGGCGAAGCGGACGCGGGAGAGCCAGGAGCGGAAGCGGGAGGCGTCGGAGGTCCAGGTGCTGATGTTGTCAGTCGGTGGAAGGGGGGAAGAGAGGCGCTGGGGTGAGGTAGCGAGCGGAAGCGCCGAGGTACGGACGAGAGATCAAAGGCGCCATCGATCGAGAAACGGAAGAAGAAGAAACAATTCACCTTCTCGTCACGGCCGCGGGAGCAAACGGCGCGTGCGCCCGGTAGCACACGAGAGCGAACTCGTGACCGGGGCACCACGACGACGAGCTGCCGATGGAACTGCCGCCGCCGGTCCTGTTGGGAGACGGCGAGCGAGAGGACGGGATCGTCATCATCGCCGCCGAGGCCGACGCCGACGTCGACGCATTCTTCCTCAATGCAGCCGCTTTCAACAAGGGCTCGACAAAGTCAACGACGGACGCGGGCCACGCCGACGCCGCCGCGGCCGTGGCCTCGACGACAAGGACGATTCGGTCGGACGTAGTGGCGGAAGCGTCCCCATCGCTCTTCTTTGCCGGCGGGGTGGGAACGGTCTTAGACACGCGAGCCATCGATGGCTCCAGACTTTTTGCAAAAAAAGTGATGAAAGAAGAAGAGAAAAAAGGTCGAATAACATTACAAATCAACTCTCTATCCCGCTCTTGCAACGCGAACGACATGTCTACCGCCAGACCTGCTCCGGACCAAGACAACCGGATCCCTATCACGGTGCTGACAGGCTTCCTAGGATCCGGGAAGACGACGCTCCTCAACCACATTCTCCGGGCCAATCACGGCAAAAAGGCAAGTTTTTTGTCCTTTCTTCTTCCTCTTGTTCCTCCTCTTCGTCTTCTTCTTCTTCCTCTTCTTCCTCCCAACTCCTCACCTAACAGACAGATCCCCGAAACTGACATAAACCCCCAATTTGCACGCAGATTGCTGTGATTGAGAATGAATTTGGGTGAGAAGAAAAGGAGAAGCTTTGAAAGGGAGAGAGGCACGATCGGCGAATTTCGACACACGCAGCGCAGACGCGAACGCGTGCCGACCATGAGTCCAACTAGTAAAAGCAAGAAACCGCTTCCCTTACCAAATCAAAACAAAAACGGGGAAAAACCGGGAAAAAAACGAAACAAACAAAATAGCGAGGTCGGCGTCGACGACCACCTCGTCGCCGAGGCCGTCGCCTCGGAGGACGAGCTCATCGAGGTGCTCAACGGCTGCATCTGCTGCACCGTCCGCGGCGATCTGATCAAGGTCGTCACGCGCCTCCTCGACCGGAAGGGCGCGCCGCTCGACGCCATCGTCGTCGAGACGACCGGGCTCGCCGACCCCGCGCCCGTCCTCCAGTCGTTCCTCATCGACGACGCGCTCTCGTCTCGGGTCCGCCCGGACGCGGTCGTGACGCTCGTCGACGCCGCCCACGTCGCGAGGCACCTCGACGACGAGCGGCGGCCCGAGAGCGCCGAGAACGAGACCGCGGAGCAGATCGCCTTCGCCGACCGCGTGCTCGTGAACAAGTGCGACCTCGTCACCGCGGAGGAGAGGCGCGCCGTCGTCGGGCGCGTGCGGGCGATTAACGGCCACGCGCGCATCTTCGAGACCGAGCTCCTCCCGAGCCGCCGGGCCGGCGCGGACGCGCGGGGCGGCGGCGGCCTGCCCGAGGGCCTGCTCGACGACCTCCTCGGGATCCGCGCGTTCGACGTCGAGCGGATCCTCGAGCAGGAGCCCGACTTCCTGACCATCGAGGGGGTGGAGCACACGCACGACGAGAGCGTGACCTCCGTCGGGATCGAGGCCGAGGGCGAGCTCGACGAGGAGAAGATCAACGCGTGGCTGTCGGAGCTGCTCCGGGAGAAGGGCAACGACCTGTTCCGCTCCAAGGGGATCCTGAGCATCAAGGGCTCCGACGCCAAGTTCGTGTTCCAGGGGGTGCACATGCTGCTCGAGTTCGGGGTCGCCGGCGGGGGCGACCAGGGGGGGGGCGAGGAGAGGACGAGGAGCGGCGGCGGCGCAGGCGGCGCGGGCGGCGGCTGGAAGCCCGGGGAGCGCCGAATCAACAGGCTCGTCTTCATCGGACGCGACCTCGACCGCGACGAGCTCAACAGGAGCTTCAGGGCGTGCCTTGCCGGCTGAAAAAACTGTTTTTTATTCTTTATCTCCTTTTGAGTGTTTTTCGTTTCGTGAAAAAAGGGGAGCGTTGAGTAAGACAGAAAACAGACGGCGCGTGCCGGACCTGCGCGAAATACCAACAACAACACACAAAAAAAAACTACTACCCGTGATGCTCTCACAACTTATTTCTCCTCTTGCCCTGTCAGCGTGCTCTCTTGAATCCCCTTGTCTCTGAAATCTCCGCAATAGGTTTCTGAGAAGATTGTCGAGTCATTCGAACGAGGCAAGAGAACGCACGATGTGTCGTCGAAAAATTTGCGTGCTCTTTCTTTTCGCCGCGATCACGGCAACGATCCTCGCGCCCGCGTCGGCGGCCCCCCAAGCACACGCCGCCGCTTCCAACCAGTCGGAAGAAAAAAGCGGCGCCAACGCCGACGAGTGCTCCCCGTCGCAGGCCCGAGACAGTCTCCCGGCGTCGCTCCAGGTCGGATCTGTCCTGGGACTCTTCCTCGCCTCGTTCGCCGGCGCGGCCCTCCCTTCGTTCGCCTCGAAGTCGTCTCCCCGCTTCGAAGCGGTGCTTCGCGTCGCGGCGTTCGCCGGCTCGGGCGTCATGCTGTCAACGGCGTTCCTGCATCTGCTGCTGCCCGCTCAGGAGACGCTCCGCTCGCCTTGCCTGCCGAGCGCGTGGCTGCAGGGGTACCCTGACGCCGCCTTGCTCATCGCCGCGTCGACGGTGGCATTGGCGATGGTCTTCGAGTTCTTCTTCGAGTCGGCGGTGCTCGCGAGGAGGGGAGGGAGGGGGAGGAATTTTAGGGGAGGCGGGAAGGAGACGTCGTTGACGGCAGACGACAATGACACGAAGGTGGCTGGGGGAGAGCAGAGGGACGACGAGGAAGACGCTGCTGCTGCTGCCGCTACCGCCGCTGCCGCTGCCTCAGGCATGCACTTTGCTCATTGTGGGGAAAGACGAGACGTCGAGCATGCGCTCTCTGCTCCTGTCGACTCGCAAGCCGCCGCCGCCACAGCAGCAGGATCAGCCTTCATCGGAGAGGGCGCGTCAGCTTCCAAGGCAGTGACAGGACTGCTACCGCTGCCGGAAGCAACCGCCGAGGCGGAGGAGACCACCGCGGCAGCGAGGAGCGGCAGCAAGAAGCAGCCCCTCGTCCCCGGTCTCTCCGCCCGGGAGCACGAGAAAGGGACGGCGTCTTGCTGCAGGAAAGGGGAGTGCGCGCGCGGGATGCGCCATCGCCTCCTGGACCTCGTCCTCGGCTCCTCCTCTCCCTCCACGGGAGAGAAGACGGGGGAGGGAGAAGAAAACGGCGCCCTTTCTCTCACTCTCTCGGCGGCGGCGGAGACGACGCCGACGGCGAAAGCTTCATCCCCCACCTCCTCCTCCTCGCCGCGGATCCTTGAGCTCGCCGGCACCGAGTGCTCCATCTGCGCCCACTCAATCATCATCGGCGTCGCCCTCGGCACGACCCCGGAGCGCTCGGCCTTCGTCCCGCTCCTCGTCGCGCTCCTCTTCCACCAGCTCCTCGAGGGCGTGGCGCTCGGCTCCGCTGCGACCGCGGCCGGGGTCAGGCCCCGGTCGAGGGCCTCTCTGGCGCTCGCGGCGCTGTTCGCGATCACGACGCCGCTGGGCGCCGCGATCGGCCTCGGGATCCGCTCCCTGTCTTCTGGAGCAGGAGCGGGAGCGGGAAGCGGCTCGGTCGACCCGTCGACGTCGCGCGCCTCGCTGTTCGCGATGGGCATCGCCGACGCCGTGGCCGCGGGGACGCTGCTGCACCTGTCGACGGGGGACCACTGCGCCAACGCGCTGCGGTCCTCGGCGCCATGGCTCCGCTCGAAGGGGCCGGCGATGCACGGGGCCTGTGTGGGGGCGTTCTTGGCAGGCGGGGCGCTGATGGCCTACATCGCGGTGTGGGCGTGAATATTTTGCTTTTGATTGGAGAAGAAGAAGAAAAAAAGTGGGTGGGTTGGGGGAGGGGGGAGGAAACGAGAGAGAGCCAAAAGCTCTCTCCCTTCCCCCCACCCCATCTCCTTCAGCTCAGCTTCGGTACCACTTTTTTTCTTTTTTTCAAAGCCATTGTCGTGTTTGTTGAGTTCTTTACGATTTTCTTTGTCTTATCCCCTTCGAGCTTTCGAGAGACTGAATTAATCCAAAATCAAGATATCAACTAAAAAAACTGTTCTCTCCTCCCTGATACTGCGCAGGGGGCCTCTTTCTCAGCTGCCCCTTTGCTTCCCCCCCTTGCCTCCCCCCTCCTCCTCCTCCGAGCCGCTCTCCTCGTCCGTGGACGAGTCGAACGGGTGCTCCGCGACCGCCTTCCGCAGGCTCGCCGCGGCCGACTCCCGCAGCAGCAGCGCGTTCTCCTCCGAGACGTCGCTCAGGTCCTCGGCCCACTCCCTGGCGAGCTGCGACCGGATGTCCATGATGCGCTGCGCGATGGAGCGCGGGTCGATTCCCATGCCCTTGACGTGGTCGTCTGTTCGTTTGGGGGGTGAGTGTGAAGCAGGAGGGAGGAAGGGGAGGAGGTGAGAGGAAAGAAAGAAGGGGGGAAAATGGGAAAAGGGAAAAGGGGAAAATGGAAACAACGGAAAAAATTGGAAAGACTCACACATGTCGGGCCTCCCGACGTCGTACTTGGCCTCCCCGATTGGCATCGAGAGCAGGGTCCTGAGGAAGGTCTGTCCCGAGACGTCCTCCCAGGCGCCGTCCCTTGCGACGTTGAGTTGAGTTTTTGTTTTTTGAAAGGGGTTCGGAGTTTTTTTTGGGCTTTTCGAGTTTTTTTTCGTTTTCGGGTTTTCTTTCTTTCTTTTCGTCGGGAAAAAAACTCAAAAAAACTCACCTGGGGATCTCGTTGGAGCGTTCGTAGGCAATCAGCCAGTGGTAATGGTTCAAATTCATCTCTTCGTTTTGCGAGAAATTGGGGGAGGGGGGGGAGAGGAGGAGGAGAGGACCAGGTGAGCTCGGAGGTCGAAAAAGGTGCAACGGAGAAGAAAAAAGAGAAGGAAAAAAAGGGGGGAAAAAGAAGAGGAGAAAAAGAGGGAGACTCTCGCTCGACTCTATCTCTCAAACCCACCCGACAGGTACGTGGCGAGCGTCCTCGTCGCCCTCTGCGTCAGCAGCCCCACGAGCCTGTCCCTGTTGCCGTCGCGGAGAGGGGAGTCGTCCGGGGAGCGGCGCCAGGCCGGGCGCCCCCGGCGGCGGTTGTCCGCCTCGAAGGAGGCTCCCTTCGGGGACTTCGCCCTGGTCGAGAGGGAAAAAAGTGAGAGAAGAGGGGGTCGAGGGTGGCGTGAGTGGACTGGAGTTGAGAGATCGATGCTCCAACGGAAACCTCAAAACTTTTCATATTCTTCTCACTTGCGCATCTCGATCGACTCCTTGCTCGGCTCTTCCTCCTCGCCGAAGGACGAGCCTTTGCCGATTGCCCGAGGGGGAGAAGGCAGGAGAGAGAGAGTGCGGCGGCGGCGAGGGGCGAGAAAGCTGCTGCTGCTGCTCAAGCTCGAGCTCGCCGGCATTGACGTCGAAGCGACCATCGTCGTCGTCGTCGCCTGCTGCCGCCGCAGCAGCGGGAGGGCGCCTCCTCCTCCTCCTCCGCAAGGCCGTGTCGCCGTGGAGAGGGCAGCGGGAAGCATGCTGCTTTTTGCTGGACGGCTGTCTCCTTCGCTCTCTGTTTCCTTCTCTCTCGACTTTGCACAGGAAAAGAAAAGATGAGTGAACAAGATTTTTTTTTGCATTCTTCTTCCACCTCCTCCCACCTCTTTTTTTCACTGTATCGCTCCTCCTCGCCGAAAGGCAGCAGGCCGAGACGAGTGCCGAAAATGCTGCTGCTTCTGCTGCTGATGCTGCTGCAGGGCGTCGTTGGCAGCCTCCTGCAGTCTCGAAGAGTAGAGATCGGAAGTGCCAGCCCCTAGCCCTCGCCCTCGACCTCCGTCTCCCTCCTCTTCCTCCTCGAAAAACGCCTCCTCCGCCTCCTCCTCCGCCTCCCTCCTCCTCCGCCTCCTCATCGTCACCCTCTCCCTCGCCGCGGAGCCCAGCGCGGCGCACCCCTTCCTCGCGGAAGCCATCACGGGATGCCTCATCGCCCTTCGAGTCATTTCCCTCGATGCCTTTTCCCCAAAGACGTGCGCCCGGGCAAAGAGCAGCAGCAGCAGGAGGGCGGCGCCCCTGGCGCTCCAGGCGGAGAGCCTCCAGGCGACCGCGGCCGCGAGCGAGCCCAGGGCGACGCGCGTGCCCAGGGACAGAGCCACGAGCGACGCGAAGACCTCTGCCATGGCCGCGAGTCCCGTTTTCCTTGCCGCGAAGGAGATCGAGGCCGAGAGCTTCCGGGCGGCGAGCGAGGCCGCGGCGGAGAGGTCATCGGGGCGGAGAATGGGGCGGGGAGAGCGGCGAGAAGAAGACAAAGAAGAAGAAGAAGAAGAAGAAGAAGAAGAAAGCTCCTTCTTCCGAGGCCACCACCTCCACGCGGCGCCGGCGGCGAAGCCCAGGTAGAATCCCGAGACCGCGGCGACGTTCAAAACTTCCTTGAGGAAGCCGACGGTGACGACGCTGCTGCTTTTCCCGCCGCCGCCAGAGCCGAGAAGGCAGGAGCCCGCTGCGAGCAGCAGGGCCGTCCTGAGAGCCGCCTTGGGGTCCCGCGGGTTGAGCACCGCGTCTCTGAGCGAGCAGAGGCACCTCACCATGCTCGCGGCCGCCGTCGCCGCAGCGGCCTCGACGACGGAGCCCGAGAGGTCGCCGCGCTCCCTGAGCTTTTCAGAGATCAGACTCCGCAGGCTGTTGACTCCCAGGTCGAAGAGAGCGAGGTGGCACAGCAGCGTCAGCAGAGACTTGTCAAAGAGAGCAGAGGCCAGGTGAGACAGGAGGGGAGCGGAAGAAGCAGCCCACGCGGTGAGCGGCGACGAGCTCGAGAGCGAGAAGAAGAGCGCCGCCGAGGCGGCGGCGAGGGCGAGCAGCGACAGCGGCGGGTCGCGCCACGAAAAGAGGTCGAGGAAAAAGCAGGCAACGGCAGACTCCGAAGAACGGTTCCTCTTTCGACTTCGCTGCTGCTGCTGCAGCTGCGTTAGGGGCGTCTCCAGCTCGTCGTCATCGTCGTTTTCCTCCCACTCGACTCGGCGCGGAGAAGGCGCCGGGGTCGTCTCGGCCGCCGCGGGAGGGGCGGGGTGTCTTCTTCGTCGTCGCCCGGCGTCGTCGTCGGCGTCGGCGTCGGCGTCGGCGACGTCGAGCGGCGCCGCCGCCGCCGCCGCCGCGGAGGCGCAATTAGCTGCGGGAGCGTTGGCCTCGCCGCCGCTTCTCCCGCGCTTGCTCGCCAGTTTCGCCGCGTCCGCCGCTCCCGCCGTGTAGGAGACGAGACACTGCTTGCGTTTTTGGAGAGGAGGAAGAGAGAGGAAGAGAAGCGAGTGCGTGTGTGTGTGTATGAGAGAGAGAGAGAGAGAGAGAGAGAGAGAGAGTGGAGAAACGTAACTCTCGCCGCCAACCATTCGACAAACGGCGCCGCACCTTCACGTCGCCGCCCGCCCTCGGCGCGAAGCGCGTCCTTTTGTGCGAAAAAGCAGCTGTTGGAGCATTCTGCTGTCCTGCGTCCTTCTCAGGCACGTAAGATGTCGAAGCCGCGAGGCCTCCGCCTCTCCGGCTGGCGTTTTCCTTGTCTCCTCCTTCGGCAACGATTCGCATGGTCTTGTCCTTCTTTTTTCTTTCTAGAAAAGTGAAGCGAGCCCGGCGAGCTCTTCTCGAGTCGACTCGCTCTCACTCTCGGCAAAGAAAGAGAGAAAACTAGCTTTCGAACTCTCTCTATCAGCCTCTTTCATCCTCGGCTCGCTCGATGGACGCCGCGCGGAGGCGCCTTGCTACGCTTCGCGAGCAGCTCTCCGGAGGAGGAGCAGGGAGCGGCGGAAGCAACAGGGGCGGAGCAGCCGAGGCATCGACGTCGACGTTGGCTGTCGCTGCTCCGGCGCATGTCTCATCCTCCTCGGCGGCTGGGCCCGCGTCGTCGTCCTACGCCAGGTGCGCGATGAAGAGGGATAGATGCTCTCTCTCCCTCTCTCGTTCGCATAGTAACCAACACAGAAGGGAGAAAAGCGAGCAGCAGCTCTCGACGAGCGAAAGAACTTTGATTCGCTCCGAAACGAAATTCTCACCCCGACCCTCGACCCTCTCGACCCCCTTGATCACCATCACCCGACCTCCTTCTCCGACCTCCAGGATCCACGGCCCCGTCTCCGCGGCGCCGGCGGTCTGGGTCCCCTGCTCGCCCAAGTCCCCCGCCTCGGGCCTGCTGTCTCCGTCCTCGGGGAAAGAACACAGCGAGACGATCAAGCTCTCCGAGGTCCTCTACCACAAGGGCGACTCGGGGTCGATCGCGAGGGTGACGATCAACCGCCCCCGGTCCCGCAACGCGTTTACGCCGCGGACCGTCGCCGAGCTCTCGTGCTGCCTCGCCGACGCGCGAGACGACCCGCGCGTGGGTGCGGTGATCCTGACGGGGGCCGGCGACGAGGCCTTCTGCTCCGGCGGCGACCAGAGGGTGAGGTCCGACGAGGGCGGGTACAAGGGCGCCGACGGCGTGCCGCGCCTGTCGGTGCTGGACCTGCAGGTGCAGATCCGGAGGCTGCCCAAGCCTGTCATCGCGCTGGTGAAGGGGTACGCCGTCGGGGGGGGGCACGTGCTGCAAGTCTGGTGAGATGAGAGAGAGAAAGAGAGATTTTGAGGGTTCTTTTTTTTTGAGTTTTTTCGCTTTTCATTTTTTTTGGATCCCGAGGTATTTCGAAGAAGAAGAAAAACTCACTTTTTCTTTCTCTCTCTCTCTCTCTCTCTCTCTCTCAAAACAAAAATACCCAGCTGCGACCTTTGCGTCGCGGCTGACAACGCCGTCTTTGGCCAGACCGGCCCCAAAGTCGGCTCCTTCGACGCCGGGTACGGCTGTTCCGCTCTCTCCCGGATCGTGGGACAGAGGAAGGCGCGAGAGATCTGGCTGCTGGCGCGGCTTTACGACGCGAAAGAGGCCAAAGAGATGGGTTTGGTGAACGTTGTCGTTCCTTTGGGGGAAGCGGACGCCGAGGCGGTGTCCTGGGCCAGGCAGATCAACCGCAACTCCCCCACGGCGCTGCGGCTGCTGAAGTCGGCGCTCAACGCCGCCGACGACGGCGCCGCCGGGTTGCAGCAGCTGGGCGGCGACGCCACGCTGCTTTTTTACAAGTCGGAGGAGGGGAGTGAAGGGAGGAGGGCGTTTGTGGAGAGGCGGCGGCCGGACTTTGAGAGGTTTGGGAGGCTTCCGTGAGGAGAGAGTTTTTTGAGTTTTTTGAGAAAGAGGAGAGAGAGAGAGAGAGAGAAACGCCCGCGCCGTGGTGG
>Ga0315283_10001404_pt1 | contig 19371 bp, 17 predicted proteins | sample YL17G09_0_MG_FD_204541 | JGI IMG/M metagenome (GOLD analysis project Ga0315283, IMG submission 204541) | Sediment microbial communities from Yellowstone Lake, YNP, Wyoming, USA - YL17G09_0 | ecosystem: Environmental > Aquatic > Freshwater > Lake > Sediment | place: USA: Wyoming | collected... | reverse complement strand
GTCAATTTTTATCATTCGCCCTCCCGTGCCGCCAACGGTGGTACCCGCGTAAATTATCCCATTAGGTGCAGCGGTGAGCCTGAATATTCCGTACCCGGGAATCAGAGGGTTGCCTCCGTTGAGCCTGGTCACAGCTCCGGTCGTCGGGTCGAACCGGGCCAGAACGCCGTTCATGTCCGCAGCCCAGACTGTGCCGTTCTTGTCCGTGGTCAGGCCGCGTATCTGCTGGTTCGACATCTCAACCTTGCCGGCGGCGTCGAACCTCATCGTGGTTGTATTCATCCTCCAGAGGATTCCGCCCCTGTTCGGCGTGATGCCGTTGAACGACCTGCCTCCTCCCCAGAGGGTGTCGTTCTTATCCACAGTCAGCCGGTTGATGTTGTCTTCGTCCGGAACCGCTCTTCCCAGATCCGTGATGACACTTGTCTGCGGGTCAAATACCAGAACCGTACCCGGCTGTGTACCAATATACAGTTTTCCCTTGCTGTCCACCTCCAGGTCCCTTATCGGGGATATGCCCGGTACGCCGGGGTCGAAGACCTCGAAGCCGCGAAGGCGCAGCTCCCCGTCGCTCTCGTTGAAGACCGTGAGATTGATGCCGGAGCCCGCCCTGAAATCGGCGACCGTGGTCTGGTTGACTGTCAGAATGCCCCTGGGCGCAACATTCGCCCCCGGTCCGTTCTCTTCGGGTCCGGATGCGAGCGAAGCCAGGTTCAGATTGCCAAATATCATTGCGGCCGTGAGCACTATTGTCAGAAGTCTTGAGCGCAGTTTTATCATTTCAATCGACCTTCTAGCTCTGAGAATTGGACCCTATGTTCAATAACCTTTCTGTGGTGATAGAAACGTTGATTAATAGGTTCCAACCGGCTTTATCAACACGGACCGTTTTCACGTCGAAAATGTTTTAGAAAATCATTGCGGCGGGCAATTGCCCGCCGTCCCGTCCTGCGGCGCATTTGCGCCGTTCTTTATTGTCGCTTTACTTGACTTTCTTCGGAGGCGGCGAGGGCTTCTTGTCTTCTTTCTTTTCATCCACTTCATCGTCGTCCTCGTCTTCCTCTTCATCATCTTCTTCTTCGTCCTCATCCTCGTCGTCCTCGTCTTCTTTCTCGTCCTCTTCCTCGGCCTCCTCTTCGTCCACTTCCTCATCCTCGTCAACATCTTCCTTGACGGGGGCCTTCGGAGGGTGCTTCTTCACACGCTGCTTCCTGGGCTCGTCGTCGTACCAGTCGTCCTTCTTGGCCGGCTCCCTGTCCTCAAGGACATATGTCCAGACGAGGGCCGCCAGTATGCCGCCGACTATGGGTGCCGCCCAGAAGAGCCAGACCTGCTCGAGGGCCGCTCCCTGCACAACAAGGGCCGGACCGAGGCTCCTTGCCGGGTTGACGCTGACGCCGGTTATCGGTATCCCGAAGAGATGGATGACCATCAGGGAAAGCCCGATGGGAATTCCGGCAAAGCCTGCCGGGGCCTTCTTGCTGGTGGAGCCGAAGATGACCATCAGGAACATGAAGGTCATCACGACCTCCGCCAGGAAGCAGGACACGAGGTTGTAACCTGCAGGAGAGTGGCTCTCGTATCCGTTCTGGCCGAGGCCATTTACCGAGAGATTGTAACTTGGTAGTCCCGTGGCAATGTAATACAGCACGGACGCTCCAAGAATGGCGCCGACGCACTGTGCTAGGATATAGACGAGCGCATCTCGAGCCTTCATTTTGCCTGCCGTGAGCATGGCTAGGGTGATTGCGGGGTTGATATGGCATCCCGATATCGGGCCAATCGCATAGACCATGGCCAGCACGGTCACGCCAAATGCGATTGCAATGCCCATGAAACCAATATTGTTGACGCTGAATCCGCTAGCGCCGATGCCACCCGCTATAACAGCGCTTCCGCATCCGAAGAACACAAGCGCAAAGGTCCCTATCAGTTCCGCGGCATATTTCTTGTAATCGTCAACCTCTTCCATTCCTACAGCCTCCATTAGAATATTGAAACGAAATATGCTTGATATTATTAAATGATTCCCCTTGAGAGCGTGGCCCATTCCGGACATTGCGGGAGAACTACCACCAACTTCGACGGGTATGGCAAGATATATATCCGTGCGAGCCCATCCTGCAAGCAAGCACTTGCATGCATGGGTGAATGCATTGGTCTACTCGAAGAACACCAAAGACAGGATAGCCGACGCGGCCCTTGAGGTCTTCGTCTCCAAGGGATTCAAGGCCTCCACCACCCGCGAGATATCAAGAAAGGCCGGCGTCAACGAGGTGACCATTTTCCGGCTCTTCAAGACAAAGGAGAGGCTCTTCAATGCGGCGGCGGAGCGAATGGGACAGCTTCCTTTGAGGCTTGTGAGCGGAGCGCCCGAGCCCTCGGATGACCTCGTGGCGGACCTCACCGATATCGGCATGTTCATTACAATCGGCGTTACGGAGAACTCGAAGTACTTCAGGCTGATGATATCCGAGGTAACGCACCGCCCCAAGCTCTGGGAAAAGGTATCCCCGGCCCCCATGTTCGTCGTCTCGCTTCTGAGCGGCTATTTCGACAAGGCCAAGGCGAAGGGCCTCGTGAGAAAGGACCTTGATTCCAATGTCGCCGCTGTGGGATTCTTCAGCTTCTTCTTCCGGACGCTGGTGGCGACGGCCTTCCTGGGAAAGGACGTGTTCATAGAAATGAATCATGAGAACATTCACAAGTTCGCTGAGCTGTTCGTGAAGGGGATTGAATAGATAATTGACGCAGAACGAATAAACGGGAGTGATGGAAATGCTGGTGGTCGAAACTGAGAAACTGACCAAGAAATTCGGGGACTTCACGGCTCTGGACAAGCTCGACCTGTCGATAGAGGCGGGGGAGACATACGGTCTGCTGGGCCCGAACGGCTCCGGCAAGACAACCACCATCAAGATCCTCACCGGCCTGACGAAGGCAACATCAGGGACCGCCACCATCCTCGGCAAGAGGGTCCCCTCGAAAGCGATAATGCAGAAAATAGGATACATGCCCCAGGAGACGGCAGTCTATCTGGATAACACGGTCCATGAGAATCTGGCCCTCTACTCCCAGATATTCGGCATGGGTGCGGAAGAGACATCGAAAAGGGAGAGTGCGATGCTCAAGTTCGTTGACCTGACTGACTGGAAGGATTCCATGGTCACCAATCTCAGCGGGGGCATGAAGCACCGCCTCAGCCTGGCCTGCGCCCTCATCCACGAGCCCAAACTGCTCCTGCTGGACGAGCCGACGGTGGGCGTGGACCCAGAGCTCAGGGCGACCTTTTGGGAATATTTCAGGAAACTGGCCAAGAAAGGCATCACTGTCATCATCACGACCCATTACATGGACGAGGCGAGCCACTGCACCAAGGTCGGATTGCTCAGACAGGGACGATTGATAGCGGAAGGTCAGCCCGAGGCGCTCAAGAAGCAGTACGGGATGGATAGCCTCGAGGATGTCTTTCTCACACTTGCCAGGAGGAGGGATGTGAAATGAACGCCCGCAGAGCCTTTGCCTTCACGCGGAGAACGCTCCAGCAGTTCAGGCACGACCGGAGGACGCTGGGATTCGTCCTCGGCATGCCTCTCCTAATGGTCATCATATTCGGCTATACCTTCGGAGGCGAGGTATCGAACATCAAGGTCATCAGCATAAACCAGGACTTGGGCCTGCCCGCCGGGACCATGCCCAATTTCCCAAACGGCCTCAACATGGGTGACCGGATGGACAAGTCGCTGAGCACCAATACGCTGTCTATAGAGCGGACGGCCGATGTCGATGCCGCCAGGGAAAAGGTCGATAAGGCGCAGACCTGGGCGGTCATCATATTCCCCTCGAACTTCACACAGAACTTCATCCAAAAGATGGCCGGCAACGTCTCATCGCCCAAGCCCGTCGTTGAAATATATCTGGACGGCTCCAATCCCAACATCGCGGCGACGTTCATGAAATCCATCAATTCCGCCATCCTGTCGGCAATCAACAAGCTGGCAGCCGAGATGAATCAAAGCAGCCGCGACATGCCCGTTTCAATCGAGAGGGATTACGCCTACGGCGGCAGCGGGCTCAAGTTCATCGATTATTTCGCACCCGGCGTAATTTCGTTCGCAATAATGATGGTCACCACCATGATAACCATCATCCTTTTCGTTTTCGAGAAACGCAACGGCACGCTCCAGAGACTGCTCGTGTCGCCTGCAACGGAAGGTGAGATAGTCTTCGGCTACGCGATGGCCTTTGCCGTGATAGGCATAATCCAGAGCGTTGTCATATTGAGCGCGGCAATCCTTCTGTTTGGTGTTACGATACAGGGCAACATCTTTCTTGCATTCTTCGTCATCCTGCTGCTGGCATTCGGCCACCAGGGACTGGGCATCCTGCTCTCGGCAGGGGCGAAGAACGAGCTCCAGGCCATCCAGTTCATACCGCTCATCCTGTTCCCATCGGTCCTGCTGGCGGGGCTCTTCTGGCCCATCGAATCCATTACCCCAATCCTGCAGCCAGTATCCTGGTTCATACCTCTCAAATACGGCATAGACGCCGAGCGCTCCATAATGCTCAGAGGCTGGGGCATCGAGCAGGTATGGCCGCAGGTGCTGGCGCTGGTGTTCTTCGCCTGTCTGACGCTGGGGCTGAGCGTTCTCCTTCTAAAGAGACGCAGGTAGGGTGCTGTCAGACCCAACATGTCTGTCGTGGGCGGGAATATATGACAGCAAATTAGATAAACCCAGGCCAGCCCTTCTCCTATGCTGGAGGAGAATGATATGACCAACCTGCTCAGGATAGGTGGCAAGGCACCGGATTTCACGCTCGAGGACCAGGATGGAAAAAAGCACAAGCTTTCGGACTACAAGGGCAAGAAGGTGCTGCTTTCATTTCATCCGCTGGCGTTCACGGGCGTCTGTGCGCTCCAGATGAAATCGCTGGAGAAGAACTTCGCGAAGTTCAAGAAGCTCAACGCCGTCGCATTCGGGGTCAACATAGACCACGTCCCTGCCAAGAAGGCGTGGGCCAATATGCTCCGGATAAAGAAGACCCGATTGCTCTCGGACTTCTGGCCCCACGGGGATGTCGCTGGGAAGTTCGCCATCTTCCGCGAGAAGGACGGATTTTCTGAGAGGGCCAACCTGATAATTGACGAGAAGGGGATCCTCGTGTATGTTCGGATCTATCCGATAAAGGAGCTCCCGGACATCGACGAGGTGCTCGAGGCGATTGCCCACCAGCCCTGCGAGTGCTGCTCCAAATGAACAACGGCGCCGAGGCAATGCAGGATAATTGGGGCACCAGGGCCATTATGGGACAAAGGCCGGCCGAAGCCCGCCAATGTTCAGTAAGCGATATATATCGGAGAGGGGATTGAACCGTGATGACCGAGGATGGCCTGTCGAAGCTGCTCGAGGAGATAAAGAAGAACCCGGAGCTCATGCTGGAGAAGTACCTCAAGGCGGAGAAGCTTGTTGTCCGCGAGGAGACCGACAAGAAGAACGGCGGCCTTTCGTACCACGTTTACAAGGATGTCGTCGTACTATATACCGAGGGCATGGCATTCTTCATAGACGAGGACAAGAAGGTGCACCAGGTCAACCCGGACGCGATCCAGGAGATAGTGTATTCGGCCGAGGCTTCTCACTGGCTCAGGCACATGATGCTCTACAGCGCCAGCCAGATGGTCAACCAGCTCATGATATCGAAGAAGTTCGAGCGCCCGGAAGGTTAGGCGGATGGCTGACAGAATCAAGGATATAAAGGGAATCACCAAACTGCTTGTTTCCGCCTATTCCATAGAGACGACGATGGAGAAGACCTCCCAGTGGGACGCCTATACCCGGATATCGAACAATTGCCGGGAGACCCTTGCCGCGCTCTCGAATGATTGTGTCGGGCACGCCCGAACGCTGCGCGAGCTTGCAGGGAATCTGAAAGGTTTCGACATCGACGCGGCGGTGAAGACCGCGAGGCCTTTCGAACTGGATATGCGGGGGATGAGGGACACTGATATTTTCGAAGCGCTTATAACTGTCGAGAAGAAGGCGCTTGACCTCTACACAAAACTCCATGATACCGCCGATTCCGACGTCATCCGGGAGAATTGGAGCGGCACTTCGAGCTACATGGATTTCTTCGTCAGGATCAGGTCAATAATAAACGACGAAGAGAGGCATATCAAGATAGTGACCGACGGTGCTTGCATAGGGGAAAGCTGAACCATTGTCGGCTCAAGGCGATTTCCAGACCTCGATGCCCTTCTCGCCAACCTTGTAGCCCATCGTCAGCTTTCCGCCGCCGGTGTGGGTAACGGTCATCTGGCTCTTGTCGGGGTCCAGGTCAATGTGGGCGTCCGCGAGCTGCATTATGGTCTTGACGTCCTTTTCCTCGTGGAGGTCGGGCTGCATCAGGAAGAAGCTGACCCCCTTGAACGCCTTTATCTTCGCCCTGAGATATGAAAGGAAACGGTAAACGCCAGCCGGGGAGACGTACATGAGTACGGTGTCCACGGAATCGAAGACCAGCCTCTGACCGTAGATGCCCTTGGACATGAACTCGCTCATCGTCGAAACGATGGCGTTGCTGAGCTTGGCGAAATCCGCCACGGAGGCCACGTACTTGACTGTGGGCGTATCCTGCAATGTGGGGTCGGACTGGGCGGAGTAGCAGTCGACGAAGATGTACTTGCCCTCGTGGGATGCCAGGAACATGCCCTTCTCCGCCATCTGGTTGATGATATCGTCCGAGAAGTTCTTGGTCGTGACGTAGGTGCCCCCTTCCTCCGACTCGATACCGCCATAGAAGAACTGCTGGGCGAGCAGATCCCTCCCGGAGAGGGACGGTCCCGTGATGAGGCAGAACGAGCCGCTTCGTATTCCCCCATCGAGCGCGGCGTCGATGCATTCTATCCCGGTCTTCGTCTTCAAGGACATCATTTTGCTTTCTCCGTCAAAGGAATTCGAGGGCCCTCTTCTGGAACAGCTCTTTTGGCATCACGCGGAATTCGCAATAATCGTCCCCCTTGCACACGCATTTTGTTTCCACGGCCTCGAACTCCGAGCCGTAGAGATAGCTCATTGAGCCGGCGAAATGGCCGGAGAGAAAACAGCAGACCGCCTTCTTGGACTGCCCGTACAGTGTCGAGAACGAGTTCTCGACCCTGAAAACGGTCTCGCCGGTCTTCTTGTCGAACTTGTCGACCTTCGAGAAGCACAATCCAAGCCTCGCGGGTATCTTGATGTCGTTGACGATTATGTCCACTAGCTTCTCCTTCGATGTTCCGATCCTCTGGAGGAAATCCCTCGTCTTCTGGACATCCATCATTCCAGCGGCCTTTCCGGCCTCGTAGAGTATCATGCTTGCCGCGTCGAAGCCCACGCGCTCCTCGACGCTCTTGTGGAGGATGACCATGGTCTCCGGTCTGATGAGCATTATCCTGCTGTCCATGAAACTGGCGTAGCCCGTGGACGGGTTGACATCCAGCAGCTCCTCGCCGTAGATGTCCGCAATCCCGCGCCTTGCGGCCTTCGGGGGGGGCTTGTTTGCCAGAGGAGCCTTCTTTGCCCGGGCCTTCTTGGATGGTTTTGCCGCCTTTTTCGACTTCTTTTGGCTCATGCGGATTCCTCCATGATGGAGCGTATCCTGTCCGCATATTCCTCCATCTCTATCATGAGCATTCCGAGATTTGCATCGAAACGAGCCGCGACGACGAGCAGTGCCTTGGGCCCCGCCCCCATGGTGACGATGGTCGCCTTCTCTATTTCGGCCGTCACGCGCTTTATGGCGCCTCGCTTGAGCGTCGCCGCAGCGGTCTCCACGGCGCCCATCATGGTCGCCGCCATGGCGCAGAACCGCCTCTCGTCGATATCCTTGGGCAGGCGGGAAGCTATCATGAGGCCGTTGCGGGCAACTATCGCCGCCCCCTCTACCCCGCCGACATTCTCCAGCTTTCTGAGCTGTTCCTCCAGTCTTTCCGTCTTGGTCTCTGCCATGTGATTCACCCCGTCGCATCGCACGGGTATGCGAGCGTCATTCTCCTTCCTCCTTGCGCGCCTCGGCCTCTGCCAGTCCCACGAGCTTGTCTATGAGCGTGTCCAGGAGCTCGGGTATGCCCTTCTTCTCCACGGCCACGGTGGGTATTATGGGGACGCCTTCGTTCAGCCCGAGGAGCTCCCTTATCGTCTCTACGGGCATGGCGCCTTCCTTGTCGTATTGGTTGGCGGCGACAATGAGCGGGAGCGAGTGGGCCTTCGTGAGCTGCATCATCGTCCGGGCCCGCGGGAAGCTCTTGATGTTCGTGGCGTCGATGACCAGTATCACGGCGACGGCCTCGTCCGCCAGGTAGCTGAGTATCGGGTCGAAAAGCTCCTGGCCCGGCGTGCCGTAGATGTCGCAGGCGAACCCCTTGTAATCGAGATATCCGTGGTCCATGGCGATGGTCGTGCCCATCCTGTCCACGCTCACTGCCGATGTGGACACCGCCTTGACCATTGTCGATTTTCCGGCGGCGAACGGCCCGGTTATCAGGACCTTGGGGAAATAGACCCTCACGCCGCCCGGCCTGAGAATCTTCACGGGCACCGCTAGCTTCTGGTAGCTCTCGGACGCTATCTTCTCGGCGAACATGAACTGGCGGACTATGGTTATCTCCTCGACAGGCCTTATCGAGAAGACGTTCTCGAACTCAGATTTTATCCTCTTGACGCGGTCCGGCTCGTAGCCCCATGTGGAGAAGAGCACCATCACGGTGCCTTTCTTTTTGAGCTCCCTCACCAGGGTGAGGAAGTCCTCCATGCCGTCGCCGTTCATGTCCATGTACGACGACATGCTGTCAATGAGGATGACCGAGCCCTCGGCGCCGGCCTTGTCCAGCGTCTCGAGGATCTTGCCGAGGTTGAACGGGTCCTGGACCGTGAACTTCTCCTCGGAGGGGATGCCGCTGTACCCCGAGTACGAATCGACCATGATGAACTTCCCTTCGGCCTCGTACTTCCTGAGGTCGTAGCCCATCAGATCCGCCTCGCGCCTTACGGAGGCGGGCGGCTTGTTGTTCACGAGGTAGATCGCCTTCTGGCCCTCCTTGACCACGGAAATAAGGGTGTTCACGCCGAACGGCGCAGGGTCTATTCCGGGCGAGCTGATGAAGAGCAGCGAGGACTTCTCGGGAAGCCCGCTCATCTTGTCGTCGAAAACCCTGATGCCGAGCTTGAACATGTTTGCACGCTCTCAATATCGCCTGGATGACATTGCGACCTGTTCCCTTACCTCAATCCCGGCTGCACGACGAATCCGTTCTTGTTGATGTCCACGGCATGCTCACCTGTAAGGTGCTTCGTCCCTCTCATCTTGAGCACTTCCAGGTACTTCCGGCGGGCGTTCTCCTCCTTCGGGTAGGAGAGGACTATGATTGCGTCCGCCATGTAGCCTTCAAGGGAGCCCGGTATCTCGGCATAGCTAAACTCCGATGTGAGGAATGTCAGGCAGTTGAACGCCTTCATGAACGTTATGAAGTCGTGGAGGAACTCGCGGTACCTCTTGGGGAAGTCCATGGCTATCCTCATGACGGTTATGGGGTCGAGCACGAGCCTGTTGGGGCTGTAGCGCTCCACCTCGCCCTTGAGGGCGTCAAGGACCTCGTCCGGGTTGCGACGGATGGCGTCGCCGAGGTCTATGAAGACGACGCGGCCCATCTCCACGAGGGACTGGTCGAAGAACGTGAAGCCCGCGAGGAACTTCTGGACGACCCAGTTGGGCTCCGAGATGCCGGTGACGTACATGCCCGTCTCGCCAGCCTTGGCGCCGAAAAAGAGGCTCTGCACGCCGAACGTGGTCTTGCCCGTGCCGGGCTCGCCGGCGATGAGCACGCTCGAGGGCACCGGGAAGCCGCCATCTATCATCTCGTCCAGGCCTGGAATGCCGGATTCTATCCTGTCCAACCGATAACCCTCCTCTCGAGAATGATGGTAATTGGGTTTGAAGATATATATATTTGGATGGTTACCGTCTGAGCCAATGCAATTGTTCAGGGAACTCGCCAGCCCGGTGAAGCGGAACGGGATTATCGCAGGGCAATCATCCGTTCTCGGCCTGGATCACACCTCCGCTTTTGCATGCCCGCGCAGTTGGATTTATCTAATATTCCTCCTATGTGGGCGGTGGTGTGGCCATTGGGGACCCTGAGAGCTATTCTGGTGGGCCTTGTTCTGATGATGATGGCACTGGCCGGAACGGGGGCCGGAACCGCCCTGAAGTATTCCAATGACGAGACGATATCGGGAAGCGACGGCTCGTTCGTCTCCTAGGACTACCTGTACGAGGCCGCATATTCAGTGGCCATCGTGAAGGATGTGAACGGGGACGGGCTCGATGACCTGCTCATCGGCACGAGGTCCAACGATACCAACAGGGGCTTCGTCCACCTGTTCTTTGGTCGCAAGAGCGGGTTTGCCACGGACGCGTCCTTCGAGGGGGAGAGCCAGGGGGACCAGGCCGGCAATGCCGTGGCATCGGCCGGCGACGTCAACGGGGACGGCCTCGGTGACATCCTGGTGTCCGCCCGCTGCTATTCCGGCGTCTTCTCGAACAGCGGAAAGGCCTACCTCTTCCTCGGGAAGCGGACGGGCTGGGCGCTCAACACGTCCCTCGCGCAGGCCGATGCGTCGTTCCTGGGCGAAGCTACGGATGACTATGCCGGCCAGGCGGCTGCGGGCGTGGGGGACATCAACGGCGACGGGTACGATGATATTTCCGTCAGCGGCTGGGGCAACGACGAGCCATATGTCCCCAACTGCAACCGCGGGCAGGTGTACTTCATATTCGGAAGGCCCTCGGGCTGGTCCCGCGACGTGCTGCTGGGGAGCTCGAATGCTTCCGTTTGGGGCACATTGGGCATCGCCCAGCTCGGCTCTGCCGTGGCCGGCGTCGGGGACATCAATGCCGACGGCTACGACGATGTGGCTGTCAGCTCGAACACCGCATACAGCGACACCGGTGCCACATTCATTGTCTTCGGCAAGGCCTCCGGATGGGAGATGGACCGGTACGTCGACGAGGTGCCCGGCGCCTCCTTCATCGGTGAGGCGCAGGGGGATGCTTCGGGGTATGCGCTCGCCGGGCTCGGCGATGTCACGGGCGACGGCATCGATGACATGGCGGTGACCGCACCGGGCAACGACCGGGGCGGGCTGGAATCCGGCCGCGTGTACATTATCGCGGGAAAGGGCGGCGGCTGGAGGCCCAAGGAGAGCCTGCGCAACGCCACCTTCTCCATTCACGGAGAGAACATGGGGGACCGGGCCGGAACAGGCGTAGCGGCCGCCGGGGACGTCGACGGCGACGGCATGGATGACCTAGTCTGCGGAGCGGCGACCAACAAGCAGGCCGGCAAGGACGCCGGCAAGGCCTATGTCCTCCTGGGCAGGGGCTCCTGGACGGACAACTCCTCCCTTTCGACGTCCAACGCATCCTTCGTGGCCGAGGCCGCCAACGAGTATTTGGGCTACTCGTTCGGGGGCGCCGGTGACGTGAACGGGGACGGGCTGGACGACGTCCTCGTCGGCTCGTTCCTGCACGTGAACGCCTACTATTCGAGCGGCAAGGCCTACCTGCTTTTCCTGGAGAACGGCTCCCGGCCCTCCGCTGTCTCATCTCTCAAGGTCTATGCGGACCCGTCATATTCGACGCCGACATCCGAAATCCGGGTCTTTGAGAAAGGCTACATCGAGCTAACCGGGACCGGCGGCAATTCTTCGGTCAGGGACGTGGCGTTCGTCAACATCTCAGCGGGGGCCGGCCTGACGCTGCGGGTCAGGCTCTCCGAGACGGGGCCTGACACCGGAAAGTTCCGTGGCGCAATCAGCGTCTGGAACCGGACGAGCCACCGGCATGATTGGATAGGGGGAAGACCCGACGATACCGTTTCAATCTCATCTGTCGAGAACCCGTCTGTATCCACATCGTTCAAGGTCGGCTGGCCATTGCCCCGCATTGCAGTCGTATCGGAGAACATCACAGCCGTCGAGCACATTCCCTACAAATCCCGCTATGCTGTCACAGGCGGGAAGCCGCCATTCCAGTGGTCCCTGGCCACGGACGCCTCCTGGCTGAAATGGAACCAGAGCACCCTTTCGGCAGAGGGAACCCCCCTGGACGGGGATGTGGGCACGTTCAACGTGACCATAAATGCCACCGACGCCCTCGGCAGATATGACCTCCGGAAATACAATCTCACGGTCCAGAACGTGAACGACCCGCCATTCATAACCAGCGCGCCCGTGGAATTTGCATACGAGCTTGTCCCCTACGTTTACAGGGTCATTGCCGAGGACCCGGACGCGGGAACCGTGCTCTCATACAAGCTGGACATCTCCCCGGCCGAAATGACCATTGGCCCATCGAACGGGACGCTCATTTGGACCCCGGCGCCCTCTCATGCCGGCAGCAATGCCGTGGTGGTGAATGTCAGCGACGGCAATGCTTCCGTCACGCAGCAGTTCAACATCACCGTGCGGGCGTACCCCCCCAAGGCGGTGCTTCTGGCCCCGGCCAACGGCTCTCGGCTTGCCAACGGCATCCCGGAGCTTGCCTGGGCCGGCGAGGATTCCAATAGCCCAGTCCTGAACTTCGACCTCTACCTGGGAACGGATTCCGCAGGGGTGGCGGCCCACGGCGGTGCATACCTCGTTGCGCGCAACATAACCGCCAGGAACTGGACCCCGTCCGTGCCGCTCGCGGCCGGCCGGCATTACTACTGGACCGTATCGGTGTCGGATGGCTACCATACGGCCGACGCCATCAACGGCACATGGGGCTTCTTCATCGACAGCGTGCCGGCCTTCTCAAGCGCGGCCCCGACGCAGGCGATTGACGGCAGCGAGTACATTTACGATGTCAACGGCACGGACCTGGACGTCGGGGATGTCCTCCTCTACTCGCTGGTGGGGCCGCCGGCCGGAATGGTCATAGACAGCTCCACAGGAATCATCAGATGGACGCCGCTGCCCGGGCAGGTCGGGAGCCATAACGTTACAGTGAGGGTCTCCGACGGTCTCAACCGGTGCGACCAGACCTTCCAGATAACAGTGGCGCGCCACTGGGAGAACTCCCGGCCGCGGATATCGACTATCGACGACCAGAACATCACGGCCGGCAAGACATTCACGCTCACTGTGATTGGGACGGACGACGACCGGAACCAGACACTTACCTACAGCCTGCTGAAATCGCCCGTCGGGATGTCGATAGACCCGCGCTCCGGGCTCATCGAGTGGAAGCCGGCCGGCGACCAGAAAGGCCGGCAGGAGGTCACGGTTCAGGTCAGCGACGGGCTCTATCCGGTCAACAGGACATTCTTCCTCAGTGTCAAGACCTCCGGCACGGTCACGCCTGCAGCGGAGTTCCCGACCCTGCTCGTGGTGGCGCTGCTGGTCGCCATCGTGGCCATCGTCGGCGCCATTGCTGTCTATATTGTCCACTCCCGTCGCAAGGACAGATTGAATCAGGAAAAGTCGGCCCAGGCCCTTTCAGGGGAGATTCAGGCCATCAAGGGCCAGATGCAGACAGCGAAGGAAGAGAAGGAGACTGTCGAGGACTTCACCATCCCATGGGCCTTCCTCATCTACGATGACGGCCGGTTCGTGGCCCGCAGCGGGCCGGGGGATGCGCAACTGGACGAGCAGATATTCAGCGGAATGCTGATGGCCATCCAGAGCTTCGTGAAGGATTCCTTCCGCGAGGAAGGGGGGCTGGACAGCTTCGAGTTCGGGGGCAGGCGCATAGTCATGGTGAAGGGAAGGTACCTGTTCATGGTTGCCACCGTCCACGGCAAGGAGCCAACAGTCATGAGGGAGCGGATGAGCTCCTCGCTCGAGACCATCGAGGGCAAGTACGCGGGGGTCGTGGAGAACTGGAACGGCGAGCAGAGGGTCTTTGGCGGCGTGGAGGCGATGATGGCGCCGGTGCTCGGGCTGCGCGAGGAGCTCAAGGTCCGGAAGCCCGCGGCCGAGGTGAAGCTCCTGAGCGGCATGGAGTTCTGCGCCGGTTTCGTGAGGCTCAAGGTCGCCGTCCTCAATTCGTCCGAGACCACCATAACGGACGCGAGCCTCACCCTCACATACAACCGGGACGCGCTCCGCTTCGAGAAGGTCGAGCCCGAGCTGCCCCACGAGGGCACCGTAGTGCAGCTCGGGGCGGTAAAGCCCGGCGAAAAGAAGACGGTCGCCTACTACTTCGACCCTCTGATATGCCAGGAATCAAATGTCGACTGCACCCTCAACTACCTGGATTTCAAGGGCGCTCTCAGGCACGCGGACATGAAGAGGAGGGTCGTGGACATCGTATGCCCGCTGTTCTACACAAAGGAGACCGTCAACGTCGCCATGCTCAGGAGGCTCCTATCCGAGCTGCGGTACACTGATTCCCAGATATTCAGCGTCAGTGACCTCGCACAGCTGAAACAGGCCTATACTGCGGCCGTCGAGGTCGTCAAAGGGCACGACATCAAGTTCGTCAGGGAGCTCACGGAGCTCAACCCCCACGAGGCCGAGGCGTGGTTCTACGGGGAGGTCCAGAAGTCCAACGATAAGATGGTGATACGGGTCGCGGCCCGCGAGACCAGGGGGCACCTCGAGCTCTTCGTGGCCTCGAACAACTGGGCCTCGCTGACCGGACTGCTGGCAGAGCTGGGGGTGCAATGCCGCAAGAGCGCCCTCGGAAGCGGCGTGACGCTCCAGCCGTTGACGGACGACAAGGCACGGGACGCCGTGGCCGGGATAATACTCCTGCTGGAAAAGGCAGAGGACGAGAGCCCGCCCGGGCCTGCCTCGCCGCATATATAGACAAAGGATATTCATATCCGAATAATATAACAAGGGCCGATGTGGGAGATACTGGGACCGGCGGCGGCAGCGTTCCTGATAGGGCTGGCAAGGGGCATGACCGTATGCCTCATGCTCTGCGCTCCCGGCATGATTCCTCTCATACTCAACGAGAAGGCGGGCATGGCCCGCTCCATGTTCCTCGGCTTCCTGCTCTCATTGCCCCGGATGCTCCTGCTCACCCTGCTCGGGGCGGTCCTGGGCTATATCAGCTTCGAGCTATTTCGCCAGGAAGCGGTCGCCGGGGCGCTGATCGCCATCAGCGCCGCCAGCTATATCCTGCTGGGCCTGCTCCTGCTTTTCGTCGGGATGCAGTTGCTCCGCGAGCACGAGAAATCAAAGTTCGATGACGACGACAAGGATTGGAACGACAAAAATGAAAAGGGCTCGAAGAGAAAAGGAAAAGGAAATGACAGAAGCGCCGGCCGGAAGGGCAAGGGTGAGGGAAAAGGCGGGCGCGGCAGGGACGGGCGCTCCAGAAATTCCAGCAAGGCGGTTACGAAAGATGACGGGGATGCCAAGACATGTGCTGAGAGACCGTCGTGGTGGCAGCGTACCATCTTTGCGGCGGCGAAGAGGTTCTACCCCTCCAAGGGGAAGAGCCAGAAGCTGTTCCTCCTGTGGGGCGGGCTGCTGAGCCTTGCCTGCGTCGGGGAGATATCCGGAGAGGCGGGCCTTCTGGCGGTGATGTCCACCAACACCGCCGCCGGAACGGGCACCATCGACCCGGCCCTGGGCGCGGGAATCGGGGCTTTCATAATGTTCATCTTCGCGCTGGGAGCGACTGTCCCCATCCTCATAACAGCGGCCGTCGGCGGAAGCCTCACGAAACGCATCAAGGACAAGGAAATGCTCGCGACCGTCCGGGGCGCCTGCGCCATGCTCATGGTGGGTCTCGGGCTCTACTTCTTCCTGAGGGAAATATACATAATTCTCACGCTGACCAAGATTCTGTAACTCTGTTCGCCATTTCGGCAAATGAATGATATTGGTGATTTGCGAGGGGGCCGTTACAGGCTGAGCCTGTACTGAATTATCCTCCTCTATTTATATACTATGAACGCGAATAAAATGGTCGGGATGAAAATGAGGAAGCTCCTGCTCCATGTCTGCTGCGGCCCCTGCTCCACGGAGGTGATGGACCGCCTCGCCCGTGAGTACGATCTCTCGCTCCTGTTCTTCAATCCCAACATTTCCCCGAAGGACGAATTCGAGAGGCGTGCCCTCGAAGCCGAGAAATATGCCGCGGCGCGCTGTATTCCCATTACGAGAGGCGAATACGACCACGAAGCCTGGCTGGCAGCCATCAAAGGGATGGAAAGCGAGCCGGAAGGCGGCCGACGATGCGCCGTCTGTTTCGGCCTCAGGCTTGCCCAGGCTGCAAGGATAGCGAAAGAGAGCGGCATCGGCCTCTTCACGACGACGCTTACCATCAGTCCCCACAAGAACGCAAAGGTGGTCAACGAGAACGGTCTCATAGCGTCGAAGGAGGCGGGTGTGGAGTTTCTCGAATCCGATTTCAAGAAGAAGGACGGTTTCAAGAAGAGCCTACATCTTTCGAAAGAGGCGGGGATGTACAGGCAGGACTACTGCGGGTGCGAGTTCAGCAAACGCGACAGCCATCGGCGAGGGGAGGCTGGGCACGAATGCTGAGCGTCATCATCCCCTGCTACAACGAGAAGGAGAACATCGAGCACATTATCAAGGCAGTTTTTCGTGTCCTTCGTGAGAACGGTTTCGAAGGCGAGGTCATCGTTGTCGATGACGAATCTCCCGACGGCACCGCCGCAATTGCGCAGGGCATGATGGACCGTTTGAAGGACCTCAGGGTCGTCGTCCGGAAAGGCGAGAAGGGCCTGAGCTCCGCCATCGTCCGCGGTTTCAGGGAGGCGAAGGGAGACATCATCGTCGTCATGGATGCGGACCTGAGCCATCCTCCTGAGCTGCTTCCCGAGCTCGTTCGTCCGCTTCTGGATGGGAGATGCGAGATGACCATCGCTTCGAGGTACGTGAAGGGCGGCGGAACGGAAGGATGGCCCCTGAAGCGCCGCATGATATCGAAGGGCGCAACGCTCCTGGCGCGCCTCATCACGGACGTTTGCGACCCGATGTCCGGTTTCTTCGCCATCAAGCGGTCCGTGGTGGATGGCGTGGAGCTGAATCCCAAGGGCTACAAAATTGCGCTCGAGGTCCTAGCCCGCGGCAATTACAGGAAGGTCATCGAGGTGCCCTTCGTTTTCCGGGACCGGAAGGCGGGGCTAAGCAAGCTCGACAACAAGGTCATTCGCGAATACGTTTCGCACCTTTCCGGACTTTTACTTTCCTGACAATTTTCTCCTCAGGATGTTCTTTCTTTTCGGCCGGGTTGTTCCTTTTCTGTTCTCTCCTCAGGCTGTTCTTTCTTTTCGGCTCTGGTTGTTCCTTTTCTGGTCTTGCCTCAGAAAGTTGCTTCTTTCCAAAGAATTTGGACTGGGTACCAGGCGGCGTGTACTTGATCGTTCCTTTTGTAGGGCGTACATTCGGCGGACGCGGCGGTCTCGGGGTCACGAACAGCCACGCCGAAAGGAGGACAATCAGCACCATGGTGAGGACCATGAACCTCATCGGCAGCTCGCCGGTGTCGTCCTGCACGGGAGGCACGTTTGGCGGAGGTATTATCGGGGGCAGCGGGGGAACGACGGCGTCCACCCGGATATCCGCAGCGGCGACGCTTATGAGCCCGGATGAATCGACCACGGTCAGCGTGATGTGATGGCGGCCCGGCACCAGCGTGGCATTGAGCTCCCTCCCGTGGCCGATGACCCCGCTGATGTTCGAGTCCCAGATGTATGAGAGCTCATCGCCCCAGATAACATCCAGGTCCACGGTCCCGTAGGCGAGGAACCGGATGAGCGTCTGGTTGTCGAAGACCTCTCCTGTCTGGGGCCAGTCGAGTGTAGCAACGGGCGGGTCGTTCACATTCTGGATATCGAAGATGACGCTCACGGAGGCCTCGTAATCCGAATCCCGAACGGAGACGCGCACCGTCCTGCGTCCCACATCGTCGTTCGATGGGGTGAACGAGATGACCGTGCTCCTCGGAGACAGGAACCTGACAAGTGTGTCGTTGGTGACGAAGAAAAGGTGCTCGCCTTCCATGTCCACGTCCGGGTCCTGGGCCAGGACCGTGGTGGTGAAAGTGTCGCCCTGCCTGGCCGTGAACTCCAGTCCATCCTCTGCCGGGAGCCCGCCGACGGTCACCAGCCTCGGCGGGTCGTTCACGGCCCGCACGATGACGCTCACGACATAGCTGGCGGAAAGGCCCAGCGGGTCCGTAGCCCTGAGCTCGACATTCTCCACACCGTTCCAGTTCGGCTTCGGCCGGAACGTCGCCGTGCCATCCTTCGATATGTTCACGGTGATGTTGGCGCCGGAGGTCTCATAGTGGGTCGGAGAATCGTGAGACAGCGTTTCTTCGTCATAGAATATCATGGAGAAGTTCACGCTCGAATTGTCCACGCCGTCCTCGTTCATGGAGAAGCCGGCGGTCGCCCATGGATACACCTTGGGCGGGTAATCGAGCACAATGGCCAGCTGGGGCGCATAGAAAACGGTCTCAGGGGAGCGGCCGGAATACCACTCCAGGAGACTGTCCGGCCCCGACAACGGGCCGGTAATGCGGACGCAGACAGCGCCGTGTGCGGCCAGCGAGGTGAGCACGGCGCACTGCGTCGGCGTTAGGTCGATTACCTGCCAGGAACCAGCTTTGATGGACGTGCCATTAATTGAATCGGCAATCATTTCCCTTCCGTTCGCATCTTTCAGCGATGTATAGTTGGGATGCTGGGATGTTCCGTCGAATATTACTTCGCTCCCGTCCGCCAGCAGCTCGATGAGCCAGTTGGATTCCGTGCGCGCCGATCTCGTATCGAGTGGCATCAATCGCAGCTGGGCCGACTGCACCGCCGCGCCATTGGGTACATCGGGAGTATCGAGCCTGAACCCGCCTATCCTCGGGTTTCCGCCACTCATACCGACGGAGATGCCTTCCCCCTCGAAGAAATTGGTGTCGACGCCGTACGACATCGCTCCCGCAAAGCCGGGTGCCGGCCGGTAATCCAGGTCATAAGTCCTGAACTTCGTATGGTTGCCGTCGAATGTTTGGAGCACCGAATTGCCGTAGGAATCCTCGAGCGACAGGTCCAGGAAATAATCAGTTCTCGGATAGAGCGGCCCGAGCTCGATGGAGTGCTTGAATCCGGCCTCCAGTCCTGTCTGTTCCCATCCGGACAGCTTCGTCCAGTATTGGACAATGACCGTGGATATCTCATACGTTTCCAATCGGATGACTGCCGTCGTATTGGTCACGTTCTCCAGGACGAACGACCGAATGCGCGGCGGGGAGCCGTCCACCAAGACAGTAGCCCATGCCGGCCCTGACGGGTTCGCATCCTCGTAGGAGACCTTGACGGTGTCGCCGTCCTTGACTTGGATGACGCCATCATGCATCGGCGCACCCGAG
>Ga0315283_10001401_pt1 | contig 19389 bp, 16 predicted proteins | sample YL17G09_0_MG_FD_204541 | JGI IMG/M metagenome (GOLD analysis project Ga0315283, IMG submission 204541) | Sediment microbial communities from Yellowstone Lake, YNP, Wyoming, USA - YL17G09_0 | ecosystem: Environmental > Aquatic > Freshwater > Lake > Sediment | place: USA: Wyoming | collected... | reverse complement strand
GCTTGATCCCGCCTACATTTTTCCCCTTCTTTTTGGAGTGCGGTGACGCGTCGCCGCTTTTAAACACCGGGACGCGTCCCGGTAATCAAAGCGCGGACACGTCCGCGCACTCCAAATGGAAACGGCGAGACGACGATACCCGTTAAGGAGGTGGAGTTGATCACGGTTCCGGACTCCGCAGGCCATCCGATCCCCTGCCCAGGATTGCAGGAGCAGGTTCCAGCCAACCTTAAACAGCAGGGGTAAAGAGCCCTTGTGGAGCGCGTTTAAAGAATGGGCAGGCCAGATCCCGTCAGGAAAGAATCAAGGAGGAGAACGGAAGTGAACCGCTGGCGTCGTATCGAAAACTATTGGGATTTAACCTGCTCCCTTGGGTCTCTCCTATTCCCCAACTGATCAGCCCCAAACCCCTTAAGTCCTTTATCCACCCCGATCTTTTCTCGTTGACCCCTCAAGGGGCTTATTTTATACTCTTACTGGTCCATTCATGAAATCGAACTCTTCTCCAGGACCTCGTCCCCGGAATAAAAAGATGCTGGTCTATGCCGGCATCTTTTTAATAGCCCTGGCGGCCCGGGGGATCCCCTTGCTGACCGCGGAATTAGGAGGGGATGAAGCCGTCATCGGGATCATGAGCCTGCGGGTCCTGGCCGGTGAATTTCCAATATTTTTTTACGGGCAGAATTTCATGGGGTCCCTGGAGGCCTACCTGAGCGCGGTCCTGGTTCTCTGCTTCGGGACCCGGGCCTGGGTCCTGGAGCTGCTCCCGGTTATCCTTTCCCTCCAGTTCCTGTACCTGGCCTGGCAACTGGGCCGCCGCCTCTTTCCGGAAACGGTGATCCGCTTGGCCCTGCTCTACCTGGCGCTCCCACCTTGTTTTTATCTGTATTGGACCCACGAAGCACGATCCCATTATCCCCTGACCCTGATCTTCGGCACTTTCCTGCTCGTGCTGGTTTGCCGGATCATTTATCCGGGATCACGGCCAACGGGGCGTTACCGCTATCTGGCCTTGGCCGGACTCATTGCCGGCTTGGGCTGGTGGACCAATCATTTAATTATCTGCTATCTGGCGCCGGCCTTCTTTTTTCTCTGGCTTTACGACAAAAAACTCCCCCTGCGCGGCCCTTTTTTCCTGGTGATCGCCGCTTTTCTGCTGGGGAGTCTACCCCAGTTCCTGTATCAGGTCCGGCAACAGACGCCCGGCCTGCAGATTCATCAACTCATCGTCTGGCCCGATTGGCGGCTCATCGCCACCGATTTCTTCGGCAATACTCTGCCGATACTGGGAGGGATTCCGTTTCCCTTAACCCTGGAACCTGGGAAGATCATTCCTGGGATGCTATTCCTGGCTCTCCTGGTTCTGGCCATGACCTCCGTGTTGTTCGAAAGGAGGTTCGGCCTGGTCGGGTTGTTGCGACTCCGCCGGCAAAAGACCAATGGGACGGAATTACTTCTGCTGACCATGTTGGCCACAACCGCCGTAAACCTGCTGACGGTTTTCAATGTCCGCCTCAGCGACAACGACCCCAAATACTTCCTGCCCTATTACACCTGCGTGCCTTTCTTTTTGGCTATGTTGATCAGTAAGATAAAAAATAAATCCCGTCGGCTGGGTCTGGCCCTTATCGGAATACTCTTGGGCGTCAACTTCTGGGGGGCCCTTCAAGAACCGGCCTGGCCTTTCCTGTTCCCGGAAAAACGCCTGGCCGTTGAACAGCGAAAGAATTCGGAGTCGGCTTTAATCCGGGCCATCACGGAAAAAGGGATTCAACGGCTCTACAGTCAACATTTTCCTGATCGACTCACCTTTCTCTCGGGGGAAAAAATAATTGCCGTCAACCCTTACCAGGCCGGTTATCTGCGCTATGCCCAGTGGGTGGACGGCACCGACCGACCGGCCTATTTGTACCCTTGGCCTGATACCCTTTGGGTGGACAACCTAAAGGTCCTGGGAGGCGGCTACCGAAAAACGGCACTTGCCCCCGGTTTTGCCCTCTATACGGATTTTATCCCTCCCCGCCGTCCCTTTGTCCCTCTAAGCAGACGCGAGTGGTCGGCCACAGCCAGCCAGGAGCATCACTTGACTCGGGCAGCCTTTGACGGGGATGTGGAGAGCGCTTGGTTTAGCCCCCAGGAAGCGGGGATTTTTTTTCTTTTAGATTTAGGCCGAATAGAAACTATAAATAAAGTCAGTTGGTGGCCGGGTAGTTATCGCCATATTCCGGCCGGCTATCAAATCGAGGTGTCGGAGACTGGAAAAAAATGGCAGGTTGTTTCCCGGGTTGAGGACTATGTCGGTCCTTTTTTCTGGTCCGGACCCGGTCCCATGATCAAGATCCGGCGGGGTCGGGTGGAGGCCTACTTTGAGCCCGTTTCAGCCCGTTTCCTGAAGATAACCTTAATCAAGGATCGACCGGGTGATATTTGGTCCATCCGTGAACTCCTGGTGTACCAAACGGCCGGGGCGGACAAAAGGACCGCTGCCGGGGAGGGTACTATTCAGGGCTTAGCGGCTTTCCTCAAAGAGCAGGGGATTAAACGGGCCTACGCGGACCACTGGCTTTCCGCCGTCATCCAGGCAAAGAGCGGGGGGACCATCAGAACCATAGGTTCCAACCACTTTTTAGGGGATAACGGGGAGGTGGTTCCCCCCCCGGATTTAATCGATTCCCTGGAACTCACCTCGGGTACGGCGGTGGTTATCGATCAAATCGAATTGGCTGAGATTGAAGAAATACTCGGATGGTATGGAGCCACCTTCCAACAGAAAGCTTTCGGACCCTATCGGGTTTTTTATCATTTTTTAAAAGTTCCCCGGGTTCCCTTGGACCGGTCGAGATGGCGGGCCTCGGCCAATGCCAATCCGCAGGAGGTATCTCTGGCCCTGGACGGATATCTCCGGACTCGATGGACCTCCCTTAAACCTCAGTCCCCTGATTTGCACTTCGAATTGGACCTGGGCCGAATGGAAACCGTTGGGGGGATGACCCTGCATCAAGGAAGCTCCTTACAGGATTACCCCCGCGATTTAAAACTATTCGTTTCGGCCGATGGGAAAAGGTGGCGAAACGTTGAAACCCAATGGCTGTCTGATCTTTATTGGGCCGGCAACCGGCTTTTTAATAAGCGGGGGGATCGCCTGACCTATTTTTTTCAGCCGGTCTCCTGCCGTTACCTGAAGCTTGAACAGGGGGGCTCCGATCCAATTTATTATTGGTCGATCCATGAGATCGACCTGTTCGGGCCGCCTGCTCCCAGGGCACCTTGACCTTCAAGGAGGGAATTACGGGATGGAAATATGTCGCGGAGGTGGTGACAGAGCTCGATCCATCGATGCCGCCAGTTGCTTGTTTCCCGAACGAACTTAGCCAAACAATCCTGAATCTTGTTGTCAATGCGGCACAAGCCATCTGGGAAGGCATTCAGCGTAATTCAATGGACAAAGGCGTCATCAAGATTGCCACACGGCACGAAAACGGCCGGGCAGAAATCCGGGTGATCGACAACGGACCAGGCATCCAATTGGAAATACAAACAAAAATATTCGAGCCGTTCTTCACCACCAAAGAAATCGGTAAAGGAATTGGCCAGGGATTGTCTTTGGCCTATACTACCATCGTAAAAAAGCACCAAGGCACCCTCTCGTTTGAGAGCCCGGCCGGACAGGGAACCACATTCATCATTGGGCTTCCTCTTCAATCCGCAGTTTGAGAATTCTTGCCTCACGGCGTACATTCATTGCTCTTTTGTAGCTTCTCGCATTTTTGGATTTACCTCACTCAATCCGGCCCCCCTATCCCCCAACTGATCAACCCCAAACCCCTTAAGTCCCTTGGTCACCCCTATTTTTTCTCCTTCACCGCTCTATCGGCATATTTTATACTCCGCCCATCCCAAAGGAAATTCTCATTAGAGAGGTTCTTTATGACGAATGGTGAAACACCAACGGGAAATCCGGGGGTAGTCGGGTTAGCGGGTTTCGGTCTTACCACCATGCTCCTCCAGTTCCACAATGTCGGCTGGTGTGGTCTTGGCCCGATCGTGGCGCTCGGGTTTATCTTCGGCGGGTTGGCGCAGATGATTGCCGGCTTCCAGGAGTTCAAAGGCGGAAACAATTTCGGTTACAGCGCCTTCGTTGCCTACGGATGCTTCTGGATTTCCCTGGGCGTGATCTTCATGCTTAACTTTTTCAACATTTATCATTCCGACACGAAGGACGTGGGGTGGTTCCTGGTCGGCTGGACGCTTTACACCTTCATCATGTGGATTCCCGCCATGAAGATTCATTCCGCCATGGCAACGACGTTTACGCTCTTGCTCATCGGATTCATCCTGCTGGACCTGGCACACTTCGGTTATCCGGAGATGACCAAGGTTGCCGGTTACGAACTGATGGCCTGCGCCCTCTCTGCCTGGTACATGATGGCTCACGTTATCTTTGCTCAGGTATTCAATAGGGATGTGCTACCGGTGGGGAAACCCTGGATCAGATAAAGATCAGATGCCGTTTAAAGGGGATTTGGAAAAAGGAAGCACTTTTCGGACAGACTTAAGGAGGAGATTATGAAGACACGGCATATCCTAGCGGCCGTATTGGCGATTCTGGGTTTTGCGGCAAGTGCCGGCGCCCAACAGGCGGCGACAAAAGAAGAGTGCGTCATGAAATGTCATGAAGCCGCTGCGTTGATCAACTCGAAGGGCCTGGACCAAGCCATTAAGGCCATTGGTGACCCGAACGGCCGATTTGTCTGGAAGGACAGCTATGTCTTTCTGATGAATCTGGAAGGAAAGATGCTGGCGCACCCCATGCAGCCGGAGCTGACGAAGCTTCCCCACTGCCTGCTCATCACGGACCCGACCGATAAGGCGCTGTTCGTCAGTTTTGTCAATCTCGCCAGAACAGTTGGCCAAGGATGGGTCGAATACCTGTGGCCAAAACCCGGCAAAAAAACGCCGTCAAAAAAGATCACTTATATCTATCGCGTTCCCAATCAGGATGTTTTTGTAGGCGCCGGGGTTTATGTGGGCGGAATGATGTACTGATTCTCCGTTAAGAAGGCACCCTTTATTATCCTACCACCGTCCGTAGCCGTATCAGGGGGCGGCCCTTGACACGGCTACGGAATGATCTCTCTCGCATCCGCATCGTTCAGGCCCTCCCCAGGTTTCGGCGGTCTAATGCTGCCTTTGGTCATTCGGGCTTTCTGCTCTGACGTGACGCCCTCCCGTGTAACCTTGATTCGGCCGTAGCCCTCCCGAACTACTTTTTTGATTTCCTCTTCTCTAATCAGTATATCCTTAAATTACTCAAATAGTTTTCAAGTTTTTTTTTATTAAAGTTGTAATTAAAAAAATCGATAAGTTAGTCAAGCAGTAAAGTCAGGGAGTCTTGAAAAAAGGGGTAGAGGCATGAAAATTAAAACGAAACTTTCCTTGAATGCCGCCGTAGTTTTGGTCGCCATATCCATTATCATCGTTTCAGCCCTCATCAGCGCCAAAATAGTCAACCAGAACATTCAGGAACTGACCCAAAAGACAACGCCCTACCAACTAAAAGCCCTGAATCAACAGCGGGCGCTCCAGGCCCATGCCACCAATCTGGTCCTTCTTTCGTCAACCAAGACCCTGGAGGAGTACAAAACATCAGTGGCGAGCGCCTCGGAATCCCTGGCCCAGCTAAACAAGACCACCGCTGAACTCAACAAGATAAAAGCCGTTTCCGGCGGCGAGGACAAAACTATTTCCAATATTACCAAGGATATCCAGAATATTACTGAGCGGAAGCTGAACGCCTGGGGAAAAGCCCTCGCGGACTCCAAACCCATTCAGGAGAAGCTCAAGGAGGCCTTGAATCAATTGGACAACCTCCTGCGGGGCTTACAGAAGAGCAGTTCCGGCACCGTGGTAAAAGGGGTGGACAATTTGCTGGCCTCGAACCAGCAGCTCACCAATTTTCTCATCGTCAGGGATAGCCTGAAAGATCTGAACCTGCTCATCGCCAAAATTCCGGCGACCGCGGATAAGCGGTCAGTGGCCGTCATGAGGGATAACGCGGCCGGCATCATTAAAAACGCCACCCAGGCAGTAAAAAACGTCAAGGGAATGGATCAGCGGGTTAACGAAATTTCCCAGAAAATGGCCGCCTTTAATGAAAAGGTAGCCGGGAACAAAGGACTGGCCTCATTGCAGCTCAGGAATATCAGCGACGAGGACGACAAGCAGAAAGAGAAAATCGAGGGCCTGGCCAAGGAATTAGGTTACGAGATATCCTACTTGTTGCCGGCCGTAGAGAAAGAAATCAATAACGGCAACGCCCAACTGAAGAGCAATACCGACGAGATGTCCAGGAACCTCGACGCGCTGGGAAATACCAATCAGGTTTTGTCCCTGACCTCGGCAGCGGAGCTGCAGAGCGCCTCCCTGGTGACCTACATCAACAATTGTCTGCACGCCAACGATATGAATGATTTCAGTCAGCAGGTGGCCATTGTTTCCAACTTGTTCAAGGAAGCCGACAATACCGGACAGAAACTGGGCGCGCTCCTCAAGAAAGGAAATCACCCCAACGAGTTAAAAATAATAGCAGCCTATAACAACGCCTTGTCCAGCGTCAGGGCCTCTTTTGAAGGTTCGGAAGGAGTTGCCGAAAGAGTAAAGGCCGCCACTCAGAGCACGGAAGAACTGGAGAAACTGAACGGCCAGATGCGCGGGATTGTGGCGAAACAGATTGAAGAAAGCAAAAAGGAAGTTTCCCAGGCCGGGGTGAACCAGGAAAATGTAGTCCTGGCCCTGAACCAGGCGGCCCAGAGAAACGTGACCATGGTCATCGTCATCGGGGTGTTGATTGGGGCCTTGGCCCTGCTGATGAGCCTGGGTATCAGCCGTTCCATCACCCGGCCGATCACCAGGGTCATCGAGGGGCTGACCGAGGGCGCGGATCGGATGGCCTCGGCCTCGGCGCAGGTTTTATCAGAGAGCCGGTCGTTGGCCGAAGGCGCCTCCGCCCAGGCGGCGGGAATTGAAGAAACCTCTTCCTCCATGGAAGAAATGGCCTCGATGACCAAACAGAATTCCGATAACGCCCATCAAGCCAACAGCCTGATGAAGGAGACCGGCGAGGTCGTGGAGGAAGCCAATGTCTCCATGAATGAACTGACCCGGTCGATGAACGAAATTACCCTGGCCAACCAGGAGACAGGAAAGATCATTAAAACGATCGATGACATCGCTTTTCAAACCAACCTCCTGGCCCTGAACGCCGCCGTGGAGGCGGCCCGAGCCGGGGAGGCGGGGGCCGGTTTTGCCGTGGTGGCCAATGAGGTCCGCAACCTGGCCCTCCGGGCGGCGGAGGCCGCCAAAAGCACAGACGGTCTGATCGAGGAAACCGTCCTCAAGATAAAAAATGGTTCGGAAATCGTCCATCAAACCAATGAAGCCTTTGGACGGGTAGCCCAGAAGGCCCACCAGGTGAGCAATGGGGTGAATGAAATCGCCCAGGCCTCTTCCGAGCAGACCCAGGGTATTGAGCAGATCAATAAGGCGGTAGCGGAAATGGACCGGGTGGTTCAGAAAAATGCCATCAGTGCCCAACAGTCCGCCGAAGCGGCTGCGGAAATGAATTCCCAAGCGAAAACGATGAAGGAGTTCGTGAACGAACTGGTTGCCCTGGTCGGCAAAAAGAACAGCCAGGGGACGGCGTCCACCCTGAAAGCCATCCCCGCCGCGGATAAGAAAAAATTACTGGCCGGGAGAGGTCATCCAGCCAGTACCATCGCGTCCTACCCGACCCGAAAAAGGAAAGGCGGATCCGGCGGCATCGAGGTCAAACCCTCACAGGTTATCCCTTTTGAGGAAGAGGACCCTCGATACGCCTAAGCCCTAAGATAGGAAATAGAACCAAAGAAAATCGATTGGCAACCCCAATCAATCCAAAGGAGGGAACCATGAAAAAAATTCAACCCCTGAGCGTTTTTGCGGTCATTCTTTTTTTCGGCCTGGTGGGTCTGGTCCTGAACCCGGCCTCATCCGTTCGAGCCGCCGATGACCTGGCAGTCATTGGCCTGAATTATCCCGAGACCGGCCCGTACGCCAAACAGGGACTGGACCAGCGTCGGGCGGCGGAGATGGCCCTGGAAGAAATCAACACGGCCGGTGGAATCTTAGGAAAAAAAGTTAAACTGGCATACCGGGACACCAAAAGCAATGCCAAGGTGGCCAAAGAAAACGCCGTGGAACTATTTGATAATGAAGGCGCCCAAATGATGTTGGGGGGCTCCTCCAGCGCCGTGGCCATTGCCTCGGGGAAAGTAGCCAAAGACAAAAAGAAAATTTTCTTCGGCACCTTGACCTATTCCACCGAGACTACTGGGGAAGAGGCGCACAAATATATATTCCGAGAATGTTACGACTCCCGGATGGCCGCTAAGGTGACGGCGGCCTATCTGAAAAAGAACTTCGGAGGAAAGAAGTTCTTCTACATCACCGCCGATTATACCTGGGGTTGGACCACCGAAGAGGTTTTCCGACAGTCTACCGACACCACGGATAAAGACAAACACAAGGGTATTCTGACGAAACTGGGGACCAGTGATTTCAGCAGCGTCTTGAACCTGGTCAAAGAGGCCAATCCGGATGTGCTCATCCTGGTGTTGTTCGGAAAGGACATGGAAATTTGCGTCAAGCAGGCGTACGACCTGGGGCTGAAGAAAAAAGTTCAGTTGGTGGTGCCGAATATGACGATCGACATGGCCGAAGGAGCGGGTCCGGAAGCCATGGAGGGAGTAATCAGCGCCACCCCTTGGTATTGGAAGATCCCGATTCAGGAAAACTTTCCCAAGGGGGCGGCCTTTGTAAAAAAGTTTGAGGAAAAATTCAAGCGCTATCCTTCCACCTCGGGCGCTTCCGCTTACGTAATCATGTACCAGTATAAGGAAGCGGTGGAGAGGGCTATAAGTTTTGATACGGCGGCGGTGATCAAGGCCCTGGAGGGCCACAAATATATCGGTTTAAAGGACGAGCAGTACTGGCGGCCCTGGGACCATCAGTCCATCCAGACCGTCTATGCCATAAAATGCAAGCCGGCGGCCGAAGTCAAAAAGGATAAGTATCAACTCGATTATTACGAAATCATTGACAAGATGAAAGGCGAAGACGCCGCCATCACCCAGGCCGAGTGGACGGCCTTACGGACCAAGGTAGGGACGCCGGCGATGCTGGAAGAATAAGACGAACCTATCGGGTCACCCCTTGTCCCTCCCCCCCCTATCCGCACACCTCCCCTGGGGGATGGGACAAGGGGTGACTTTGAACAATGGGATCGTATTACTTGAAAAGCTCCTCCAGCCAGTCGAAGAACACCTGGCCCACAAGACTGCGGTTCTCCATGACACAGTGATTTGTCGCGCCTTCGACAGTCGGCGTGATCACCATTTTCTTCATGGGGTTGGGGAAGTTATCCATGCTTACCTTCTACGGAAATATCCCGTAAGCACCGTTCCTTCAAAGGGAATCTCGAAATATTCCAGCGGTGAATCAAAGAGCGCTCCCGCCTTTTTCAAGAGGCTTCGGCTCTTCAGCGCCCTTTCCTTATCCGTATCGTTAAAATGATAACGAACGTTGGTATCGTGGGCATCGAAAACCTTCTTCTGCTCCTGGCCTTGAGCAGTCTTTTTACTGACCGCTTTTTTCGCTTGTGCAGCGAAACATTCGTTGATTCCTCCATACCCCGTCAGAAAAATTGACGCCAGAAAAACAACTGACGCTATCCATGTGACTTTCTTCATCTCCGTATTGATTTCCCTCTCTTGGGAGAATGCTTGAAATCTGGCCCAAATGGCTCGCCCGCCCTCTGCTACGGGATCTGCTGATATGCCTTGCAGCGTCCGCCTTAGGGCAGGCGTTCCCAGACCAGGCTGACAACCCCCTGGACGCCGCCGAGGAGCAGAGGGCCCTTCAAAGTCAGAACCTTCCCGTCGAACTCAAATTGGCGAAGCTGATCTGTCCCCACCCAGTTGGGGAGAAGGGCAGCCTCGATGTGGTGCACGATGGTCTGTTCATCCGGATTGACTGAATAGGTCCCGTAGTAGGCGGTATATCTGCCAAACGCCGCCCGTACTTCGGCCTCGGACGTGATCAGGGGGTCATCCGATGTGAACCCAGGACGTGTGGGGTCCATGATTTGTACGGCCATGCGCCCATCCGGTTCATAGATGAGCCTTCCCTGGGCGTCCTGGCTAAAAGGATAAGTCGTCTTTCCGTTTGAGTCCTGACTGTGGAAGGATATGAGTCTCCAGGAACCGACCAGTTTGGGTATAATTTCCCTGCTCATGCTGTGAATCCTTCCCTTCGCCGCATCCGCGTTCCCTTCTTCCGGGCCAGGGCTTAGGCCGACGCAGCCGCTGATAACCAGTACAATAAGCAAGCCCAACAGAATGAGGTTTTTCATTTCGGAATTCCTGTTCCCTAAATCGGTTTTTTGTATTCAACCGGGTGAGCGGCCCTGACCTCTCCTATCCCCGATCACGGGGATTCCCGCCACCAGCGGGAGTTTGTTTTAACGGATTCAATAGTAGCCCTTCCTGGGGACTTCGTCAAAAAAGAAAACTCTTACCAAATCAAACGTACTGCCGTCCAGTGCATATCGTTTTTAATTTTCCACTCCCGGTTTCTGCCTCATTCTTTTCTGTATTAAAAATCATACAAAATAGGCCGCCAAACAGGTAGGCCCAGAAAGGGTATTCACATTATTCCTTACCTGTCAACAGGTTACCATATTTGGCATCTTGCTTGCAGTTATGTGAAATCAACCTCAAATACACTTTCCTTTCCTTTCCCAGTTTCAAAAACCCCGATCACACCTTGCTGAAGAAATACGTTCCAGGTGTACCAAGGGGAGAAAGGTTTTAAAAAATTATGTCAAAGAAAATAGCTCTTTCCCTGTTGCCTCTGCTGTTGATATCCTTTTTCACCGGACTCTCCACGGTCTTCGGGGCCATCGACTCGTTGAATGTGGCGAAATCCCCTGCACCTCCCGGTCGCGGGGAAGAAATATCCATGATCCTCAGAGTCCTGGAGAACAAAATGAGTAATCAGAAAATCCCGCAAAAAGTCCTGGATAAATTGCTCAGCCTGAGTGATGAACAGATCGGTCTGATCGCTGCCCTGTCTGAACGGATAGCTGACAACACCCGGACCGTTGGGGCCGATGTGGCCTTTCTATTGATCACCGCCCTACTGGTGTGGTCGTGACCTTTCCCGACTTTTGTCCGCTCTGCCCCTGATGAGACGAATTAAATCGTTATGAATAATCTCCTGAGACAAGCTGAAAGATTCATGGACCGGCTTAAAGGCTCGGCACACCTTTTTTACCACATCGTCATCATTGCCCTGAGCGCCGGGATAGTGCTTTCTCTGCATCATTGGGTTACCTTGATCGCCCAATACTTTTTGACCGTCTGGTCCTTCATCGCTGACGAAAAAATATTCCTTGTCGCCGTTGAAATCGTTCTGGCCGTTCTGCTCATCCTCTTTTTTAACTACCTGGGCCGGATGTGGACCGACAGGAAGTTGGCCCGGATGGCCCGGAATGCCGGGATGGTCCACCTCTTTCCTGCCCGCGGCTTCCTGGCCCGGCGGCGGATCAGGAAATTAAAAGAGAAAACAGGTTTTGCCCGGGAGGTCAGGGGGATCTTTTCCACCGGTTTTCAGACGCTGGTGGAACCCAATGGCGACTTGCACGGTGTCATCCAAAGCTGCCGCGAGGCCAAGATCATGCTCCTAAATCCGGAAGGCGAAGGAGCGACGGCCCGGTCCAAAATTTTACTCGATCCGGAGATCACCCCCGAAAGAACCCGGGAACAACTGACCAAAACCATCGACTTTCTCCAGGAGCTCAAGGTCCTTCAGAAAAGCGTCCGGCTGAAACTATACAATGATGCCCCTTTTCTCAAATTAGCCGTTCTGGGAGACACCCTCTGGCTGCGGCATTACCATCCCCATTTCGATGTGCGAAAAATGCCGGAATACGTCTTTTACAACAACCAGAACAACGGAAGTCTCTTTATGACCTTCTACCAGTATTTTCTTTTACGCTGGAACGACCCGGCTATGCCTGAATTTGACTTTGAAACCGGTGAGCTTGTTTACCGGGACGGCTCCGGGAATATGACCAGGAGGGAAACCTTTGGGTAAACCCGGTATTCGAGACCGGTCGGATTTGAAGAGTGGTTCTCGAATCCCTTGGTCCTTCATCGATTAATTTGCACCCCCCTTTTTTTTCCTTGACCCCTCATTGGGCTAATTTATATACTCTTTTCATATAAGAGAAAATTCTTGTCAAATGCTTTATCCGCCTACCGAAGGCAAGAAATTCGTTTTAATCGGATGAGGAACATGGATTGGAAAAACGACCCGGCCTATTACGGTAAAATACTGACCGGCCATTACAGTCAGCCGCTCAAAGCGCGGGTGGCAGAATGTATATCCAGTAATCGTGAATTCGAAGATACCGGAAACCCAGCCATCTGCTATATCGCGGCCTGGCATGAAAAAGATCGAATCATCTGGTATGAATTCGCCAGCAGACGATTAAAAGAATTAATGGGTTGTGAATCTTCGCAAGTAGCCGAAGTCTTCCGCAACAGCGTAGTCGAGCGACGCATCTACAAATACCAGGCGGAAGAACTGGGAATCAAAAAAGAAATCATCCGCCAAAAAGAACTGACCAGCTTCCGGAAACAATTGCGCGAGGAGGTAAAGAAGACCGGAATTATCGAGGCGGTTTATAAGTTGGCTTTAGCAGACAGCCGGACTTTTTGGCTGAAGGACCAGGCCGAGATAGAAATGTATTCTGCAGACCAAGCCAGTATCTCCATTGGCTGCTTGACCGTGGTCTCCAAAGAAATGGAAGCCGCGGAAGAACGGGAGAAGCTGGTATTAGCGCTTCAAGATGCTTTATCTAAAGTCAAACAGCTTAGCGGACTGCTGCCCATTTGCGCTTCCTGTAAAAAAATACGAGACGACCAAGGCTATTGGAATCAGATCGAGGAATATATTCGGAATCACTCCGAAGCTGATTTCAGCCACGGCCTTTGCCCCCCCTGCATCGAAAAAATTTACCCCGATTTTGTTATAAACAAAAGCTACAAAAACAGCGGGTTCAAAGAACCGGGCGATATGGTTTGATTTGGATCCCCTGGTTGAATTCGTTCCTATCAACAAAGGAGACAGGCAATGGCAAAAATCGCATTCCTCGGCCTCGGCGTCATGGGCAATCCGATGGCCGGCTATCTGGCCAAAAACGGCCATGAGGTCACGGTGTACAACCGCACGCGTGCCAAGGCCGACGCCTGGGTGGCCAAGCACGGCGGCAAGACGGCCGATACGCCCAAAGCCGCCGTCCCAGGGGCGTCCATCGTATTTTCCTGCGTCGGGGACGACCCGGACCTGCGCGCAGTCACCCTGGGCGCAAACGGCGCTTTCGAAGGCATGGCCGCAGGCAGCATTTACGTCGACCACACCACCGCCTCGGCCAACATCGCGCGCGAACTGTTCGCCGTAGCGGCAAAAAAAGGCATCCATTTCATCGACGCGCCGGTTTCGGGCGGCCAGGCGGGTGCCGAGAACGGCACGCTGACGGTGATGTGCGGCGGCGAGGCAGGGCCATTCGAGATAGCCAAGCCGGTGATTGCCCACTTCGCCAAAGCAGTAACGCTGCTCGGGCCCGCCGGCGCGGGCCAGCTCACCAAGATGGTCAACCAGATCTGCATCGCGGGTCTGGTGCAGGGTCTCGCCGAGGCCATCAACTTCGGCCTCAAGGCGGGCCTGGACATGAAGCAGGTGCTGGAGGTGATCGGCAAGGGCGCGGCCCAGTCCTGGCAAATGGACAACCGCGGCAAGACCATGGTGGACGACAAATTCGATTTTGGCTTTGCCGTGGACTGGATGCGCAAGGACCTGCGCATCTGTCTCGAGGAGGCGAAAAAAAGCGGCGCAGCCTTGCCGGTCACCGAAATTATCAATGACTTCTATGGTGAAGTGCAGAAGATGGGCGGCGGGCGCTGGGATACCTCCAGCCTGATCCGGCGTCTCGGAAAGCGTTAAGAAGACGGATAGGCCGATGGAAAAGTTACACTTTCTAAAGGGCTGAACTTATCCAATTAGCCGGGGCCGCGGTCGCCCAGTTGCTCGGTTCATTCCCACACCCGGAGGACGGTCAAGGCCGGGGCCACCCGGGAAGAGATCTACCAAACCCTGCTGCTGCTCATCTCCACGATCGGATTTCCTAAAGTCTCGGCGGCCATCACCTGGGCGCGGGATATTTTAAACCGCGAGATTGCTTCCCCCGGATCAAGTCCGGGGTCGCAATGAAGGGTTTTTCTTCTTTTGGATTGTAATATGAAGGTCCCCACCCCGAATCCCGAAGATAAAGGAAACCTGATTGTGGTTGGAGCCGGCCCGGGCGGCGCTGCGGCCTCCAAGCGCTGCGCCGAGGCTGGATTACGGACGCTGGTCCTGGAAAAGCGGGTTGCTGGCGGCTGTCCGGCAGGCTGCCCAATCGGGCCGCGAAGCCGCCGGCTATTATCTACGCCTGCTCCAATCGGTCTTGCAGGTCATTGAAGCGCTCCTGTCCTCCCAGGAAAGCCTGATCAAGACTAACCGGCCGGCTCCCCTGGAACCACAGTTATTGGCCCGTTCGCTCAAAGACGCTTACGAAAAGACCTTGCCGGAGGAGGTTTTAAACCATCGTAAGCGGCATTAGTGCCCTCTTTCTCCCCTTGCCTTTGGCCTTTTTTTCCCTTATACTCTTTTCGTCAAAAAGCAAAATTTTATCTAAGAACGAGAACTTTGACCGGAGGAAAATATGAGGCTCCCAGCTTTTCAGTATCTGGAACCAACCCAGGTCGATGAAGCAGTGTCCATTTTGGATACCTACCGGGACCAGGTGAAAATCTGTGCCGGTGGGACAGAGGTCATCAATCACCTGAAGCTGCGGCTTATCCAGCCCGCCGCGGTGATGAACATCCGGAAATTGGCGGACCTGGAGGGAATCAGCGAAGATGCCCAGGAGATCGTCATTGGCGCCAATACGACGATCAAAGAGATCAGCCAATCACCGCTGCTGAAAGAGTCGGGTCAGGCCGTAGCCGAGGCCGCCTTTCAGACGGCTTCTCCCACGATTGCCGCCATGGGCACCATAGGGGGCAATATTCTGCAGAATACGCGGTGTCTGACCTATAACCAGTCGGGGATCGTCTTGCAAGGACTTCCGGTCTGTCATAAACAGGGGGGGACCCTCTGTTTAGCCGTAAAAGGCAGCCAGCGCTGTTTCAGCGTCTATCAGGGGGACCTGGCGCCGGCCCTGATGGCCTTGAAGGCCCAGTGTGTCCTATTAAAAAAAGGCTCTTCCCGCACCATTTCCCTCGGCGAGCTCTTTACCGGGAACGGGATTAAGCCGTTGGCCTTGGAAGAAGACGAACTACTGATCCGGATCATCATTCCCAAACCAAAGGGCCTTTACGGGTCGGCCTATAGAAAGTTTCGTATCCGGGGCAGCGTCGATTTTCCTCTGGCCTCAGCAGCCGCCTGTCTGTCCGTAACCGCTGATTTTCATCTGGCGGACTGTTGTATCGTCATCGGGGCCGCCGGACCGGCGCCCAAGGTGGTCAACCAAGCCTCCTCGCTCCTTGAGGGAAAAACACCGGAAGAGGCGGATGTGGCGGCCGTGGCCGAAATGGCCTATGAGCTGTCCGAAGGGGTTGATAACCTGATCCTGCCCGGGACCTATCGCCGGAAGATGGTCAGGGTACTTACGAAAAGGGCGATTCAAGCCGCTCTGGAAACCTTAAAAAGGAGAAGGTGAGATGGAAGAGATTAAAAAAAGGTCCATAACCCTCACCGTGAATGACGAAACCTATGAGCTATTCACCGCGCCCAATCGGACGCTCCTGGAGGTGCTGCGCGATGAGCTTCATTTCACCGGTGCCAAAGAGAGCTGCGGGGAAGGGGTCTGCGGGTCCTGCACCGTCCTTATTGACGGCCAGCCGGTGCGTTCCTGCCTGACTCTGGCCGTAGCCGTCGAAGGGAAGGCCATAACCACCATTGAAGGCCTGGCCCAGGGAGACCAACTCCATCCGGTCCAGGAGGCCTTTGTGACCCACCATGCCATCCAGTGCGGATTCTGTAGCCCGGGGATGATACTCACCGCGGTGGCCCTGCTCCAGGAAAATCCTCAGCCTACAGAAGAGGAAATCCGCCGGGCCTTGTCGGGCAATACCTGCCGCTGTACCGGGTACGCCAAGATCGTCGAAGCGGTTCAGTCACTGGCCGGAGAAGGGAGATAGGTCTCATGGACAAATACGCCTATATCGGAAAAGACATGAAGCGGATCGATACGAGCCTTAAGGCCACGGGAGGAGCCCTTTTCGCCGCCGACCTTTCCTTTCCCCACTTGCTGGTGGGCAAGGTGCTCCGCTCGCCCCACCCGCATGCCCGTATCCTGAACATCGACACCGCCAAGGCGGAAAACCTTCCCGGGGTCAAGGCCGTGGTCACGGCCAAGGATACCTGCGGCGATAAATGGGGAGTATTCCGCTATACTCAGGACCAGCAGTTTCTGCCCACGGAAAAGGTGCGCTACGTCGGTGAGGAGGTGGCGGCCGTGGCCGCGATAGACGAAGATACGGCCCTGGAGGCCTTAGCGCTCATTGAGGTACAATACGAAGTGCTCCCGGCTGTTTTCACGATCGAGGAGGCCATGGCGCCGGAGGCCCCGCAACTCCATGAGGTCTATCCGGGCAATATCAATATCCACGTCCACATCGAGGTAGGGGACCTTGAAAAAGGCTTCAGCGAATCGTTCCGAATCAGAGAAGACACCTTTTCCGCCCCGGAAGATGCCTATTTCCAGGGCGAACCGTATGCGGTGGCCGCCCAATTCGATCCGACCGGGAATCTGGAAATATGGATGCCCAACGCCGGCCCCCATTTGAAGGCCAAGCCCCTTTCCAATGTGCTCAAGATCCCCCTGAATAAAGTGCGGGTCAGAAAGATTGCGATCGGCGGCGCCTTCGGAGGCCGTTCGGAAATTTCGCCGGCCGATGTAATCTGCGCTTTCCTGGCTAAAAAGGCCCGCCGACCGGTAAAGATCGTCTATACCCGGGAAGAAAACACCGTAGCCACCCGCCAGGCCCACTCCATGATCACCCGAATCAAGACCGGGGTGGACCAAAACGGAAAGGTGCTGTCCCGGGATATTACCTGTCATCTGGATGGGGGGGCTTACAGTTCCACCGGCCCCATCGCGGTCTCCGTTCCCTTTCTCTGTATGGAACAGGCCTACCGCATGGATAACGTCCGTTATAACGGCTACCGAGTCCTCACCAATAAGCCGATCAGGGGCATGTTCCGCACCCACGGCCGGGCCTTTGCCTGCGGCATAGACCTGCAGCTCGATAGACTGGGCCAGGAATTGGGCATTGATCCGGTGACGATGCGCTTGAGGAACGCCCGTCAGACCGGGGACTATACCCCGACCAAATCCTATGTGGCCAGTTGCGGGCTGACCGAAACGATTGTCAAGTCAGCCGAAAAATCCGGCTGGAAAGAAAAGTGGGGCAAGCTGCCTCCCTATCACGGCATCGGTATCGGCTGTAATTCGGTGCAGACCGGCTTCCCCATGGGCATCCGGGGCGGCTCCCAGGCCCTGATCAAATTGAATGAGGACGGCGGGGCCACGGTCATCACCGGGATTGTCGATAACGGTCAGGGCAACGATCATATGATTGTCCAGATTGCCGCCGAGGAATTAGGGATCACCCCCGATGACGTCCAACTGATCAGTGCCGATACGGAAGTGACGCCCAGCGATCCCGGTTCCTATTCTATGTGCGAAACCTTTATCGGGGGGAATGCGGTCAAGCTGGCCGCCCAGGATGTGAAGAAGAAGCTCTTCAAAATAGCCGCCGAGGCCTTGGGCGTGAGCGAAGGGGAACTCACCGCGCGGAACCGGAAGATCTTCGTGACCCAAAATCCGGACCAGTCCATGAGTATCGCCAAGGCGGTACGGACCTCCCTCAGCCGGAACGAATCGATCAGCGGGGAAGGGTCCTACTGGCCGAAGGTGGATGCCAAAAGGGAATGGGTCAAGAATCCCTTTGGGCAGCTTTCGGAGACCTTCTCCTTCGGCACGGTCATCGTCGAAGTGAAAGTCGACCCCGAGACGGGCCAGGTGGAGGTGCTGGAAGTGACGGCGGCCCAGGATGTCGGTTTTGCCCTGAACCCGAAGGTCATCGAAGGACAGTTTGAAGGGGGTATCGCTATGGGCGGCCAGGGGGGGATGTTAACTGAATTTCTCAAGTGGCATGAAGGCCGGGTACTCAACCCCACCCAGCTCGGGTACCTGGTGCCCCTGGCCGTGGACATGCCGAAAATCAATAATATCATCGTTGAAACCATGGATCCCAATGGTCCTTACGGGGCCAAGGAGGCCGGCATGTCGGTGGCCATGTCCGCGGCCCAGGCCTACTGCGGCGCCATCAGTAATGCCCTCGGGGTCTATTTCAAGGAATTTCCCCTGACCCCGGACAAGATATTGGCGGCCATCGAAGAAAAGAATAAATAGACGAAGGAGAGACCATGAAGGTATTAGTCATAGGCGGAACGGGAGGAATGGGTCAGGGGGTCGCCCGGGACCTCATTAAACAGGAGCGAATTACAAAAGTCACCCTCGGCGATATAAACATAGACCCCGCGAGGGTGCAGGAAAAGCTGCGCAGCAATAATAAAGTCTCGCTTATAAAAATTGACGTAAAGGATCATAACGGCCTGGTGACCGCCATCAAAGAGGTGGACGTGGTCATCAACTGTGCCGGGCCGTTCTACAAGACCGCCGTGGCCGTCGCCAGGGCTGCCGTTGAGGCCAAGGTCAACTATATTGATATCTGCGATGACTATGAAGCCGTACCCATTCTCTTTTCTGAGGCCGCTATCGATGAAGCCGCCAAGGAGGCGGGAATAACCGTTCTGACAGGGATGGGGTCAGACCCCGGAACAAACAACGTTCTGGTCAAGTGGTATGCGAATCAACTGGACCGCGTTGACGAGATCCACCTGTTCTGGGTGGTCAGCATCGCCGAACTGGCGGGTGCGGCCTGGGACCACAGCCTGCACATGGTGACGGGGAAAATCCCCCAATATCTGGACGGGAGGCTGGAGTATGTGGACGGCGGCACGGGCGAGGAGATCGCCACCTTCCTGGAACCCCTCGGCACCTGCAAGGTTCGCTATGTGGGACATCCTCAGCCGATCACCATACCCCGTTACATCGAAGGAGTGAAAAAAGTGGTCATTAAAGGCGCCCTCATACCGGGCTGGGTGGATGAGTTGATC